>Ga0209782_1002118_pt1 | contig 10896 bp, 8 predicted proteins | sample WorMetmaBAHAMAS1_FD_187390 | JGI IMG/M metagenome (GOLD analysis project Ga0209782, IMG submission 187390) | Marine gutless worms symbiont microbial communities from Max Planck institute for Marine Microbiology, Germany - Inanidrilus... | ecosystem: Host-associated > Annelida > Digestive system >...
GAGTTGTGTTTTGTTTTACATTTTCACAGTTTTATTGTTCTATTGGCAGTGCTGTTTGTTGATCTTGTACATTCTATTTTGTTGTTTGCATTGCGATTGTCTAGGCCTAGCTGCAATCAAGTGTTTCTGACTGCTATTGAAACATTAAACTTACTTACTTACTTACTTACTAACTCACAGAACTAGCCAGTAGATTGGCCGCGAGGAGCATCTTAAAAATGATCGATTTTGAGTCGAGTTAGACTCCAAAACCTTAACACAATCAATCAGTCAGTTAGTCATTCTTAGCTTCGTAGTCATTAGGTCGCCCTTTATACAAAATAATTCATAGAATGTTCTTTGTAGAGTTAGCAAGCTTTATACGAAGTACTTGATAGAGTGTTCTTCAAGCTTGTGTTCTGATGTTGGTTTCTCCTTCTGGAACTTTAATTTCCGTGACTCGTAAACTCAGTTCCATGCAGTCGTTGTGGATAATTGACACGTGGTTGCTGATTTAACTGCTTGGTTGCAGTTTGGGGGACTTTCCCCAATTATTCATCAGGACATTCATAGCACTGTGGTTTATATCAGAAAGGAAGATCTTACGATGCTTATTTCCATCTTAGTTTCTTTATGCCCCACTTTCATTGGCTGCAGTTCACTACAATATTATACAGAAAAAAAACTGATCACAGTTTATCCAATGCCAAAGCTATAAAACAGAAAAAAAATATAAATTACTAAATTATAATCACAAAACACACGCACTATCACATTTAAGTCTGTCAGTACCAGATTTAAATGTATAACCTAGCGCGTGCGTTTTGTGGTTATAATTTAGCAATTTGTTTTATTTTTGCTGTCTTAGAGCTTTGGCTTATACAACATTAGATAAACTGTGATCTTTTTTTCTCTATAATATTTGCTGTTTTATTAAAATTTTCAGTAAACTCGATTTAACCAGTTTGGTTTAAATATATCTAACTATTACTGAGGTGGGCAGGAGACCTGTGATGCAACGGTTTACTCCCCTTAGAAAAATGCACCACTAAAATTTCGAGGACTCGAAAAACATCTGCCATCTTGAGTTTGCAAAATCGAAATTATTAATGCCCAGTTGGGTGAAAGGGGAGAGGGAACACCATGCCAAATTTTGTCAAAATGGGTCAAATGGTTGCAGAGATATGGTGTTTTTCTGGTTTTTCAAGATTGCAGAAATCTTCTATGATGGATTATCAAATTCCTAAAAATTTAGTGTTCAATTGGATGCAGAGGTCCCAGGTGCATCACCGTGCCAAACTTTGTCACAATTGGTAAAACGCTTGCGGAGATGGCGATTTTTCTATGGTGGCCATCCACCATCTTGAATTTTCAAAATCAGCAATTTTTAACGCCCAGTGTGATTCGTAGGGCCCAGATGCATTACCGTGCCAAATTTTTTCAAAATTGGTCAAACAGTTGCGGATATATGGCACGTTTTCGATTTTTTTTCATGATGGCGGCTGTTCGCCGTCTTGGATTTGGCAGTCTTTATCATCTGTCAAAATTTGGTTGGAATTTATTCAATAGTGGTTATTATATGAAAGTTTCAATATTTTGCACGTTCGGCTGGGAAATGCTTATTCACTCCCCCAAAATGGGGTTTTTGGTCAATTTGACCCCATAAATAGTAGCAACACTACTCCAAAAAGGCACATCTTTGCATGGAAACACGTCGTATGATGTATAGATCGTCAAAATAGGTCCACTGCTGCGACCTGTGCGCGTGACTAAGAAACCAAAAAAAGAAAGACAAAGAACCCGAATGAACAGGCAAACTGGGTATTTGCTCAGACCACCCACGTCATTGCATCAAGATACAGTTAAGAACTATCACCCAAAGGGCACCCACCATGCAAAACTGTATCTTGATGCAATGACGTGGGTGGTCTGAGCAAATACCCAGTTTGCCTGTTCGGGTTCTTTGTCTTTCTTTTTTTGGTTTCTTAGTCACGCGCACAGGTCGCAGCAGTGGACCTATTTTGACGATCTATACATCATACGACGTGTTTCCATGCAAAGATGTGCCTTTTTGGAGTAGCGTTGCTACTATTTATGGGGTCAAATTGACCAAAAACCCCATTTTGGGGGCGTGAATAAGCATTTCCCAGCCAGATTTTGACCCCTCACATCTCGGTAACTGCTAAGCTGATTTTGATGACAAACTTACAGTTAAGAACTATCACCCAAAGGGCATCCACCATGCAAAACTGTAAGTTTGTCATCAAAATCAGCTTAGCGGTTACCGAGATGTGAGGGGTCAAAATCTGGGTTACTGCATTACTTTGGCTTATGGCTTGTACATCCCTGTACAGGCGTGATGTTGGACAAATAATCATGAATTTTAATGATGATGTGGTGGCAGTGACATTAGGTGGACGATATGCTAATCATATGCACCTCAATCAGACAGATAACCCGCACGTTATTGCTCAATTTTTCTACAGATGGATGCTTTTTCTGACTGCCAATCAACACACTGAAGGCACTTTACAGACAAAACCTGTCCTTGTTTGTATTCTGGTTGAGTCATGTCGTGTAGTAAGTAAGTAACGTTGTGACTGCAGCGGAAGAGAATGTATCTGATGTTGCGCTGATGACAAGTCGGTCGATGGACCTGAGTACGTTGACCACTGCAACTACTTCATCACCGCAGAGGCACAACAGCCGGCACCGGTACGTCAGTTCGCACCAGCATATAATCTACCAACATTACGCATGTCATGACCCCCAGCAGTAACTCGAGCAACGTACAGTAGATTGCATGGCTTTTACCGATTTTACTGTAGCAACAAATGTTCACAAAAGCTGGTGTCATCACGTGGCATATTGGTACGGCCACCAGTGACACTGGAGTAGTATTCATATTGGGGGTTTGACGCCACCCACCCTGGAAAGGACACCTCGAAAGGGTGACTGTCCCCTAGGGCGCCCCCAGCCACAGTTTAGAAAGTATGAAGCCAAACCTCAGGGCATTTGGGGCCACCCCTATATCATAGTGTTCACCCTACAGGATACACTATAATATAGGGGTGACCCCAAATGCCTTGAGATTCAGCTTCATACTTTCTAAACTGTGGCTGGGGGCGCCCTGGGGGATAAGCACCCTTTCCAGGTGTCCTTTTAAGGATGGGTGGCATCAAACCCCCAATATAAGTACTCCTACTGGAGTTGTTGAAGACCTCGTGATGGTGTGACATTGGTGTCAACATGTGGCACTATCATCATTCATTGTATGTTGATCTAATGTCGTGTAGGAAAGCCGCAGCTGTGGTTCACAGTGATGACGAGACACAGAAAAGTCTTGAGTTGCGAGTTGCTGAGCTTGAACAACGACTGATTCAAGTCAGTGATTGCTTTGATCTTACGTATTATATTCATTATGGTAGTTAACATTCATTGTCACATTCAGTGCCCTGACATCATTGGTTGAGCATCAGGAAGAACATGGGACTTGTCGAGGTGCTGGCGTCGTTGTCTGTCGGGATCGAGGTACAAATTCCATACCAGAAGCCTGCAAGGGCTTTCAGATTTAAAGCCCCCACCCCTCCCAAACCCCTAAGTCGATTTTGATGCCATTTTAAATAAATCACTGCGTCCCTTTGGGGAGTTAATGTGCGAAATTTTATTTAAATTTATTCAGCCATTACAGTGCAGCACATGCATGAAAAAATGCATTTTCTTGTAATATTATTGCCCCTTTTGGGGTTCAAAACCCCCAAAATTATTTTTGGGGCATGAATAGGCATTTTCAAGTCGAACATGCAAAATTTTACAACTCTGATATTACCAGTACTACTAAACCATTTTTAGCCAGATTGGCAACTGTAATGAATAATGACCACCAAGTATTTTTCATAGGTCGTCTAAATACGCACCCGACAAATCCAAGATGGCAGATGGCCCCCGTCGTAGACATAATTGAGATGGCCTGTAGTCAGGTCGTGTTGTGTATCGCAGGAGAATCACGAGCGTGAGATGTTGGAAAGTGAAGTGCGAAGTCTTCGTCAAGAGAACGCACGACTTCACGAGGAGTCACAAGTGGCCGCAACGCAGCTGCGTCGGTTCAGCGGCTGGTTCTTCAACACCATCGACAAACGTTGACGATGACAGCGCACGCCATGGACACGTCTAGTGTGGATCGATGTCTTCACTCAGTCTTCGTGCGATTTTTGTGATTAGATCGTGGGATTTCAGAACAGGGAGAGTGGAAATACTTGTGTAGACTTATCTCAACAGTCATAACTCCCACACAGCAGTCTTTTATGACCTCATTTCTGATTTTATGACAGGGTCATGTGACCCGTTCTTTTGTGAGGACAAGGGAGGGACCATCGTTGTGTAGTGAAGTGACGATAAATGTATTCTTGATCAGTGGGCAGCTACAATAAAATGAGGCATTGGCTATTGGACTCCATCCCATCCAACATACACCAGCATTATGTCGTTTGATACAGCGCCGCTGTAATGTTATTTAATTACGCTTGTAATTGTCGGAGTAGCCGCGGTGGAATGGAGAGTGTTTAGTGATTGTGTATCATCCAGGCCAGTGCAGTTTAAAGTGTTTTATTCGTATTGTTCTTGCTCATGTGTGTCTTGCAAAATGGTACTTTTTACTGTGTGGTCACAAACCATTCACTATTACCTGTTCGTAATCTGTTTTATCTGTCGTCAGTCAATTTATGCTGCATGGCTATTTTTATATGGCTAGTGTTGTATGGAGATATTTTGCTGAATATTTTCATTTTTTCCCGAGAAGCATGACTAAAAAGTGACATTTATCAAATGTTTTTTACATTCACACAACCTTTTTTGCATTTCTATGTTTCTGTTTTGATGGTTTCTCAAAAAGTTGTTGATGAATTTTCATTCTTGTAAATAATGGAAAAGAAATTACACTCTCAGTACTGAACTGAATTTTGGGCAAGTGGTCATCAAAAATTTGAGGTTTTGTGCCCCTCCTATTTTGGCATTGAGTGGCACCAAAACTAGTGAAGATATTCAAGCATTTATTAAATGATATTTTGGGGCTTGTCGAGTTGTGTCTGAATATGAAAACGGCGGCGAATTGAGGGAACGTGTGAAAACTTGAGGACCAGAGTTACAGTTGACTGTGCTTCACTTTTAAACATATCTCTTCTAAACATTTTAAGTGTTTTAAGTGTTTTGGCTGTTTTTCATTTTTAAAACTGCTGTTTGCCATTTGTCCGTTTTATATCATCGTCGTTTATTAGCTTTGATTTTCAGATTGTAAAATTCGAAAATGTTTAATTGTTTATTCTGCACTTTTTTATTAGGTGCTGGGCAATAACAGTAATTTACATGATAAAATGATGACTGTAAATATTAGTCACATGTACACAAGCCGCCTGGTACTTTTTAGCGCGAGATGTAATATATACATCTCGCACTTATGCTATGATGCCAGTGTCTGTCTGTCTCTCCGTCTCTCCGTCTGTCTGTGATGTTTGTGCATTGTGGTCACAGGGTGCAGTGGATCTCGGATATCTTTGCATGCTTGGATAGATGGATGTCTTTGCTACTTACTGACAACGCCTCACCCGGATCGTCAGATGGGACGATGCCGAGATTTCTGGTGAAAGTGGGGGGGGCATGGAAAAATTGGTAATTGTAGTGATATCACTTATTTTACTTACTGAGAGTCTGTACCGGAAACACGTGACACGTGTATATGTTTATATCAACAATATGTTGACATTTTGTAATGGTTCGTGTAATCTTGGTAGAAAATGCATTATATCTGAAGAACGGTTTGTGCTAGAGCTTCCCACATCTCGCGCTATGCTAGCCACTGCTAGTCCTCTTGTTAGTATTCATACAGTATCCATTATTAGCTAAATATTACTATGTTTGCAAGCCAAGCATGTGGCTCTGTTCGGTCAGTTCCTTGTGGCATTAATACTGAAGCCGAAATACTTCATGTGAACATGCATGTATAAATGTGATGGTGAGTGTTGCAAATCCTGTATTAATGTGCCCATTTTGACCTCGATAGTTGTCAGTATTGTACGATATGTTGTCTGAACTTTTAATCCATTCTTAGATGCTGTTGTTTGGTTTTGACACGCGGCTGTAATAGTTCCAGGCATGGAGTCGGCATTCGTGCTCTGGACAAACAGTTAGAGACGGCAGTCTAACCAAACCCAGAGCAAACTCAACTCATGCTGTCTGATTGCTTTCCACAGCGAGTTTCCAAGTTTAATCATACAACGAAGTCATGTACACTTTTAAATAGTGTCAGATAAGTCAAAAGTCCTTCGCTGGTTGTGTGTTTACTTTTGTCTCAGCTCAATGAAAATCCCAGATCAAATTAGAACCCCAGTTATGAGCTACGATAAACCAAACAAACCCAATTTTCTGACTGACCAAACCCTTACCAAACAGAACCCAAACATTGAATTATTTTAGTGGTGAGTATAATTTACATCTCTGCAGTCCAGTGAAAAAAAAACACAAATTTCTGTGTTACTTCGACTATTTTGCTATGAGAAACTTGAAAAGCATCATGTGAGTTATTTAGCATTTGGTCAACAGTTGTCTGCAACAGTTGTCATTTACGTTTTGTGCAAAAAGAGCAATTGAAAGATAGCAAAACTTGTCTGTTGGACTTTGCCACGAGCTGCTTATTGTGATGGAGTCGGCCATTATGGGCTACGACAAACCAAACAAACCCAATTTTCTGACTGACCAAACCCTTACCAAACAGAACCCAAACTTTTGTCTGTTTTATGTGTATCTCGGTTTCTCGCAGTGATGTAGTTGAATGTTATTCACAGTGTTACGGCCAAAGTGTATTGTATGCCGCATGAATATTCAACAAGTGCTTATGAGCCTACAGCATGCTACTGTGAAGATATTTCGAGGTCGTTTAAGATCGTGTACTGCCTTGTCTTCTAGTCACCAGTTGCCCACAGTCAATGTCTATGATGACGCTTGTTGGAATGTACGGGTTACACTGCTTGCTGTGATCTGTCTTAGCAACTTGCAGAACTGCACTGCACTGCATTGATGGCAGTAGTAACATTAGCACGTTTATTTTATGCAGGGTGTGCCAAAAAACGGACTGAATTTTGAGAGTTGATAATTTGTGACAGTTGATGGGAAAAGGCATGTGATATATCAAAAGTTCAGAATTTTGTCTAGCAAAAAGTATAAAACTTGCATAATAGTGTATTTAAATATACTTTACTTAGTTTGCATAAATCTTGACTAAATGCGAAATTATGCTAAATTTGCCGAATAGGATGTATTTCACCAATTTCTAACAGCTGTTTATGCAGCCAATAACTAATATGAACAGTACCTGTTACTCTCAAAAACAGTTTGTTTTTTGGCCCACCGTAGTCATTTCTGCAAATAATGATGGTCATTCATGGTATGGCTTTGTACTATCTCTCAGGGTGCATAAGTTTGTACCAGATTTATTACTGTAACTATCATAGCATTATTGTAGCACTGACCTTCCAAGATGGCCTCCATGAATATCTATAAACAGAAGTTAGTTATGTTTAAAGCTTGCAACCTATGCTGTTACTGGTGATAAATCAACAGAAACATAAAGCTCAATGATTTCATGCTAGTGACTAAAAATAGATCTGAACTGGCTTTCATCTTTTGGCATTTTGTATTGATGGCCACACCCTTTGCTTTTCTGCGATTGGTAGTTAGTGAAGCTAGGATATTTATCTACAGATCTGCTGGTTAGGCCAGTAACAGTAGTAACATTCTTTCAACTAGAAACATAACCAGTCATATTGACACGCATACTCATGTTGGCAGCGTACTTCATAACCCTGTGAGCTCAACCTTTAACCTTTTGACCTGGAGATCGTGTCTGTGTGTACCAAATTTGGTGTTGTTGATAGCTAAAGTCATTTTAGGGTGCACACACACAGACAAAGTTACAGACGCCACTACCGCCACATTGGCTACCACCGATATCTGGATGGTAAAACAGCAGATAGCAGAACTGTAGTGTTGACTAGGTATATGTGAGCTGCTCTTTCGCTCGGTTTCCATCAACCTTAGTGCATTATTTCTCAACTTGGGCCGGTGTTCTCTTGTTAGGGTTGGTATTTTTGTGTTGTTTTGTATATTTTATGTATCTTTGTGTAATGTTTGGTGTTCATAATACTGAAACTATCCGAGCAGTATTGGTGTTATTTTCTAGGGCTGCAGCAGCAGGGGCAGCACCTGGGGCAAAGTTTGATGTCTACATTTTTGCGTTGTCTTGGAATATGAAACCTGTGATGACCTTTGTATGACCTTTAGGGCTATAGGACATCAGAAACTGGGCAAATCAAAGTCGGAAATATAGATTGTATTCGTCTTCTTTTTGCTAGACTGTCAGTCTTTCCTGTTGGGAACCACTGAGATGTGAAAATGTGTTGATACTTACAGATTTACATAGATAGTGTTGCAAAGAATCTGTCAAAGAATTCAGCTTAGTAAGATTTTTACTTATTTACAAAAAGAGTCCTATCCCCATATTTAATGCCTTAAACCCTAATGGTGTATTCACACGCATGCTGCACTGGGATTGAATCATATGGGATTGGCTGCAGTGATAACTCAGTGTGTGAATTCCTTCATTGAAATACACTGAGTTACCAGTGCAGCCCCATCACATCCCAGTGCAGTGTGTGTGTGTGTGAATGCACCACAGTAAGTACCGTTACCCTGAAGTTAACAACTGCTGCATGAAATAATGTCGGAAGAAGTCACACGCGTGATTTATCAGAAGCAACCAAGATGAGTGGATGGAAATGTGAAATACAGTGTGTACGCTAAGTATGTGCTCTACGTATATTTCAGTTTGTGTAAATAGACGTAGATTTGGGATTTGTTTTGTTGTTCTGAATTATCCTATTAACTTCACAGACTTTGACTGGCACTAGTGATGTGCAAAGTCGCCTGTTTTAGTGGTGAAATATCCATTTTTAGGTTTTTATTTTAGTGCTGAAGATTGTATATACAATTTCATTGATTTTGTCCGTTTTTCTTTGTTATTGTGAGCAGTCAGGTAAATGAATTGCCCGTATTATTCTTGAGATATGTTAGGGACAATGTTATAACTCATATGTCCGTTTAGGACGATTTAATTGACGAACTGCCGGTTGAAAAACGACATCTGAGTAAATTGATCATTATCTGCTGGATTTAATGCCGGATTAAATTAACGGGAGATTAATTTGCTGTGGAAAAACCGGACCTGAGTGTGTGAGAACATTAGTCAAAGTCAACAAAAGGCCAAAAGTCTGAAGATCCAGAATCCAGCCGTGTTTATTCATTATTTATTTGCATACTGCTAAATAGGATGGAGACCAACATGCAAAACTTTCCCACCGTAATGTACTGCCAGCAATTGACACAGGCTTGTCATGTTATTTTTGTCACAATATTATATGATCACTGGCGTTATATGCTTCAAGTTTATTGTGCAATTGACTCGGTTTTCCCTGGAAGTATTTTCTTATAATGTTTGTAATAATAATATGTGTAGTGCAGTGTTTTATTAGTTTGTTTTGTATTCCCGTAGTTGTTGTCCATATGTTACTATACTACTATCCATAAAAACCTGACAGTGCACTCACATGGTACTTTTACTGAGTATGTTGTGTCTAGACTGAAACGTGACAGTTTTCTATGCTTGTCTGTGAGTGTCCATGTACTGTGAAATGAGCAGTACTCGTTGCTCGTTGGAGCAACGCAATATCTGCTTGTTATCGGTTAAGATTTGATGTGGTTTTAGTCACAAGTTTTCCACCACATTTTATGGACCATTATGTATTTTTAGTGGTTTTATACATTCTCTGCTCATGTATATAAACGATGCTTTCTTGCTTGAAGTTGTTATCAGTTTTGAAAACCAAACTTGTGCATGTCATGTAGAGTGTGATGTGATTGCTTTCCTGTTTTCAGCTTTAAAATATTGTTCGTTGCGTGCAACGTGGGATTGATTGAGTCGACTCGACTCTAGGGAAGGACAACACCAAAGAAGGCGGTTGTGTGAATAATGATGTTTTGTGGTTCTGTGTTATGTGGATTGTGGAGTGTGGACGTGATGAAAAAAATATATCTTATCTGTTAGTCTGTTAGTTTATGTGCCTCCAATATTGCAGTTACTTGTGAAATAAAGCTGAAACAGAACAGTTAAACAACTGTGAAAGTTATTTTTGGCTCATGGGTAGATTTATTCGCACATTGAAGTACATGTATATGGAAATTTGGAAACTGTTTCATTCAGTTGCTGACGACAATAATGTCAGCATTCTCTCAATCATACAAAATGTCATACCTGTATATTTAAGCACCTGTAGCTGCGTGCATCTAGCTTGTGATTGGCAGATAAACCACACCTACTGTTAGTTTGTTTCAGCATTTATATCACACATAAGCAGAAAATCTGGTGACTTTTAGGCCTATTGTACTGTTGTAGCTACGCGGCCTATTGTTATGTGTGCCAGAAAAAAAGTTTGAAACAATATGTAATATACGACTAGTTAAAGATACCTTCGTGTTTGTTGGAAATGATTGTTTTGTGCCTATGTTTTGAACATCATTGTAGTGCATGTATATTGTAGACCCATTATACCATTATGTAATACATGCTAGCAGCACCGATGGCATGTTGGAGCAATTGTACTAAAAGGAATTTTAAGTTTGTCTATCTCCACTGTTTGCAGTTACTTGAGTGGTGCTGATAGGGTTATTTTTAGTAGTATTTCAACATTGTTGGATTTATAAACGAATTTCATTGCTAATTTAGCCCGCTCGGCAAAGTTGCCGGAAGGGCTATATATTTTACCGATGTTTTTTCTTTATTTTTTTTTTATTTTTTTTTTATTGGTCGACTTT
>Ga0209782_1002119_pt1 | contig 10896 bp, 8 predicted proteins | sample WorMetmaBAHAMAS1_FD_187390 | JGI IMG/M metagenome (GOLD analysis project Ga0209782, IMG submission 187390) | Marine gutless worms symbiont microbial communities from Max Planck institute for Marine Microbiology, Germany - Inanidrilus... | ecosystem: Host-associated > Annelida > Digestive system >...
AAATTTTGTTCACTGGTTCGCCATGTGATGCTTCAGCATTTGGGTTTACAGACTGTCCCTTGAGTGGGCGTGGTTACGGTCACGTGACGTTTCAAATTTTGGGAAATAAGTGATACTAACTCAAAAATGGTACAAGACAGCTCTACAACAGTACAATATAGAACATAGATTCTATTGCCATTGAACCTGTTGAAAGCAGATTTACGATCGTCCAGTCCGGCTAATATATATATAATGGCGGTGTTATCATTCTTGCCGATCTATCACGGTACTCTGCAGGCCTTTGTTATGCTCCTTTGTGGTCCTTTGCGGTATTTAGTCATACCCGTGCCAATCGATGATCTTATCCTGGTAATTCAATACTAAGATCCGGTCCAACCTGCCTCCGTGGCTCAGTGGTCTAGCGATCTCGGAGCTACAGTGCAGTGAGAGCCTGGCTGGCTTGTTCGGATGGGCATGGGTTCGTCTCCCACTCATGCTGGTACGGTAGGGCGTGGATTTGTCTCTTGCCCACGCCCCCGGGCAGTTCAGTATAGGGCGTGAGACGTGAGTTAGACTCACGCCCGTGCCCCCAGCATGTCGAGTCAGGCTTTCACCATGTAATGAGATTTAAATCTCGGACAGGTACAGAGGGTTCGCCTGTGTTCTCTTAAACTGTGACAGGCCATCACACCGAAACTGTACTGGGGCGTCTGGGTGTGGTGAGAGCCGCCGGTGTGGACAACAGATGGGGAGGGGCCATAGCATGTTGGCACCTGCCAGAGAAACCAGCCGGCCTAAGCTGGGATCTATAAATATACAGTACAAGCCCCAGGGTTAGCAGGGAAAAAGCGCACTGGGCTGGGCCTGGGCTAGGCTTCACCACCAGCCTGGGCCTTCACACCTCAGCGTTGCGAGTTGCGACACCCTACAGCATTTCATTAGATCTCAGCTACAACTGAGGATTGCTTGGAACGGCGTATGGGCTAGTTGGCAGCCTGTGTCTACGGGGCTGATAAAGCCCTGCCCCTTTACGATACATACATGCATACAAGATTCCGGTCCATTTATAGCTCCTTGTACCTGTGATTTTCAAACGATTATAAATTCTCTGTGTCTGAACTGATACCAAGTCGGCGGTTGAACAGGGCAGCGCCAACCACTCCTTCTGCCAAGGTTAGTTCTAGAGCTTTGTATGTCCAGAGATTTGTCACAAACGAAGTCATTGCTGGATGACATTTTCCTGAGATGAAAGAGTTGATCAATCTAATAAAGTGATCTTCTCTTCTGTTACTGAGAGAATCAAGATGATGCAGAATAAGAAGAGTTTCAGCATGAGTATCAGACGGTACCTCATATATAATTTGAGCCACTTTTTTCTGGATAATGTCCTGTTTTTAGATGTGTTTTGGCAACAGATGCGTCGTGCGAGCTGCAGTATTCAAGATGTGAATGGATTAATGCAGTATATGCAACCTGAGTAACTGTTTAGAAAGATATGGAGTGGCACGTGCCAACATTCCAAGGAGACCCTGGCACTTGCTGACAGCATTATCAGTCTGTGTGCCTTAAGTAAGATGCTGATCCACGGTGGCACCTAGGAGTTTAACTGAAGTCTGCAGGGTGATGGTGCAATTATCCTAAATGAGATGGTAATCCTGTGGAATACGTTTTCCAGTTGCTTTAAATGTAATGAATTGAGTTTTGGCAGGATTGATAATCAGTCAGTGAGAAAGACAGAATTCTTTGGTGGCATTGAAGTTGGTAGTGAGTATGGTGGTGACAACCTCAAGAGAAGGATCAGCTGCCGCCAACGTAGTATCATCGCCATTCATCGGCAAACTGAAAGATATCAGAGATACATTTCTCTGGAAGTTTTCTGACGAAGATATTGAAGAGAAGCGGACTGAGGCCATATCCTTGTGGGAACCCACGGGAAACCGGCAGCCACTGAGTGCTCTCCTCATGAATGATAATGCGTTGGAACCTGTCAGTGAGATAGTTACGAAATCAAGCAATCACATCAGAGGTACATCCAAATCCAATGTTCATAAGTTCAGAGAGGAGCAATAGGTGAGGGACTGTGTCAAATGCTTTCGACGGGTCGATAAGCAGAGCTCCGACGTAAGAACCTTTATCAATTGCATCCAGCCACGAATCAGTTGCCAACAGTAGAGCCATTTCACAGCTAGAGTATCTTCGGAATCCAAACTGCTGTTTGGGAATAATGGTATTATTTTCACAATAGTTGTAAAGTTGAGCTGCTACTAATTTCTCTAAAGTGTGTCCAAAAATCGGATGAACAGAAATAGGACGATATTTGTTGGGATCTGATTTGCTGCTTTTTGTTTGTAAATAGCTCTAATATCGGCCATTTTCCAAGATTTGGGAACCGAGTTGTGACTGAAGGTACTATTATAAATTATTGTAATATTGGTGGCTAAACATTTGGCCAATTTCTTAATAACAAATCACAAATCCAGGAAATTGTTCATGTCCAGGAGCTGTAGATGTCTTGATCGATGATAAAACTTTTTTAACCTCACCACTTGAAAATGGTACGAATTGAAAGCCATCTAACTGGTTGCATCCTGAAGTTATTGCATAAGGGTTATTGTCAGTGCCTTGAACCACTGAAGCAAAGTGATCAGTCAACATGTGTAGTGGAGGAAGAGTGTCACTCATCACCACCTTTTTGAGTGAACGTAGCCATCTTGATTAAGTTCCAGGATTCTGTAGGGTTATTACTTGAAAGTGCATCAAATCCTTGATCCTTGGCTTCACGTCAAATCCTACTTTTGACTCTTCGTTTTGCAGTTTTCAGGTCCGATTCAATCATCGCCGAACTTGGATATTTTTTTAGTTTCTTTGAAATACGACAACTTATTAGACACAGAAATTACACACAAAGAAACTGTTAAATCAGTGGCTGCGCCAATTTGTGGAAAATGTGGACGATGTTGCGCCGATCAGGAAATTTCCTATGCGACGTCACAGATCAGCATGGCTCACTGAAATACGACAACTTATTAGACACAGAAATTACACACAGTGAGCCATGCTGATCTGTGACGTCGCATAGGAAATTTCCTGATCGGCGCAACATCGTCCAAATTTTCCACAAATTGGCGCAGCCACTGATTTAACAGAATATCAGGAGAACTATGAAGGTGATTAGACAGATCAATTTCTTCGACTCTTTTGCCCAATGCCTCGAAATCAACTTTGTTAAAAGATCGTTTAATTTTTTTTATTATTTATAATGGTCTTTCTTGAAGATCAATAATCTATTGATGTACTGGTGTGATCTTCACCAAATTTTCAGGACTGGTAGAAATATTATTACAGGTGATCGAGATAACTGTTTTCTGTTTGCGCAAGAAACCTTGTGATGGTAACAAATTTCCTGTGTGGAATCGGCGAAGTTGTCATACTCCACCTTCATTCAGTGTACTGGCATTTCTCAAGAAATTGGAGGCTCATTGTGCCAACTTTGAAAGATTAAGTGACGATGATCTCTACATTAAGTAGAAATTTGATGAGCTTCTATTAGGTTCATCGAGTCCTCATCTGTTAGACTTTAAACCTTAATGACATAGCAGAATAAGCCACCTGGATACTGCAAAATACAGGAAGATTAGTCCGCCCAGACCCTGCTAGGGGAGCTTACAGTGCACGATCATTTTCTTTAGAAATACAGGGGCTAATATGCAGTGAACTTTAGCTCAGCATCATGACATTTTTATACGTCTGTTCATAATGCGATGTGTCAGTTAACTGCGGTATATCAATCTAGAATGCTTTTTTATTGGTGTGTGGTGAACTGTTACAGCTGTGATGGGACGTAAGAAAAGAAGACCAGTGTCTGCAGCTACAAAGCCTGTGACAAGCAATGCTGAGACTAAGCCAGAACCCTTGTCACCGTGGGAGTTGGCCAAAAACAAAGGCAACTTGCTGTATGGTCAGAACCAGTATGATGATGCACTTGTGCAGTACATGACTGCAATTGAAATGCTAAAGCTTGACTCATCTGTTGAAGGTTTCTTTGTTCTATTGTAGCTGTAAAGCTTGCATTAGTAGTGACTAATTAGTGTACATATAATAACAGAGTTGTAGAAATTTGGTAGTCAGTTTGTTAGATCCTGAGATGACTGGTCTACATGGAATCAGTTAAAAAAATTAATTAAACTAGAAATGCGAGGCAAAGCCTAGCGTATAGCCCGCTCGGCGCCGCAGTGTCGCCCCCTAGCAGGTACTAGCTAAACAACCGTGCTGCCACCTGGCGAACGTAGATATACTTACCCGATCGCTGATCGATGCATGTTCTACACAGTTAAACTCAGGAGGTACTGGTCAGAAGCCCACATGTAGCCTGATCATCTCTGCTATTATTGATAGTGATAGTGATAGTGATATTCCAATTCGTTTTCAAATGCTAGTGCAAAGAATACAGGTTGTATCAGTCCGCTTTCATTACTTTCTCATTTCTCTCAACATTATTTTGGTTGCCATGGCAACGTTCCTTGACAGATTGGAAAATAAGGTACAGATCCATCATCTGTACATAAAGAGCTTTCATATGGTGAAAATATTGCGAAAATATCGGTCCAGTATATCCAGAGATATTCGACAAAATATGCCGAACCACGTGAACACGCAACGCAATTTCCATCTGTTAGCCTGTTCTCCGTCGAAACTACTGGACCAATCTTCACCAAAATTTTACACGTTATAGTGGCATTGGTGATGCTATTATATTTTGCATATACAAGGCATTATCCCATTCCGTTTTCGAATGGCATAGTGACAAAGTAGATTTGTCCGGGGAAAATGCCGATTTTTCGACTTTGGTTGCCATGGCAACGTCCCTTGAAAAATCAAAAAAAGCTCAATGAGGTGAGTAAGCCTTTACACCCGTCTACCAATCCTGAAATTTTGGTGAAGATTGCTCAGTTAGCGTCTGAGCTACGGGGGCTAGAAAGTTGACCATTAAAAAAATTGAGAAAAAACATCGGCAAAATATATAGCCATTCCGGCAAGTTTGCCGAGCGGGCTAAAAAAGAAAGAGAATTAACAGGCAAGCATGTGAGCTAAATTATTCAGTAGCTGTTCCCTCAGTTGTTTGAATGGTTGTGAATGTTCATAATTTAGTGTTTTTAAAAGTGGTTAATTTTATCTCAACATTTATGGCTGATTCTTCCAGTTTAGTTGTTTGCTGAGAGTTGACATGGGGTCAAGGAGGTTAAGCCCCTCCCCCCTGCTGCAGTTGATAACCCTTTCAGTTCATCTAATTTCTAGGCCTCCGGGAGGAGTTGGTGCAATCTCCTTGCTGCCAGATTGAGGGCCTTCTGTTGCGTTGTATGGAGGCTGTAATCATTTTAATGGGTTTGTACATGAACTAGTTTACTGGCATTTTACACATATAGTTTAGCCCCCATGCTTGCCTGTTGAGACGAGTGTGGTTTTAGCCAGTTACAGTTGCAGTTACTGCAATGCCATGCCAGACTCTGGGTTCTAGTTGAATTTTAGCAATACGATACGATACGATAATGCCACCTGAATTATTTTATGCTGTTTATTGCACCCATTCCAAACCACAAATTTATGTAATAATGTCAGAATTTATCATTTTAAGCAAACTTATGGCATGAATTGCATAGTATATGCGTCGTCATCTGTCCATCCACCCATCACAATCGGTGTTGTATTGAAACGGCTAGGTGTAGCATCTTGCAAACTGGTCCCCGTTACTAGTGCAATTTCAGAAACGATCATCAATTTTTGTGAAACAAAAATGATAAAAAACGTGATAGTCGAAAAATCGATAATCCCCTAGACATAAACAAAATCACTTACCCCAACCAGGAAAACTCACCCACCGGTCTCGTCCTTATTTTTAACCACCAGTCACCACCATATTCCTGCGGTTTTAAAGGTATGTAAGTAAGTATGTAAGTCTGGTTTGTTGACTGGTCAGCCTTTGTAGCACGATAGAAATATTAGTAGCTGCTTTACCATTGAATTATTAAGGGCTGAAGTCAAAAGGTACCAAAATACGATATCAAAATACCCTTTATGCAAACTGTTCAATACCAGTGCCAAAATTGTTGTTAATAGCCATGTGATTTTACGCTCAGATGATTCGGCAGAAATGGCGAAGCTGTATGGTAACAAGTCAGCGGCATGCTACCAGCTGGCTTTGCAGGCTGAGATTGAGGAATCTGACAGTGATGACAAGGTGGAAATTCTGCAGCATGCCCTTGATGACGGTCTGAAGTCTGTGGAGCTGGATTCATCGTATGAAAAGGGACATTTTAGGTTGATATTGAGTACATTCTTACTGGTTGTCATTAGAGTTAGAACAGATCTTGGTGTTGATTTTGAACCACATCCAGTCCAGTGTAGATTGAATTGGTGTCAGTCTATTTTTGTAGATCGGATCTGATCCAGTAGTACCAGTAATTAGTGTTTGCATCATGTCTCCTCTGACACTGGCTAGTCATTATCAACATGCATAGTTGCTCTACATGCTGCATTTGATCAGTACCTAGATGAACTAGTGCCAATGCAATCAGTCACACTACTGCTGGATTGGATTGCTAGATAATTACCACCGTCAGCCACAGGAAACATGGCACATTTCATTGCTATTAGTCACTACTGGACCAGATACTGACTCGGCCGGTCCAGGTGACATAGAATTACTGAATCAGTCAGGTCCAGTTTTTTTCGGATCGTTCTAACTAGTTGGTTTATCTCTGGTATGTGTCATCGTTTTGCAGTCACTGATACCTGAAAGTTCTTGGACAACTTTCTGGAAACCCATTAGAAAAAATGTGGTAGAAGGGGTTTGATTTGGTACTGAAGTCAGATGGTGGAGTGGAGGAGTCAGTTGGTGGATCAAGACCTAGTTGATGTCAAGGCTTCAAGTCTATTTGGTGCTTTGATGCTGTTGGTTGGTCTACTGTCTCGGCATCTGGGGCCAGATTCACAGACGGTCTTAGGACAATTTTGAGACGGTTCCTAAGATAAGATCTTGTCTTATCCCTAAGACCAATTTACAAAGCAGTTATGACAATCATAAGATAAATCTTATGACTAAATCCTAAGGTTACCTTTGAGCAGTCTTAACTCATTTTAATCGAACAAAATCACGATATTTATTGCCTTAAATAAACAGATAACAGGAAATTACGTATTACTTGATGTCATCACGCAGTAATTACAGTGCACAAATATGTAACTAACGGTAACGGTGCCGTATTTTTAACTTCAATAACATTAAATAATTACAAGCAGCTCTGCTATGGCAGAGGGACCGCGCGACGCGCTTGTCAGTATAGACTAGAGTCACGGACCTATCGTGCGGCATTATTTGCATGATCCTATACGTTTAGCCGTTTTGATACAATACCGGAGTGTGACAGACACACACAGACACAAGGACGACGGCATATAGTGCGCTTAGCGTCGTGCGGTAAAAATCCACCATATTGCACGGCCCACAAAGTATAATTACCAGGCAACGAGTGTCCGTCAATAGCAAATCTTTATGCAGACCAAGAAATGTCGGACCACATATTTGAACGATAATGTCCAAACTCCACTTATTTGATTCGTTGTCTATATGTTATACAGCCAACATTATAACAAATACAGTGACAAATCGAACCGATGGAGTTTAGGCCTAAGCCTTAGCGTTGGTGGCACCGAGCGCCGTAGGTGTGATAAGCAGAAGTCCGCCGTGGCGCCATTGTTGATAGCAATTCGCCAATGCCGTGGATAAAGTCCACAGTTGCGCATACAAAAATGGGTCACGTGAGCAAAACCACGCCCCTTTTTAGGGGTGATTTGTCATCCCTTTACCAAGACTTGATATAATCTACCTTTGTAACAAATTTGAGTGCTCTAGCTTCAGCCAATCCTGAGATATGGATGGGAGCCCCAAAATTCAAAATGTGTCATGTGACGTAACCACGCCCCTTTCAGGGACGGTTTGTCGTCCGTCGGCCGGGACTAGCCATGATCAACCTGTACACCAAATATGAAGTCTCTGTTTACTCACTACGAAGATATGAAAGGCAACGAAAAATGCAAAAATTGGGGTGGTTTTCTGGAGTTAGGGGTCACCCGAGGTCATCAGAAACATAGCCATTTGATAGAGCACATACGACTTCCTATTCGACTTTAATAGAAAGTATGCATCTATCTTGTACCGTTTTCGAGTTATAGCGCGTTTTTCGTGGAAAGTGGCCAATTTTAACCCACCCCATTTGCATTTGTCGCCCTCGTAGGGAGTGATGCCCTTCGAATTTCGCCGTGAGCTTTGGTACCAGATAACTAGATTCCCGGGGCTATCATATGGCATTATTTGCGTGATCCTACGTTTAGCCATTTTTATAAAATACCGGAGTGTGACAGACACACACACAGACACACGACGACGGCATATACTGCGCTTAGCATAGCTGTCGCACGGTAAAAACCAAATGACATGATAAAATGTGACCATTGCTTAGTTTTTTAATCTGGAGTAACTAAAGACTAAACTCCAAAAAAACAATACAAAATGGTTTATTCCATTTATTGCTAAATAAGTGAGTAGCAGTAAATCTCTGTGATCCTCATTGAACTGATAACCTTAGTGAAATAGTGACTGATAAGTCTTGGTCTTCGGCAAGAGGCTTGGTGCTATATCTGGTTTAATTTACTTATTTACTGACGAAAGTTGTAGTTGCCATGGCAACAAGTCTCAACCAGAAAAGATTTAAGATCTCCTAAGATAAGTTCTGTGAACTGACTTATGACATGTCATAAAATCATCTTATGACATCTTAACTTTTGTCCTAACATAAAATTAAGACATGTCTTAGGATAAATCTTAAGACAATGTCTGTGAATTTGGCCCCTGGTCTGTAACAAGATCCAAATATGGCTAATAGTTGTGTCACAGTTGAGCTGTCGAGAGTCGAAGTCAAAAAATGCCATCCAAACATGATGTACTCTTTACGTTTATCAGAGGAGCAAGGAGCTTGCAGATAGCACCAATTAACTCATGATGAGCAATTTCCTGTTAGTGTCGCATGGTCGCAGGCTGCACAGGTAGTATGGCTTCTGAGATATGAGAAAATGTCGTGTCAGGTACTTCTGGTCATCAGAGCAGCATACCAATGGATGTGTCTGACTGGCATGGCACGAAAGTGTTTTATTTGAATTGTTTAGTGACTTAAGTCTAGGTGGAAACATTGTTGAGTTCGAAGGTGTTTAATTTGGCAGAAGCATAATTCCCAAGAAGAAGACGAAGAAGAATTTACTCCAAGAAGTATCTGTTGAGCTTCATTCGTTAAACAATACAGCTAAAATGCCCACTTAGCTTGTCTTAATATTTTTCTTTTCAGGGTATTGGCTTAACAGATAAATAAATCTGGAAAGAAGGTAAGTTTAACAAAAACTGTAACACAGGTAGCAGTTTTGTGTGATGTGTGTGCTTATGTGATTTTCGTTGCACATTTTAGATGAACTTGTCACACAATTCCACAGCTGCAGACTCGTTCCTCATGTGTAGGTGTGCTCTGGTGTTACTAAAGCTTGGGCGTACACAAGAAGCAGTGCTTCGTCTTACCCACGTGCTTGACTTATATCGCTGGCGAGACCTCGACTACAGAAACGATAAGTTGATAGTTCGCACAATGGCGGACTGTCACTACCTGTCAGCAGCTAAGCAGCGTTCAGTCAACTGGCCGAACGTTCAGTTCAAAGATAATTGTTACGTGGTCGATCCGCTCGGTGCTGGCGACTACATCTCACTGTCCGTCTGCCTTTCATCTGTTGAAAAACCGGTACTAAGTATTCTCAGTTTTGCTAGGTATAGACATGGTGCAGATGGCACCACTGAGAGTGAGTCGTCTTTGTGCAAACCAAATGTGATAGTTGCTGTCAGCCATGACATGCAGGCAGAAGTGCAGAACTCTGAAAATTGTTAAGGTTGATGATTAGGAATGGTTGGTGAGACACATCTTGGTCGAATGTTTCGGTTTGCGGGACATTCGTACAAAATATTTTACAGTCTCTTCTGTTTCAAAGTGTCGACCATAGTATTATTATTAATTTTATTAAAGAAGTCCATTTTTATCACCACTGTAATGATTGTTATTCCAATTTTATATTAGCTCTATAGCCTTGGTTTTACACTTCAGTTTTATTTTTTGTTAATTATCATTTGATTTTATTGTCGTCGATTTACGCGATTCACTCTCTACCTCTTCATGGCACTGAATAGCCTATAGTATGCTGAAGTGCCGTTAAAAAACTATTCACTCATTCAAACTCACTTAAGATGTAAATCATAAAAAGATGATGCTGACTGCATCAAACGTCATACACCAGGGGAGACGAATGGAGTTAGACAAAGTCATTGTGGCCTTAAAAAGACGTGATGGAATGATGTTAAAAAGATATTAAAAGTCTTGCTTTGATGCAGACCACGAACAACTGTTTTAGTGTTATACAACCATCATATGGGTCACCGTGTTAGCTCGCAGCACCAGTGAAGAACTATGCAAGAGTTCATTGGAGTGAAGTTTAGCCATCGTGCCTTTAGTGATGTCAACTAGCGAAGATCAGGAAGAAGATGCTCATCCGTGATGTTTTGTTCTGTTTAGTTTTCAGTATCAAGCCAATAGATTGGCTGGGAAGAACATCTTTAAAATGACCTATTTTGTGTTGAGTGAGACGTGAAACCTTAACTCTATCATTGCGCCGCAGAGATGTTACCTATGCCATCACTGTCATTACCGATCTAGAACAAGTGGAGAAGAAAATAAATAAGCAACTGGTGAATACAAAGTCACCTGCAAATTTACTGTTATTGCGTGTTTGTTTAGCCCGCTTGGCAAACTTGCTGAAAGGGCTATATGT
>Ga0209782_1002120_pt1 | contig 10896 bp, 3 predicted proteins | sample WorMetmaBAHAMAS1_FD_187390 | JGI IMG/M metagenome (GOLD analysis project Ga0209782, IMG submission 187390) | Marine gutless worms symbiont microbial communities from Max Planck institute for Marine Microbiology, Germany - Inanidrilus... | ecosystem: Host-associated > Annelida > Digestive system >...
GATGTGTACTTAGGATGTGCTTATAAGTCAGTCCACTAACTGGAAGCTTGTATACTGCCCGTCATTAGTGCCATTCCTGTCCATTCACACATGTTGAGTTGCACCAGTTTGAAGTTGTGTGTAATGTTGATACTGGTGTTATATATACTTTCAGGTTGAAATAAGGTTATTTTCAATGATCTTAAGTGAGACAGGATCTTTGACACACCAGATTCACTAGAACAAGTTTAGACTGAGACCAAACCTTTGATACCACAAGTGAGACCAAAATTTTGGCCTCAAGAAAAATAAATTTGCCAAGATTTTAACTTTGGCCTTCACATCAAAGCTGAGACCATATGTTTGACTGCAACACAGGGCTAGAATGTAGAATAGCAGCCAGTGGTTATAGTAGATTTAGCGTTAATTTCGTCTGGGGAGGTGACAGTTACATGCATGCAAAATGACAAACTACTTTCCATGTTTTAGGTACCAGCTGGTATTTTACATGTGTCCCCAAAACCAAAACCACAATTTTTGTATTGAGACTTTGACCAAACTCTTGAGACTGCAACTGAGAGCAAGATTTTGGTCTTGTGACCTGTCTGGTTTTCACAATTTATTGTGTGAGTCTAAATCTGTTGTATATTTAAGTTTTTGAGTTGTGTTGTTTTATCGTATTATGTTTGTTACTGTGTTGGTGATTAGGTTCATTTGTACCACAACGCAAAATACGAGGTGTGCAGAGCAAAATCATGCACAAAAATATCATTGACAGCTACCAACTGAAAAAGCGCAAAGAACTTCAACAAAGCATGCCTTCTGTTGAAGCTGTTGACATTGACGATATGGTAAATACCATCAGTATTAAATTGTCAATATGATGATATAGTTGTTAATTAGAACTGAGCTGTGCAGATAACACCCTTATTGGGAGTTTGTATATTTAGTTCACTTATCTGCTGTTGAGGTTGGTTAAGGTTGTAGTAAAGCATCATCAGTGAGTTTGGATGTTTATTTGTTTGCCTGTTCATCTGTATATCTGCAGGATTACACAAAGTTGAGTTTTCCTGAATGTTTCAAAAGGGATGGATATAGATATTTGTTCGTGAAACAATGAGACTGTGGATGTTGTCTGAATTAGTTACACTATGCTTCAACTAAAATGGATTTATATTGTTTCTTCATGCAGCTTGTATCTGTTGTAGCCGGTTACAGATATGGAGGATCCGTATGCAGATGCACCACGGAAATGTATACTGTGTACACACAATGTAGACTTAGACTACAAGGTATAGTTAATATTTCATCTTCAGTTGTTTTAGCAGTTTACCGGTTACATCTGTAAGTGAATGTAGTCACCATGTGCATTGTTCTTAATAAATAGCAGTGACTATTATTACTGATGTTGTGACTGAAGTGCTGTAATCGTAGCTGTCATTCACCCCGTTCTTCTGTCAGCAGCAGTATGCAGACAGCTATGGTGGATACTAGCACTGACATATGACATTACCAGTCGGAGTCAGAGTTGACCTAGTCCAAATCCACAGATTTCAAGTTCAGATGTGAATCAATGTTCAAAATGCAAACTGCATTAATCAACTGAGCAGGCATTGTATTCACTGATGTATATGCATTGAATAATCAGTACTTTTACTGCACTATTTATAGCGGACAGTATCATGTGAAAGCAATCAAAGTGAATTACGCATATCTTACTCTCAAGTGTAACTGGCACAGCCGCATGGCACACAGCTTTCAAAAATCCTTCTCACAAGCAATGTAGTCTAAGTTCACTGATGACCAAAAAACCTGCAGACTCAGGTGTATTGCCATATTTGAGTACTGCATCACTGCATACAAGAAAGTCACTGAAGTTTTGACGACAGTCTACTCTAGCTGCAGATTTTTCACAGATGCTTACTAGCGGTAGTGTATATGGCACTTGCTTTCCACCGCTCATGCACCAGCAACATTTGTGTGTAGAACACACGGCTACTGAGTCAGTTTGTTTCTCCGTACACTGGCAGGATTTACGGACGACAAATAACCGGCCTGTGTCTGTTTATGCAACGCCGAGTGGGACGACTAATTAAACGCAGTCGTTTCTTTGGTGAGTATAAGTGACAGTGCAACTACTGTGTTACTATAACGTGTTATGAATCCTTCTGTATACCAATTATTGTTATCACAACCGTCTTAACAAGTTTGATAGTCTTGTTTTGGTAGCAGTGTAACTCATTATATAGTAATGTGCATGTGTTGCCAAAAGCTCATTAACGTCAGATCGACTGGATTTAACTACTGATTAATTAATAATCACAGATTTGAAAATGGTGGACATTATGACTGATTTTGAGGTTAACTGGAAATCAGGTTAACTGGAAACATTAACATATCTCAAGAGCAGCTAAGCAAGTCAGCATTACGAAACAAATGTGTTCCTGACCAGTGAGAATCATCCAATTTATTGAACTATACAAAGTTCTGTATAAAGTTCATTTATCTTTCTTTATGTATAGTAGTGGTGTACTGTAGGGGAGCAGTTCTCATTCCATCTGGAGTCCAGTGGTGGGTAATTTTCATGGGTTATCTGTGCCACTTATCCCTAAAAGTTACCATATAAATAAAGGAAGAAACGTTACAGGCTAGATCATATTAATCTATAAAACAGATGAAAACAAAATGTTGAAAATGTGTATGAATGGATTAAAAGATATAACAGTCGTCTCCGGGGTGAGTCTAAATGTCTATGAAAAATCATTTGTTGTCATTTTGTAGGTTTCATGCCATATGAACACAAAGACCTTCGCTTCATACGAGATCCAAAACTGTTCGACCCGTTTCGGCGGAGATAAGTATTGGGAGAAACAACATATAGATTAAATATATATCAATACTCTGAGCAATTCATGTGCAAAACATTAGCTAATTGTTACTGTTAAATAACTGTTGCATATTAATAATCACAGACTGAAAAAAAACAAGATATGATATTCTGGTGAGTAATTTTGTCTTTCAGTCGTTAGCTGGAGCCGTGGTCAGACTAGCAGCTTCGTCACACAATGCTTCGGCTTTCTCTGCCAGTATCATCTACACACACAATACAGCATACAGCTGGCAACCTACTTCAGCAACAGAAGTACAGACACTACTAAAATTGTGAAATTAAATTCCGTCGGAATGAGCTGAAGCATTGTGTGGTGTATGCGTTATCCAGCTTATTGCAGTGTCAAACACTGTTGCCAACAGTTTATTCAGATCCAGTCTTTGAGCATAATTCAACCATCTGTCATCATTCAGTAATTCTATAAGGAGTAGTTAAGACACCATGAATTCAGTATTTGTTGTCGTTGTTCTCATTTCTTGTTACATGCAGTCTGATAGTCGGATATGCACCTATGTACTCATATTTAATAGCACTTCGGGGGCTGTAGTATTGTTACTGCAGTACTGAAAAATGCAATAGAACTTGCATGTCTGAAGTGTGCAGATTTGGTACGACCCAGAATTGCCAACAGTGTTTTTACAGACTAATTCTATATGATACAATAGGATAGCGAATACTTATACTGTGTTCAAAAACTGATGGAATGTTCAGATTAATGTACAGCAATGAGCCAGTAACAGAAAAAATAATGAAAAAGAAATTAAGAACAAAAAAACAACCTATGTCAGAAGAAACTGTCGTGTGATAGTCTGTGAAGTTAGTCTACTCCTGACTTTATATTAACCAGATCAACTGTACTATATATCTCACCAAAGCTGTTCTGAAATAGATGTCAATGTAAGATTAAACTTTTGTGGTAGCTATATTGACTCACATTTGCAGATGAGACGATCTGCCTGGCAACTCGTCGTGGCATGTGTTCTATGCTGCGGACGAGATATTCTGGGTCGGCAAATGCAACGTGCTGCAGAGTGCGAAGTCCAGCTTTGTACAACTGCCGTGCACGTCCCTGTCAGTACACCAAACAATCACATCCATGGCACGAATCATGCCACAACAGTCGCACATGTATAAGGCATTGTTAGTGACGTGCTTAATGGCTTAAAAGTTCTTTTCAGTAATGTTTGATAGATAAGTTTGTAAACAAAACAAAATTGTCTGATGACTGTACATAGCTGTAAACCAGTTGTTACCAAACCCAGCAGTACTCAAATCCAATGCCATACTGGTCTACCACTACTACTAAATGCGGCCAATACAACATTCGCTAAAATAAATGGCACCAAAATAATTTTGCATGTGAGATCATCAACTTTTAGGACAGCCAAATTTAAAGGTGTTACAGTATTCTGGCTTATAACTTTTCTACAATTCTACCTAGACCTAAGATCAGTATACATGTATAAAACTAATAAGAAGTCATATCTTCCCAGTCAAACATAACCATCAGCATGCCATTTGATGACCAGGAGTGCCTGAAATTATCTTTGGTACTCACGGACTTTGGCACTCAATATCCCAGAAACTGTGTAGTAATGTGGATATTACCCACATTCAGGTCTCATTTCTGGATCTGCCAGTGACAGTGCACGGGACACAGAGGACAAGTCTATAAAGTATGTTGACATACGAGCTTGATGCCGGGAATTTCCATGAGTGGAATCAGCTCCATGGTGCAGCAGTATGACAGCTTCTTCACAAAACTGCCGAGCAGGTCTTGGTACGCCCAGAACTCATCCAGTTCCTACACAGTACAATACAACAGGTCAGAAGGCACCAGCCAACCAGGACCAGTTACCACGACAAGACCAAAAGGCATGTCTGCATCTGGAAGAATTTGCTAATTTTGTCATATGCAAATGTTAGAAAAAATGAAGACATCAAACTCGACTGTAGTGTCAAATCTAGAGCTATATTTTCAAAATTCTTTCACTAGCAGACTCGAGGTATATTTTTAGTAAAATTATTATTAAGTATCCCATTTTCAGCCATTATATGGGTCAACCGGCATTATACAGCAGCCTGACTTACAAACTAGAGGACTGCTTGAGTCAAGTTTTAATACATGCAGATTAGAAAATAACAAAGTTACTACCCGGTACTAAACATCATCCGAGCTGCGAAAACATAGAGAAAAACCTGCCTCCATTCTGAAATTGAGTGGTCACTCACTCCCCAACCTCCCACACTTTACACAGCTATTTGTCCAAATGTCTGACCTGACAGAAGTGACTGATGCACGCAGCAAATGACGCAGCACTAGTCAGCAGTTGCTGAATCGAACCGCGCGGAAGCTGAAACTGTGCCGACACATGCCATATTGTCCGCTGTTTCCACAGACTGTGTAGGATCAACGTCAGGTAGAAACGGTGCACGACAAATGTGTCAACAGCCTGAACCAAATTACACAAACTCATATATGAAGCTGTATTCCGAAACTAGTACTAGCCAACAGACTGGCTTAGTAGAACGTATCTCCAAAATGACCTATTTTGTGTCGTTTATGACGTAAAACCTTAATTCAATCAAATCCCAAATTGGAACAAAAACAATGGTTTGTTCTACTGCTGGGCATCTGCTAATATAAAACTTTTAAAAATACTTGTTGACCACTTCATGACACAAACTGTAATGCCACCCTTATTATTAAGCTATGTGTCACCGCTATCAAAATTATTTCAATCTGTGGCAGCACACTGGTACTTATACTGATACTAGAGTATGCAATTTTTCAGCTAAACACAATGGTGTGATAAATATTTGGAAATGAAAAGATTTAATATGTAACGTGTATCAGCCCTCAATTAAGATCAGTCACAATATAGTGAATGGATAGCCCACAGCATGCAGACGTGTAGGTATGGAGACTAAAGGGTATTAACAAAATTCTCCAGTCATCCTTTGTTTGCACAGAAATGTCCGTAGAGCAATATGACGGGTGAGCTGATGTGTTCTGTACAACTAGTACAACCGGAAAGGGTAGGCACTAGGCATTCCACTATTACCCCTCTGTATCAAATATAATGCCACACCCATATATGACCGGTGCTTCAACTATGTATAATTTAGTACGGCATTATAATTAAAGCAAGTGGTGTCAATGCGATGGTATATTCCATTTAACCTCTGCCAGCGGGAGGTGGGGAATAGGAAGACCAGATGACAAACGTTTTTAATGTACCATTAATTCTCAAAATCGTCATTACCAACCATGTTAGCTAACACAATCGCCTACATATGTCCATCTGTTTCCACTCTAACTATTGAACTGAGTGACCTCTGACCCTGACTTTTTGCATATGTATGGGCCATGACCATAGCACTCATTGGATTGAAGGTCAAGGTTGGTTGGGGTCTCAGTGGTAGGTGGGATCTCGATCCTCAATAGACAACAGTTTTCCAGTTTTGTTTAAATTTTGTGTATCTTGAATATGCAAGAAAGAACAATGACCATCAACGTAAAGGAGGCAACCTCAAATACTGTGGAATTTCCCTAGATGAGTATGCCCCTAGGCAATATATTGGGAATGTATTCCCAATCCCCCCCAAGTTAACATCTATGGTGACAACTGCATCGCGAGTTTCAAGCAGTAATGTCACAGCTGGACTGACTGATTACCATGCGAGGCACTCGTCCAGATGCCATCTTAGCTACATAACCTTCTGACACGCCAATCACTTCGGCCACCTTGGCTTCCGACGCAGACAGCTGACTTAGCTACATCAGCACACAGCTTGTTTCAGTGACGATGAAGAAGCTATTCTCGGTTTACTTAACAGCGCTCAAATCATACATCATTTGTCATGTATGTACTGAGTTCCATATCAGCAATTCAGTCAGAATGCAACAGTCATACATCACTCAAATGTTGTCCATCTAATTATAGAATAACGGACAATTTTAAAAATGCAACTCAGCTAGCAAGGCAAAATGCCACTTATTTTAACTAGAAAACCTAAGCAGTCCTACTGACATGCATACCCACATTTGAGAAGATGTGACCTTGACCTCAGGGTCAATGCATGCCAAATGACTGCCATGCATCTATTGTCTACCAAGTATGGTTCTGATAGCTCAAGCCTTTTTCATTTTACAGTGTGGATATACAGAGAGACACACAGTTTGGCTACCACTGGCCTGGATAATTACATGACTGTCAATACAGCTATGACAGCAAGTAAGTTTTCTGACAAACATGGAAATGACAAAGATAAAAAACTTTTAGAAGATGTGGTATTTGATATAATATCAGGGTACCCCCTGGTCCTTTAAAATCAAAATGTTGCAAAATCAAGGTCTTGAAAGTACTTGAAAATAAAGATTATCTTTGAAAGTCTTTGTAAAGTCCTGGAAAATGTTTAGTTTGGTCTGAAAAATTTTACTGCATAATTGGACGGCTCACAATTGCTCCTGTGAATTTCTGTAACATTGCAATTCAGCTGATTACTTACATATGTTTGTGACTGTTTCTTGACTTCATTCTGCTTGCGTACAAGTTAGCAGCTACTGTGGATGGAATATCATTGTTTGTTGAGATAACCAATCTGTAGCATTGTTGTGTAAAACACTGGATGCATGTAGACTTGACCAGCAGTGTACTGGAGTGTCTGTCAGAATATGTTTAGTTATCTTAGAAAGGTCCTTGAAAAGTCCGTGAATTCTAAAGCCTCAGAAGAGGGGTACCCTGTGATATGATACGTCTTTTATGTCACACTGATGAAAACTGCGATCGTCATATAAACTGCTGTTAACGCTGAACTTTATAATGTCATAGCAGCTCCATAAAACACTATTCCATAACATACCTACAAGGACACATGCAATACGAACTATACGTACAGTCTACCATGAAAATCTGTGTGCCGCACATGAGTTTCTGAACGTCAACTTGCAGCATTCAGAAAAGGAAATGCGGCGCTGCACTTAAGTGCATTACTCTTCCAGCAAACTTAAGCCACCATCTCAACTAGATTTCACGGCGGTTCTGATACTTTGCTGGTAACAACAACTAACCGCGTGCACAAGCGCACAAACTGGCTCGATGGTCATTCTCCAGCAAATCAGTTACAGTTCTGTTGATACTGACACATCTTCATTGTAGTGTAACATATAGGAAAAAATTTTGCATGAAACACCAAGTTATCTTTTGAACACCAAACAAAAACCACAGAAATATAAACGAAATCAGTAATGAAGAAAAATTGTATGGTAAGCAAAAACTTACAAAAGCTGTGGCAAACTGTAAACTTTAACGTCCGAAATATGTCTAGAAAATACAACTGTTTATTTACTCGGTCTGTATTTCTACAGGTGTCATTCTCAGTAGTAGCCAAGAGATCGGCAGAGAAGAGCATATCTGAAATGACCTACCTTGTCAAGTAGGAAGTGAAACTTTTAACTCAATCAATCAATCAACCCTTGGAGGTGTATACACGACATAACAAAAAAGACAACACTCATATGTTGCCGCAAGATAAAATCAGTGACATCTGCTTGCCTCATGGAGGTAGATCATCCAGTTGGGCTTGACGTCAGACACCAGATCATAAGGTGTTGAGAGGAACAGAAGGTGAAGATGACTAGCAATGACCAGTGACTGTTGAGCCTTCACCAGGTCACTGTACAGCTTGGATCCACAGTCTACATCTATTGACCCTACAATATCAACCGTCGGCTGTATGGAGACATTTTCAATGACCTCACAGGGCATGGCTTGTGACTGTGCTATAGATTTCGGTAGGTGTCTGGTGTACCAGATCACATAAATAATTCTAGGAAAGTAGGGTTGTCACATGTCAATGTAAATACCTACGTCACGCCTGTTAGGTCCTGGTAGGCCTAGAAAAACACAATGTATGATCTATACTGATATTCTGAGAAACTATTGCCATCTGCAACACTGATGCTCAAGTGCAGTATATTAGAAATTGCATTTGATGAGGTTTCCAACAAACGATACAATGACACTAGCTATTCGAGAGGCACATGTTTTCCCTGTAATATGGTAACCACGTTTATAACTCCTGCAGTTTTCAAGACATTACGGTAATTTATTATTCATTCATTTATTTTTAATCACAATTATAAATCCGAAACTTCTGCTAATATTAAATTATAACTTATTCAGCTATTGTTCTAATAAAGTGAAAAGCTACATGAGAAAGCAATACAATGGGAAACTTAAGTGAAATAGCAAAGCTGAAAAGGTGACGTTGAGAGCACAGGATATTTACATGATACCATGACACTAAATGGCAAACTAATTAACTGCAATATATCTAACCACCTCGCAGCTTCATGAATTATACAGTACTCATGACACTTGCCTTTATAGACAGCCTTCCCAAGATTAGTAACATCGAGTCTGCAAACATCATCTGTCTGCCGTTTCCTCGTCACAAGTCCGTCATCAACAAGCCGCTGCAGTGAAGTCCGTGCTACATCGGCAACATTCACATTCAGTGCCTGACACTGCACAGCGCAAAGTGTTCGGTGCATGAACGAAACAACGTCAGCTTCTGACTCGGCCATCTGTTACACGAACACATTCACATGCTGCCGTCATTTATTCCTGTTCTAGTTTTTCACAGGATGACTACTCTTACGTCACTGTAAGCTGCCTCAACAATGCCTTGCCTTAACACTCCTAACCATGTTGCAATTACTCATATCATACATATCTTAATGATATCACTACACCGTAACTAAACTATCAGTGATCACAATGATTTAACAAGCAGTGAAATCCTCAAAATAGGTAGTGCAAAGCCTTCACGGGTCTACTAAACACTGGGGTAGCTCCAAATGTAAAGTCAACAATAAACAGTGTTCCCGTCAATATTTTCTTCCAACACTTCCTCCCCGACATTTTCAGTATTGGTACTAATAAAAGCAAACTAGCAAAATTTATAGCATCAGCCAAACCATGAATGAAATGCACATGGCGGAAAAAAAATAATAACAGTTTCGAGTTTCTTCTGGCCGGAAGAATGCTCTATGCTCTAAAGCTACCACTTATTCAATGAACTGTTGCATTGAACAAACAAGTTTTTATTGCTTGTTGATCAATGCTGCAATGTCTGCTGACAGGAACATTCAACACACATGTTAAAAGTTTCTGGTTGCAACAGTGCAACTTATGATCAGTGGTTTCACATAATGAGTGAAGATGCTAATAAAATGATGTTTACACAACACAGCACAGACTACAAACGTGGAGTCCAATGAGCGTCAGCAGTAGAGTGCGGACGCCTTTGTCACTGTCCTGGAGAAGGCTACTTTGACACCGATCAAACGATCCACCAACCAGCTCCATCAGCTACCAGCAAACACCGTGCACCAACTGTTGCTTCTCAACAATTCCTCACATGCTCTTAACTTATCTTTAACTTAGCAAATTTTCTCCTGCTTACCACAGGCTTGGCAGCATCCATCCGGCAGTAATTTCCCCAGTCAATGTCTAACAAACAGAGCCAAAATAATGTTGAAAAGTAGTTAAACTGACACATCACACATTAATCTCAACGAACGAACAGTAAAGCTGCATGGTCCTCTATATCTTTTGAAATAAACAATGAATAGATTTAGTAGTCTCCACTTAGTCATAGCATAAGATTAAACTGAGGAAAAAAACAAGTTATGACAATTAATTGCTATTAACCCATACAGAAGTACAAACACACATAATGGCTTAATGATAATGTCAAAGGTGAGATGACCCTAATCTGTGGCAATACCAGTGCATTATTTCTGCAACTCCAGATGTCATTCTGACTCCCAAGGACTGGAACTATGCACTGGAACTTATTGTTCTTCATCCATAAACAACATCACCGCTGACCACAGACATTAAATATTCTATCTAGACTTATTACGTCCAATTAGAACAGCAGAAGATTTTGAGGCCATCGCTTGGCTTCGCCAAAGAACATGGCCGCCGGTCGAGTGACGTCATTTTTACATCATT
>Ga0209782_1002121_pt1 | contig 10893 bp, 8 predicted proteins | sample WorMetmaBAHAMAS1_FD_187390 | JGI IMG/M metagenome (GOLD analysis project Ga0209782, IMG submission 187390) | Marine gutless worms symbiont microbial communities from Max Planck institute for Marine Microbiology, Germany - Inanidrilus... | ecosystem: Host-associated > Annelida > Digestive system >...
CCCCTGTTTAATTGCTACTCAATGGTTGGTGCAACCCGACCCTAGAACGCTTTCCGTTGTAAAGTCAGCCAGATTGTTACTTACTGATTACATGACGTCATTTTTGTCGTGTGATCGAGTTTGTTTACGAAGTGTTGTTGACATTATAGGATTTGAGAAAATTATGATAGAAACTGCGTAATTGCTGAACGAAAATAGTAAAGAATGTTATTTGTCGTTTTGTATGCTTTGTGCCTATTTTTGGATGCTATTTTATGAATTGCAGTGCGGGCATAAACTTAAATTTGTTGTTACGGTCTCCAACTTGCAGTGTATTTGTTCTTACCTGGTTTTATTTGGTAGCACAAAAACGTGAGAATAATGGGAAATTTATATCATCCTGGAGCCTTGCAGTAAAGCTCTAATGTTGGGAATCCTGCAGAATAGTCATGTAAATTTAGTGTCACCATCAGGGGCGTCGATCCCTATGGGACGGGGGACATGTTCCCTCACTTGAACATGTCATAGTTAATAGGTGTTATATTTTTGGATGGATAGAACATAGAAGTTAAGAAAGTTATAGACAGGAATTGCTGCTATTTTCAATAGGCTACATAGGATTGATGCTAGTTTTTTTCTGTTGTAACTATACCTAATTTTTTGTACCTTTTACCATTATTACCACCCTAGTCTTTCTTTGCATTTCTGGCAATATCAGATATCCCTTTTGTAAGTTTGTAACTACAGGGTGCGCCAATAAAAAACAATCCCTTAGGAAAAATTCATTATCTCAGTTACTGCAATAGATTTTTCACCAAATTTACAGCTTTCACATAGGAGGATTCTAGCCACATACACAGCAAATTTTGTTTCAATATTTGCTATGGTTTAGAAGTTACAACCATTTGAACTTAAAAGTACAGTTTTCTAAGTGAACCAGTAACTAAACTGCAATTCTGATGTAAAAATAACAGAAAAGACACCATATTGATGTGCCAGTGGATTATCATGTGTGAAATACTATCCTGGGACACTATCAAAGACACATGACAAAGATGGCAAACGTAATGCTGATATGAAAGACCGTTTTGTCAACGATACATAATGATTTGCTTTACGAGTTTATTGATAAGAAATTTGTATCATTTTGCAACAGATTTTGATCGTGTGTCGCTGCAACTGCTAGACGCTGGCTTTGAGAACAGTCTATTTAAATACAGAGTGAGCTATAAGCATCTGACATTCGTGATTGAAACATTTTAACTGTTGATGAAAAGCTGTGAAAAATTTGATTTATTATTCATGCATCTTTAATGTGCAACTGCATGTTCACTTGAAAAAGTGAACTTTAAAGTTTAAACTGCTGTATCTGAGGAACTATATCAGTTATTTTAATAAAAATGCAGAATATGTTGTGTGAATACTCGTACACAAAGTTTGAAAGTTTGGCTCAAATCCATACTATTATAGCTGAAATACAGCATTTTTTCTAGTGGATTGTTTTTTATTGGCACACCCTGTATTAACCTCATATTGGTATTGTGTGAGCATACATTGGATGTGTTAAGTGGTTGTTTCTTGCAGATGAATGACAAAGTCTGACAGTGTGTTCTATTAACAGCACTATTCAACAAAAGGTAAATACCCGGTTATGGCAATATTGTTTGCTGTTATCGCTCGAGGAACAACTGTTCTTGCCCAGCATGCTGGCTGTGCAGGCAACTTTATTGAGGTGACAGAGCAAGTTCTTGCAAAGATATCTCCAGATAACGCCAAGCTTACTTACTCACACGGAAGGTAAATTAGTTGAAATTTTGTTGTCAGTAATGAAACATTACTGTTATATTACTATCTTCTTAATGTTAGTGCTTGTGAGTGTAATACTTTCTTACTATACATGCATGATGTTGAAGTGTTGTCACAGTATCCCAACCATAAACCGAAACCTAGGTCTATTTCTGAGTCTGTATGAGTTTGAAAGTGGTTTTTTTTGGCTGAAATGTTTTTCAGACAGTCTGTATGCTAAAACTGTACACATGAAGTTTGCATTTTTTAAGCAAATGTTTCCATTAATGACAGAATTTATGTCACTTTGGTCTAACCGTGACTATCACAAAGTTGCCAGTTCCACAGTTTCCTGCCAAGATAGGCTAGTATAAGACCTTATCCACTGGAAAATTAGCATGCTGTAGGTTGCACAATACGCAGGCACTTTTAGGCTAGTATTGGGAGACTATTGGACTGAAATTTCCATACTGGCTTGGCAATGATCAAACAAAATAAATCATGGCAGGTGACAGAGATACAAATGAAAATGTGTTTGTTTTAACATTGTTTTAAAAAAGTTTCACATGCACAGGAAGGATAAATTAACTAATTTTATAAATGTGTAATAGACAACATTTTTTAATTTGGCTTGTTAATTTTTAGCATTGATTGTTGTTTTGTAATGATAATGGACTACCAAACCAGACTGTTAGTATACATGCAGTATGTTACCTTTTGATCTAGGGATGGGCCATTCAGAACAACCAAATCCGAAAACGTTGTTTTTACCCAGAAACCTGCAGAAACCGACCATGAACGAAAATTTGGGAACCACAACAAGACTAATAAATTGTTATAATTACTGCTGTTTAATATTTGTTATTTGGGATAATTGCAGCAATTACAGTGACATATCTTTTTTATATATGCTTCACTGCTTCACTACTTTTGTGTGAATTTTGCAGCTACTTGTTTCATTATATCGCGGACAACAACATTATTTATTTATGCATAACTGATGATGTGAGTTCATTTACATGATTTCCTAAGCTTATTTTTTGGTCTATTTCAGTATGTTATAGCACTTTTTGTTAATGATTGTCACAGAAGAAATAGAAATACAGTTATTTGACAGTGCATTATCCAACTCAACAGGAAAACATGGATGCAGGTGTCAGACACCTCTGTGGTCTGTATCAGTATTATCAAAGCAAATTCTAAAAACAATATACTTAATAATTTCCTCAGATCGATTTCCGATACTAGTCAAATCGGCAGTAAAATCAAACAACTGTTTAATGCGACCGAACTTATCTAATCATGCTTTAAATGCATTAACCGTGATTGCATTTACGACAAAATTAGGCAATTTATATCAGATATTTACAACGTGTGCAGAGAAAAATGTTTTCGTAAAGTATAATGAAACATATTGTTAAGAAGTTTATAACTATTGTCGCTAATGTTAGCCCTGGTGTTGAATGGAAAATAAGATGATACTGTTGCATCATATATGTTGTGGATTATTTTGAAAACCTCAATCATATCACCTCACAATCATCTATATTTCAGAGTTGGAAAGATTTAAATGAAATAATTTTTTCCTGTATAGTTTATTTTTTAGTTTAATAACGAGTTTAGTTGCCTTCTTTTGAATGTTTTCTATCTCTGTTATATCGCTTTGTTCAAACGGGCACCAGACTGTAGCACCAGACTGTATTTGCAAATTCGAGATGAGGATGGACCGTAGATTTATAAAGTAATATAAACGTGGTCTCATCCATGTAAATTAATTTTTTTTGATAATGCCCAATACACTGTAAGCTTTATTAATTTTTTTTCTGAGATGTGGTTCCTAAGTGTGAGATTACTGTCGAAATGTATTCACAAATCAACCGTGAATTTTATTTTTTTTTCAAGAGGAAATACCTGATTTTTGTCAACAATATGATAACTGGTGTCTATCGGGTGTTTTAAACAGTAAGAGACTGGTTTGCATTTATCAATATTTAATCTTAACAGCCACTCATATGACCATGTTTTTATTATATTCATTACTGATTGTAACTTTTCCTGATCATGGTTATCCTGAATAACTTTGTATAGTTTCGAGTCATCAGCATATAAAAATATTTCCAAGCTAGAATCTTGGGCATCACGAAGCTCTGGTAGGTCGTTGATGTAGATCAAGAATAAGAAAAGGCCCTAATATACTACCTTGAGGTATACCACTTATCACATCAAACCAGGATGACTGCTCCCCGTGCAAAATTACACATGGTTTCCTGTTGCACAAAAAAATTGCTAACCCACCTTTCTAAATCTACATTAAATTTAAGTAAGAGCCTACTATGTGGGACTGTATCAAATACCTTAGCGACGTTTGTGTATATGATATCGATCTTTCCCCCTGAGTCCAGTTCTTTTGTCCAGTCATCCATAATTTAAGATTTTTGCAAAGAAAAAGTTCATGATATAATCTCTAATTATAGATTCCATCAGTTTACATATAATACTGTAATGCCAGAAGTATTATTTAATTAGGTTTGTATTGATTTCTAAGTAAGAAGTTTACTAAAGAAGTGATGAAGTTTGTCCTCTATTGATGGACAGAAATATTTTGCATGTTATTATGTGACTCCACAGTTTTTATTGATTCATCTTACTTTGGTGCTTCATCACTTGGTGCTCAAATTTTACCAGTAACATTAAATTGTCTTTTATCAGTTGCAACAGCTAACGTTTATGGCTGGTACAATGTTTTCACCAATTTGTACGCCACGCCCAGCATTGCACTTGGCAATTTAATAGTATAGATTGATGCAGCATCCTTTTACCATAAGCTGCTTTTTGATATGGTTACAGTTGAGTCTTGTTCTGTGTATACAAAACGTTTGTCCTTTGATAACCATATTTGCATAAGTTATGAAAATTTTTTGTTTTTAGCTGCACATTGGCTCTAGATAAACTTTATGGCATTGTTTTTGTTGGGAATTCTGCTTCTGTGACTTTAATGGCGTAACCACTTGACGATGGTTTCACTTAGATCTAAAGTCACTGTAGAACACTAATAGGAAGTTGTATGTTGCAAGTCAGTCAGAACCACAGGCCTCTGATGACTGGAGCTGTCTAAATATGTTTTGATATCGTTTGACTTTGGTCTTGTATAGCTGGATGATGACGCACATATTATCTGCATTTGGGTCTTTGTATATAGCAATTAATTGCTATTACACATTAATTTTCTACTTCAGTGGTGTGGCACTTTTGGTTGGGTAAAAGGAGTGACAGAACTGATCTGTAAAATTTTGCTGCATGAATCCCAAAATTTGATTTTTAGGAGGCCAGACCTACTCTGAGTTACTTTTGGAAAACTGGGCTAGTTTAACAAAAACCAGCAGTGGTAGTAGTAGCAGTATGTATGGAGTTACAAAGCAAGTACTTCATAATTAGCATGAATGTGAACTACAAACAGGGTGTAGGGTATCACCAAATTTTATATTTTTATATTTCAGTATTAATGCTATGAATCATGCATGTAGGATTTTGAGAGGTCTCTTGCATTTACATTTCTGTCAGAAGTCAAACGCAGGCAAGTCTTGTTGATCTGTAATGTTCTAAATAATTGCAGTTTCAAGTGACATGTTGTTAGTGGTGTAATACTGCCTGTGCCTGTATGTGTTAATTATGTCATTCCTGGTAGAGGTGTAAAGTAGTGTCATGAGCATGTCCTTCTGTCTGTCTGTCTGCAAGTATATCTCAACAAGAGGGCCTAGCAGTGGCGAGATGTTTTTGTTTAGATTACCCCTCCTGCGACCACAATGCACAGTAAATTTAGATCGGAAACCTAAATTAGCTATAATGCGCCAATGCACTTCCGTCACAGACAGACAGACAGACGGACAGACAGACGGACACTTGACATCGTAGCATAAGCGTGAGATGCATATATTACATCTCGCGCTAAAAACCACTAATCCATACTTCAAGTTTTCTGTGCATGTTGCCTGTGGCCGTGGCTTGGTGCTTATTTGACCACAGTGCAGTACATTATGTACTATCAGTTTTGTGGAAGACATGTTTTCACATAATGGCGAGTCATAGGCAAGTCAAATAAGGCATATCTCAAAGTGACTTGAGGACCCACATCCCTGGTAACAGCTATGCTTGAGTGTGAATAACTTACCATGGATCATTATCTGAAAGTGAAATGACTGAAAATTAGTGTGTGCAACCCCACAAAACCGTAGCCACAGATCTTATCAGAAGTATGCTGAAGTAAGGTGTGTGTTAACAAGGAATTGGATCACATAGTTCTGCCTGCCTTCTACAGATCTGATCCATTTGTGGAGAGAGGCACTCATGCGTAGTTGTGTTTCCTTGCCAACAGAGCATCACTGCATTTTTGGTTGACACCGAATTATACTACTTGGTGACACTAGAGTAAGGTAAGGTAAGGAAGCGTATAGCAGTTTGTGCTACAAGCACCGCACCGCTACGGGAACTCGCGTGCCATATGGCAATCACGCAACTTGTGAACAACTTGCCCATGTTCATTACGTGAAGTGGACTGTATGAGTGGGACACATGCAGCCATGAGGACCAAGTCCCAACACACAGATCATCGTACCAGTAGTAGCACATCATGCCACAACGACAGAGTTCCTGATGTGAGACCTTCAGAGGATGATACCTAAACTGTGATGAACGTACGGAAATTGGCTGGTCAAGCAACTCTGAGAGACGAGTACAGTAAATTGTTTAAAAAAATTCTAAAAATGGTACTGTATTGTCGTTGCTTACAGCAGCAGTGCTGTGTAGGTTTCAGAACCAGTATGGCAGTCGCATACATACTGCTCTCGCGTATTCAATGAACAGTGAATTTTGTCATGTTCTGGCTGCACAAATGGTTTGAGCAATTCGGTTTCACTTTATTTGCTTGTTTCTAGTCGAAATGTACGTGTGCAGAAAAAAGCAGTTTTGTTTGCATAATAGTTTATGCTAGCATTTTTACTGCAAAAGTAGTTGACTGATATGCTAAGGCTAAGGCTTAGCTTATTTCTTTGTTAGCTTTGTTTCAGTTGTAGACTAACTTTTTGTTAGTCACGCCTCTTGCACGCTGCGAGGCGCGACTTAAGTTGTCACGTTTCTGTCCGTGACAAAAAAAATTTGTCACTGGCCCAATCGACTCCCCCCCCCGCAAATCACCCAGGGTGAAAACTCAGACCAAGACGGACCAAAAAGTCGTATGTAAAGGGGGTCTAAAATTAATATTTGTTGAGCAAATATGGGTTCAAAGTTTCAAATTTAATAGGCTCGTATAAGGATTCACGGTCAAACTTTTGACCATGTGTTGAGAGCGCGCCTCTCGCACATTGCTTCGAGGAGGAACGATATGTGTTGAGAGCTGACAGAAAGCTGCCATAGAGGCGCGACCATATACCGCTAAGTATTTTAATTTGTTTGTATGTCAGTTATGACGACAGGTAAATGTGCGTTTTGTTGCTTTATTGCACTTACATTGAAACGTTTTAACATTTTAACATTTTAATCATACTTACAATATTCTTGATAAATATTGAATACATTTTTAAGTAAGTGGTGTTTTCATATTTTTGTCAGTTTTTTTGATGAATAGTCATAATTGTTAATTTGATAGTATTGCTATTATGCACATTTATCTTCCATGCGAGAGTGACATCAGCAAGGCTAATCATTGCTCTGCTGCTGAGGCCTTGTTTATTTGAACTTAATGAACTTAAGTTCTAGCTGAAAGTTTGAGCAGTAGATGTTACGTACTGCACGGAATTGTTTCTGTGCAGCAACACACAAATTCACAGACGCCGCAATCACTAGCAACAGATCGCGTCGAGGAAGTTCGCAGCGAGGTGAATGAGCTGAAAGGCATCATGGTCCGCAATATCGGTGTGTTGATGATATGAATACTGTGACACTATCACTGCTGTCCTAAAGGCCATCATCTGTTTTGTTTTTTTTCTACACATGTTCCGGGATGGAATTTTGGAGACGAGCGGCATAGGTTTTAATGGGTTGGGTGTCCTTCTTGTTACCCAGCTAACAGTATGAAAGCACTGAGAGAATCAGTGCACTGATTGACCCCAACCAAGGGCTGACTGCTGAAGTAATGGGTACTGCTGCTATTACACCAGCTTTCTAATAACTGAACTATATCAGTGATAAATTAACAAGTGATGATAGAAAGTGATGTCATTTTGTGACAGTTGGCATTCAGTAGATATTGTTCACTGGCATGCTATGCATTAGTTAGGATGAAACTAAAAGGAAGGAACAAATGTGTCCATTAAACTGATGTCATATTAGTTGGCATGCACATCGCACAGTTCTTAATTAAATCTAACTCCAAACCACTCACGTGTGCACATTTAATGTAGGTCTTTTTTTCATGTAGGTGCATACATATTTCTTAAAGTTTTATCGATTTGTTTTTGGCTGCTGTTTCATGTTGGCCTCTGGGTGTTAACTGGCTTTGTTTGCTCCAGGTTAGTTGGGAGTCAATCGTCGATGCACTGAAAAAAAACTAAACACCACGACTTTGACCAAGAATAAGTTGCACACTCTGTACTTGTCCTTTTGTGATCATGGCTTGCTGTCTGATAATCATGCTTATCAATTGTCTCATGTTTGTATTAATGGATGTTTTAAGTCAAGTTGAAACTTCTAACGTTAATACTGGTTGCGGGTAATCTGCAGCGGTCTTTATTAACACCTTCAAGTTTCCTTGGGTACTGTTTTGCACATTATTCGTGCATGTTATTGTTAGGATAAGATCAGATACTGTTAGCAGAAAGTGGTTGTTATTGTGCAGTGCTGACTGAAGATTGATATGTAGTACATAATTACAAAAAGGTTAAAAACATTTACATCAGTTTGTGCTCAGAAGACGACAGGTATCATACGAAACTATAAAAGATGAAGTAATGAAAAAACTGAAACAAAAAAATAATGAAGTTCAATAAAACTACCAGCTCAATATCCGCTGCTGATGTGTACTGTTAAAATTGAATGAATTACTGGTATGTTGCAGACGTAATTGCAAGTCGTGGTGAAAGGTTAGAACTGCTCGTCGATAAAACAGAAGATCTTTCAAACAGTGTATGTGTTACCTAGTCTTGTATTAACACACGCACACACACACACACATGCCACTTTTGTTTGAACTGACACTTCCCGCTCAGTCTGTGTCAGCTGGTCGCTTTCCCTCTGTTTTTCTGTCACTTCTGTTTAGAACCTCCAGAGATAATACCTAGTATGTGTCTTTTTGAGCAGGATCTCCTTTCTGCTATCAACCAGTGAACAAGGACTTTGGTGCAACGGCAAGGCTATGGCCAAAATCTGGACTTTCAAAGCCAAAGCTGTTTGTACACTTTAGTTAAATGAATTACAAGGTTACTGTGATTTCTAAACTCACTGCAGATGCATGCTGTATTCATTTATGCTATCAATCTGAATAGGCACAGATGGAAAAGTGCAAAAGAGTTCAGTAACAAAAGTGTTAATTATTTAGAAACAATGCAAAATTTTGAATAACTTGTGTTGACAACTCGTACCTGTCGCTGGACATCTGTTTCTCATTTGTAGTCGGTAACATTTCGTAAGACGAGTCGGAATTTAGCTCGTTCAATGTGGTGGAAGAACATAAAAATCACCATCGTCGTCATTATCATTCTTATTGTACGTATCTCTTGGACTCGCTCGATTATTTTTAACTCCTTAGAACTCACTGCTTTTGTGATTTTAAGTTGGTTTCATTTGTGCATTTGTGATTAATTAACGTATAATATTTTGTTTTTACTTTGCTTTATTATTTGAAAGCAAGTTTATATTTGTTTGTTGTGCAAAGTTTTTAGTAAAATAAATCGTTATTAAACTTTGCTTAATTGAATAACTATACTAATGGAATAACTATACATTGGTCAAGATTCTCGCAGTTGGCTAAAAATGCCAGGCAAGAATATACTTACTTTTAAGAATGCATTCACTTTTTGCCTTATATCATATAACTTTATTAATGTGCTTGTTATCGTCTATTTACCATACAGCTTAGTTGCTCTACACATGTGATACAGAATGTACAATTAGAGAAAAGTTTACAAACTTGAATAAACTTTATTATGTGAATGAAATTTCACATTTAGGATTTACTGTCTTGCTGGTTTGAAACGAAATTCTGAACAACTGATGTCTCTGACAGTTGTTTATGCCTAAAATGTGTTTTGAAAAAAACAGTATGACAGTGTGAGAATGAAAACATATTACACAACTGCAGAATTCTAGTTTTATGCGAGGACTGGTCTGAGATAAAGGAGCTGGTAAAGTAGACAATAGATTCATCTACTGTGATTTGGGGTTGCTCATACAACTAAATATTTTTAGTTGATGTAATTGTGGGGCACTGTTCGATTAATCATCGACTAAAATTGACTACAGTGAAAACTTTTACTTGAAATTAGTTTTGATGGACTGCATGGAATTTCTTATGTTTCTGTTCTGTAGTGACTTTAGCTCTAAAACACCATTTTAAAAGAGAAGCATGAGACAGATGGACAGACGGGATGTTTTATAAACAAAAAAATTTTGGCCACTGACATATTTTAGTTGGTTAATTATCACAGATAAAATAGTTAATCAGTTGATTAATCGGTGACACCTGTAGACTACACACGACAATGCCAGAACTTTCCCATGAACTTTGACTAACGTAAGTTTTGGTACAAGATCACAACCTTTGTAAAACTGTGCTATGGCCATGTAGAAATGGAGCATCTATTATGTACGGTCGTATCTGTTGATTGACAGCTAGCAATCTACTTCATAGTGTCACTGGCATGCGGAGGACTGGCGTGGCAGCGCTGTGTTAAAAAGCAGTAGCTACAAGCAACAACGTTCTGTCTTCACTTATCGTGTGCTTTATTTCACGTTGTGATAAGACATCACAGACAGTTATCAGTGAAACATGTGCGATGTGCGACTGTATTGCTGTATTTTTTTGTATTGTACTAATTTTATGTACATGCGTAATGTGACCGCTACTTTACTTTTGGTTTTTACTTGACTGTGGTAAACAGTTCTGATTATACTATGGGCTGTGTATGCGTTGGTAAGTGA
>Ga0209782_1002122_pt1 | contig 10893 bp, 13 predicted proteins | sample WorMetmaBAHAMAS1_FD_187390 | JGI IMG/M metagenome (GOLD analysis project Ga0209782, IMG submission 187390) | Marine gutless worms symbiont microbial communities from Max Planck institute for Marine Microbiology, Germany - Inanidrilus... | ecosystem: Host-associated > Annelida > Digestive system...
CCACACGATAGGGTTTTCAAGTGAGATGTTTTGTAGTTGCAGGATTTCTACTGACAAGTGCCTCGCGCGGTCCCTCTGCAATAGCAGAGCTTCTTGTTCAGTTATACTGTATACCGTCTCAAAAACGACGGTGCTTTGGCTTACTATAATCTCTTCAAAACTTGTCAAGGAATTTTAATATTTTTTGTGGACAATAAAGGCATATTATTAAGTACAGTGTCCAAATATTATTTCTCACCTAGCCATTTTTGTGTAACACCTGTTCATAAACAAGATCAATGTTATCAGCTGCGTGGTGCGATCATCGTCTGCTGCTGCTGGGACGATGATCGACCTACCCAGTAACCGATAGCCATTGCACAACTACTTGTAAAAGGTGCCTACATTACAGCCTTTGCTTGGAAACTCTCCAACTAACTGCTTAGCACTGCAGCCTTCTAATGCAAACAAGCTCAAAGGTTGATAATTTAAACAAGAAACATTACATTTTAACTTGCATATACCATCATGCCATATTTGCTTAGTCATATAACTACAAGTTCTAAATTTCATTTTAATTTAACAATTTACAAATTTACAAATTTATAAAATTTAAAATTTACAATACTGACAAGCTTTAGAGTGGCCTAGTTGACACAGCCAAGCGAACATCATGCGTCAATGCTGGGCCCAACCAACACTGCATATGATAGTTTAGTGATGATCTAAGTGGACATATGTTTCTAGTGAATATTAGATCAATCAATAAACAATTTCACAGTCGGCTACAAAAAGATTTTATAACAATGACCCAAAATACAACACCACAAGAAACACAAGTGCAGACTGACCGCGGCATGGCACCACCAACAACTTGCATTGCGACAGTCAGGCCAACAGGACACTTGTCTATACCGGCGGCCGCTCTGCAGTGTGCCACAGTCACACATGTATATATATATCACTAGCATTTCATATCCCACACACAGCATACAGCACACTGTCACTATGCCAAACTGAGATAACCAACAATGGTAGGTTCCGCAGTAGACTTAACCCTCAACGTATCATGACTGTCACAGCACTCTAACTGAGTTCTAGACTGGAACTCCATCAGTTACTTGTGTACAACAGGCAATGCAAGATCACTGCATTACAAATGAAGCGTGGTTGATTGACAGATGACAAACAGACCTGTCTCATTGTTCAGTCAAGCAACATCCACAAAAAGTACCAAAATTAAAACCTTAACCTTCTCGTTCTAAAGCACGATAGAAAACACACAAAAGAGTATGACAAAGAAGCCAATAACAGTGAGAGTCTGGGCTGATACAGCTGCAGATGAACTGACCTGTGCACAGGAGCACTGTATGGCCGATCAACCGCCGGCACCTGATAACATCAACATCATCAGCAAACAAACTCTCAGGTGTACTGGAAATTAAACAGGTAACTCTAGAACACAGAGAGAACATAGAAAAATGTCTGTGTTCAAGATTACAGCTGCTGCCAAAACACTGCTGTTCATTTCAGTTATTCTGTCTTGTTACAGTCACTCTCCATTGTTACACGGCACTGTACACATATTGCAACAAAATCACACAAAGTGATCTGCAACGTATGGTTTTGATTTTAATGCTAATTTCAATGCAAGTTAATGAGTTAAAATATTACATCAACAATTGTGAGAATTTGGATTGGGTTGTGGGTGTAGATTATGGGGGGAAGGGCAGCGGAAACAAGGCAAGTCCTTCCAGAATCTAAAGTAAGGGGATGCTAATGAAAAATGTTCCCCCTATCAGATTTTGTCATGTTTCAAAATTTCAAGCACCAGCTTGCTTGCATTACAGTGCAGTAAAATGCATTGTCTAAGCTAGCCGTGACAGCAATAAATCAATTCTTGACCACAACTACACAGTATGGTACACTACTACTGTACACGTACATCTTCACATCTCACTAAATCATCACTTTGGGCTGAAAAATTCAACATTACCTGGCGAGAGAAGTGACAAAAATACCACACTAACAATTCTCCAAAACATGTCATTTCAGACCTCTCTCTGGTGGGGAGGGATAACTCCTCCTCCTAGTCTACCTCTTGCTCCAAACCTCTTTTGTATCCACCCGTGTGTCCCCCAGAATTCCAACCAGATCTATGACCCTGAATATGGTGTCTAGTGTTCATCAATACTGTATAATTAATGCATCAGGTGCTGAAGTTGAGAGAATTAACCACTTCATTACAAATATCTCATACACATCCACAGCAATGCAAAAAAGTACTATGTTACAAAAAAAGCTATAAACAAACATAGTATTAATGCATCGTTTACAGCCCATTAATGGAACTAAACTAGATGCAAATTTTTTAAGATCCCATCCCATTCAGTTCAGTGCAGTGTGAATGCTCCTTAAGAATAAAATAACTAAAATGGGAATTAATACAGAATATTCCATGGCAATGCCATGGCAACACTATCAAAAGTCTCAATTGTACTTTGTGACAAGATGCCAAAAAATCACACAAAATGACACAATCGACAGTACAACTCTCAGAGACACACAACATCATCATTCGTTCTCACAGCTCGTCAGAGACTTACCTTAGCTGCTTCAACCTTCTTCTTGTACATTTCCTGCTCATTAGATACATCTGAAACCTGAGCATTGGACACAACAATTTACACTCGCTTCTTTTCTACATAAATGAAGAAAACTAGTCAGTAAATATAATGATGGTGTCGACAATGACAATGACGACTACTGTAACTGCTGCTATCACTTTTAATTTTTATTAACCAAACAATCTTCCCTGGTGTGGTACGTCAAACTGCTCCAGTGCAAAAATGTTGATGACATAGAAAGTAAGTTTTACAGAAAAACTAGTGGAGACACACTGCACCATCCAGTATGCTCAGTATGGTTGCATGTTACCATGTGCTCCATTATCGTCGACACATCAGTTCACAAACCCTGCGCTGTGCTGCTGCTGCTGCTGCTGCTACACCACCACCAGCGTACGGTGAATGTTGATGCAGGTTGTGTTCACGTATCCTCTGCAGCCGAGATATCATGCTCTCACGCTGTCATACCAAATACAACACAAGTCACAGTATTCATAGCTGATTATTACACCTGATAGCGGCCATTAATGTAATATGACAGTTAACATGAGGACTCTGCGGCATTTCACTGTGTAAAGTTTAGAAGAATGCCGATGTTATTTGTCACTTCACACATTAACAGACTTATCTCTCATTGCCTTCACATCCAATGCACTGCAAACGTCAAACAGACAATGTGAATTTTATGCATAAGTTTTTAACATAATTCCCTAAATAAGGAATCACTGCAAGTTCATATAAACTGAAGCACTGAATGCAGATGAATGTAGACTCACTGAAGACACAAGCCTATTGAACGTGTCTCAGATTCTGTCAACTGAAATCTGACAACACATACTTTATGACTCATACCAGAAAATAAATTATACTGGCAATGACAAAGTGGAAGAGCATTTTATTGACTATATGTAGCAATGCTCTGTAAAAAAACCGTCAGTAATTACAGAGTGAAGTCAGAGCGGAAAGTTGAGCAGACAGTTGAAGAAATGACAGTGCAAACATCAGCGATTTCAATGCTCCTAACTGGCATTTCCACATCACGTGCAATTAAGCACAGACCGTAAAACAACAGTTTATTTCCAGTGCATCCAAAACTGTTCATAACAACAGCCACTTGTAAAACGTGCCTACTACCAACATCGCCATCTTGCTGCATTCACAGAATACAGCCAGTCAGTCATTCTGCTGTGACTGTCAACTGTCAATGCTGTGTCTACGTAGTGGCTGATCAGCATAACTGTTAAGTGTCTACATATACCAATCACGATGTCATCAGCAAAATACACAAACACAAACTTCGTCGTCGGCTTTCTTCCGGTCGTCAAGTCTACTTGCAGCAGATGATGGTGGTCGGTCTCCAGCGGCAGCTATCGCTGGTTTTGGTGATGGTCTTGGTGAAACCTGCAAACAACGATGATCCAACAACTGTACACATACACGCTCATGTTCATTCACGATGACGTGGAACACTGCACGCTGCTCCAATACGTTACAATATGTCTACAGAACTACACAGCCAGCTGAGTAAAATACGGCTGTTGTAGAAAGTGAATCAAGATCTAAGTTGTACTGGTTGTAAATCTGTGAAGACTCTGTCATTGAGGACTGCACAGTCGGTCCCTCCGTGATATATGAACCGCTTGCTACATTATTATAAGTACTATTCACAGATGCAGCTCACATAGGGAGACATGACGCCACCGCGACCTCGTGCACGATTCCGCAGAGCTTCTTGTTTACGTAGCATGTACTCACGATGAACCTGGGCACGCTCGGCTGCCATTGCGCCGGCATTCCTGCAACAAACACCACCAATAAACATTACCAGCGCTCTCGGTGCCGATTGTGGATACTGCATTCGACTAGCATTTGAAAGAAATGGGTTCGAATCCCGCTAAAGCTGGTCTTTGTGTAACAACTGTAAGCTAGCTGTTCACATCTACTATGCCTAGTGAGGCAGAAGGTCGGCTCAACTAGCTGACACCAGGTATAGTCGGCACTTCTGTAGTAACTCTGCACAAGTCGTTTGCAGCTCAGGTCTACTCAGCCTTTCATCCTTAATTGGTGGATTAATCGAGTACTGGCCGTAACAATGGCCGGAGGGTGGGAGATGCTGCCTCTGCCAGGTGGCAGGTAACTCTGTGATCATATGGCATGCAGACTCCTGTAGCTTATAGCACTAACTGCTATACACTTCCCTTTACCTTTTACCTTTACCAGGCTCTCATCACTTTACGCTCCATCTCTCTTCTTACAATCTTTACTAACTTTTTCACATACAGCACTTCGTATAGTGCATGTGTGGATGCACGCAACAAATGACTTGACTTACCTAGATATCTGGCACAATGATTCATTTTGACAATATCTGAGTGAAGCCTCAAGGTCAAGGTCACATGTCAAATATCGTGCCGTGCTGAAGTGGTGAGTATTCTGTCTTATTTACTTCACCACCAACAATGCTAAATTACTAACAAACCAGCAGTTGATTATTTATTAACTGTAATGTGACTTGATCATACTACTCGCTAAAAACAGTAGTTTTTATGACCATAAAAACATACCCTGCAATGTGAGCTTGCTTGGCTGCTACTGCTGCTGGATATTTGGGTTGATTCAGTGCTGCAACTGATGGCCCTGAACAAGCAAAAAATGTAATGTGCTTACAGTTTCACATTACATAACATCAACAGTTTCCTGTAAGACATGAAATAGCTTTCATTATGCAAATTACTAGTGTAAAATATTAACATGAATAATAAACTAAATTTTCACAATAAGTGGATGTTATCAATGCACAAATATTTTTCCATGTTGTTACTGATAAATAATGTTTTAAACATTAAACTGCCATTAATACATGTAATTATTAATTATTATTTTCTGTTTATATTTTATACATAATTTTATTTTCCATAAATGTTATAAGTACCAACTAACTAATAAACAATAAAAAACTAGAATCGTTTGAACCAAAAATTCACTGTATGATGGTTAGCAGTCACTGCAGAACACAGATATCCTTCAAACAGTGGTTCAACAAACTATAAATCTAAACCACAGTGCAATGGTAGACACATCCTGTGACTGAATGATCTGAATAATACCAATGAGTATGTAAACAAAAGCGACACAAGTAGCCGGTAAGAAGTATCACGAGGTTCACACCGTTTGCTGCTCGACACTCTTCTAACTGGTTCAGAGCGGCGTGATGACGATCATAATTTCCTACTTCCCTGACAGCTACAGCAGCGGGCATCTCACCCTGCAGTATGCAACGTCTCCAATAGTTATCTCACTCTGTATGTGCACGTAAGCAACAATAATAGAAATATTTGTTGAACTAGAGCTGTGCATAAATTCATAACCTTTCCAGATAAAATGAAATGCCAAGCACAACTGCTACCACAGCGACTGTCGGCAACAAATGCCTCAGCACCACACTTTAAAAAATATCTGTTTATCCATGGATGGGCTCATGCTTCATTATTTTGTCGATTTACAGATATAAATGTATACAAAACTGGTTCTTTTAAAATGTGGAAAACTCGCCACAAAATATCTGTGGATATACGGATATTATTAACAGCAGTACTGTGCAATGTGTACAGATCGCAGCATAAAGAATAGCATTTCCTGGCTGCACACTGTGACTGAACAGTTACAACAGCACAACCAGTGTCCAATCTCTGGTCTGGCTGGTGGCTGCCACACAACATTAGCATATATATATATTCTGTAACTGTGCCTTCAACTGACCATTGTGCATGATCACAAATTACATTTACTTAATTATTATTTATTAACAAAAAGCATTTGAAAAATGTTGGGCCCATTCACCACAACGAGCCGCCTCACGCCCATTCACCAGATGTTGCTAGCAGTACTGTCGCGCGCCGCCTGCGCATCGATGTCCACGACATCGACAACGACGACGACGACAACGACAACGCGTGACAGAGGGGACCGCTATGGCCCCATGGAATGAGCCCAATTAATTTATCAAACACACAAAAATGCTTTGGCAGTGTCTGATATAATCTATGACATCATTAATGACATTCAAAAATGCCACTGAGACAGAGATGCTCTTGCATCTGAGAACGTTGAATGGCAGAGTACACTTTGTGGTCTGAGCTAAGTAGCCACAGGCACGGTGAATTGACAGACAATCAGGCATTAGGCTTACAATCAAATACTCACCATATGGTGAAAAAAAATCATTGTGAAAATTGGTCCAGTAGATCCTCAGATATTGGTCTCCATGGAATCATCAAAAATATTAAAAAGGAAGAGAATTAATTCAAGCGAAACATATAGCTCTTTCGGCAAGTTTGCTGAGTGGGCAAAAAACTGATATAGCTAAGAAGATTCGGTAATGGTCAAGAAACCATGGATTCAGTTCTGAGGAAGAAATGTAGTCTATGGAGGAAAGTATTTGTGAAACAGGTTGTTTTGAGCTGAAACAGTGAGACAGTTACAGATGACAAGATTGGTACATCAACGAAGTGAGACAATGTGACAAAAGTAGGAAGAGACAGCTTAGACGCAGTCAGTCTGTGATGATGTTGATGGACAGAAGTGGGAAGCTGGTTACAGAGTCAAGGTGAAGTAGATCAACAGGCACAATCTGTATACAGTATAAAGCATATAAATGTTAGCATACGAATCTGTCTAAAAATTTATATGAAAACCATTTCATAAGATCTCGGACAGTTGTGTTGACAGGGTGTATAAAATACTGTGCAAAAATTCTCGCCCACACTGTATGTATGTAATAACCTACACAACTGGATATGTTTGGATATATTTTCATGAAAAAATCTTTTTATTAGCAAATTATAATTTTACAGACATTAATAGAACTTTGTTCTACCTTGCTGACTAATGATTAAGTTAAGGTTTAAGGTTTCGCTTGACACAAAATAGGTTATTTTGGGAACGCTTTTGCCAGCCAATCTCTTGGCTAGCACTAAGAAACAAAATCAAAACCAGCCCCATTCCGACGACCCCTCTCCGAGATATCTGCTGCCAAACTTCGTCAATTTTGTTGTTGGCATGACCCACAAAATTGCAAAAAACAGTAAACGATGTCTCCGCATTATGTGTGGTGACAATGAACAAGGAAAAGGAAGAAGTTAAATAAAGAAGCAAACAAGTGTTCTAACTAGCAATGTCTGCTCGCATGGCTAGTGGTCACTATGTCTCTCTGCCCAGTCGTAAGTGATGCCCAGATTTACACTCGACGATTTAGCACTACAGTACACAAAAATAACTGTACATTATTTCCTGGCAGAAGATTCTTCCATCCTTCTTCTCGCTGCCTCTGCATGCGAGTGATCTACAACCACAAAGACCATCATAATCTCATTAGCTGACTGCAAACCGACACGTCATCTGGAAATCAAACTCCAAGTGAGAAGAAACAAAGAGCAGACCTTCTGCTTCTCTATCAGTTCTTGATACTGTTTGGCAGCCTCCATTTCCTGCACAGTTTCATCACAAACCACAATCACAGTGCCGCTCAAAACACAGAGAAATGACGATATGACAACACTCACAGAACTGCTGCTCATGCTGCAGTATACAACCGTGATGATGGTACTGCAAAATAACTGTCTGCTAATACCTTCCGCCGTGCCTCTTCCCGCCGTTCTTGCTCTTTTTCCAACAGTTCCTGCTTCTTCTTGGCCAGATCCTACACAACATAATTGTCTCAGTTCATCCACCTCAGCAACTCCCCACATGTAAGTTCAAGTCTAATAGACAATTCACACTGCCCGACATGACACAATTTGACAGTCGAGTTGAGGCATGGGGAGTGTGAACTAAATCGGCGGCTGTCTGTGGAAGTATGAACACATTCAAAATAATAATCTTGTTCACACGTACCGCCTGATGCCAAAGCGATGCAACTCGTCTGTCGAGTCGTGTCAAGTCGAGTGGTGTGAACTGGCTATCGAGATGTAAACAGGTTCAGCCAGTAACATGAAAAACAGTTTACAAACATATTCTACATTGGCACACATGAAACTTCACAGAAATATCATCTCCATGCATTCTATCAGCATCAATAACCATCAATTTGCATCACTACTACACTGGCTGTGTCTGTCAAAACACCTAATTCATCATTCTAACATCGTTTCAAACACAATTACCGACATGCACAATGGACATGTCTTTTATTGTTAATTGAACCATTAATTTCAATAAATCTTTGATGAAGATTACATGAAGTGATGCAAATCACATCCTCATCCTCATCATCACTTGATAAGCGACTACAGCACACTAGCATGTGAAACACAATGTAGCTCACCTGAGCTGCGGCACCAGCAACACCTGCGCTTGACGGCCTCTGAAGTACAGCAACATTGCCAACGTACAATGAACTACATGTAAGTGAATCACACAGTGATTTTGGACAGATAAACATGCAGACTGTGTCTCTGCAGTTCTGACAGAAAAGTGAAGTCGACAAAGTTGTGAAGCATAAATAACTCTGAGTTGGTTGCACTGCAGACAAAACGGACGATTTAATTGACGAACTGCCGGTGGAAAAACGACATCTGAGTAAATTGATCATTATCTGCCGGATTTAATGCCAGATTAAATTAACGGGGGATTAATTTGCTGTGGAAAAACTGGACCTCAGACATTTAAACTGAAGACAATTCATTTCAGTGCTTAGACAGCATTTGGTGAGTACCTGGCCTGTAAAATCCCGGCTCACTAACTCTGTTTGGTGATTTAGCTTAACATGCAATAATTCTGGACAATTCACCATATTACACACAAAAGTTGAGAATGATATGTGACTGAAGACAAATACGCAAAAAAATGCATAAAATGACATTATTACTTCACTGCCAGTGAAACGACATTTTTGAAATTCTGGAAATTCAAATTCGTGAGTCAGCGATACGTTGCCAAAATACTGCTCTGCCGCAGATACCAGCTCACTGTGATCAACTCCTGCCAACAAAAATTAACCATTTATGCTAAAATTACCCCCAAAATACAATTGCTTCCAAGTAAGCAAGTAACTATCGACATTTTATAATGCTTCGTAAACGAACAAAGTCCACAGTAATGACAGGTAAGTTGTATATCCAGCATCTTTCCTTGTGTAAATCAGTTAGAATGGCGATATAGAGAATGAAACCAATGGTTAACTTTTCATGGCCAACATCATTTGTTCGAAATCTGTGAACGGGCAGATAATTTGTGAACTGCACATCAACATATTAAGGCCATTCACTGCCAAAAAGCTGTTGGAGAATAAAACAAAGTTCCCGTCATAAGGGCATCTAATCAGTACAAATCTACACAATTATACACAAAGGTTCTTTTGTGGGGGCACAATACAGTGCCAAGAAAATAATGCCAGTTACACAAAAGGTGTGTGCATAATTACTGACACCAGTGTAAACAATTTTGTCACTATGGACAAATCGGCACTTCAATTTTTTAAAACTGAATACACGCAGCACTTCACTGTTGTAAATCCGTAAGTCACAATCGACTCTAAGCAAGTCTCTTTCAGGCATGTTTATCAGATACACTATCAGTGAATATATGCTCATGCTGGAAGTTGTTCCTTGCATGCAACCAGCAGCAGATAAGAACCGAAAAATAACCGGAAATAGTTCAAATATCTTACCACCAGCTGCAGCTAGAACCATGTGTGGCGGCTTGAAATGAATCTTTGTGAAATGAGAGAGACTGTGGCGCGTAAATGTCCTAAAACACAACGCTATCATCTGCAACTGAGCAAATGCTGTTCGAATTACACTACACAGCTCGTGTCTAATTGAAGGTCTAAACAAATTCACATATAAAGCAGAACTTGTTCAGAAGACTGGAACAAATATGGGGTGAATGCACCTCATGATGCCACGAACAACCTATATATAGCACAGCAGAAATAAAACAGGTCACCCGGAAGAAGGTTTATCGTGATAAGCAATACATACTTACTGCTCTCCAAAAAAGTAGATTATATCGTGATCAATAAATAACTGGCTGCTGGCACGAAGCCTTCTCTCAGAAGTCAGTTTTGTTCATAAGGAGACGTGTCGGTGAATTCCCTGCGTGGGACTGGTGATACTGTTGATTGGGTGACAAGAAGGGCACGTGCCCTTTAGAGATCTTCCCCAATAATAATAATAATACAACATTTGTATAGCGCCATAGTGTCCTACGCGGGATGCAGAGGCGCTTGTGGCGCCAGTTAAGAATGAGGGAAAAGGTGGGTTTTGAGATGGCGTTTAAATGTCTGTAG
>Ga0209782_1002123_pt1 | contig 10890 bp, 6 predicted proteins | sample WorMetmaBAHAMAS1_FD_187390 | JGI IMG/M metagenome (GOLD analysis project Ga0209782, IMG submission 187390) | Marine gutless worms symbiont microbial communities from Max Planck institute for Marine Microbiology, Germany - Inanidrilus... | ecosystem: Host-associated > Annelida > Digestive system >...
GACGCAGATGCAACAATATAACCAGCGGGTGTTCATCTATATCGTTCAAACTCTGTCGAAACAGCTGAGCATGTTGCCATGCAGTGCGACCACTGCCGCCAGTCAACTCAGCCGCAAGTCGCAGGTCAGTTGATCCAGAGAACACGTCGAAGACCTGGTGACTGCCTTCAGCAACATCAACACAGCGACTTGCTGTGTCAGAGAGCGTCCAATGAACACGCCCAGTCTCGAAGCAAGTACTTCTGACTACAATCTCGACACGGTCGATGCACATGTTCTGTGAACCGAGACTGAACTGCCACACCACCTTGCCAACTTCTTTGCCCTCCAAACGAGCAAGGTATACCATCTTCCAGTCGAGCTCTTCTTTCCTGAAAACCGACACGGCCTCATTAACCAAGCTCTGCCAACCACTGACAATACTGTCACTGTCAGATACTCGCAGGTACTCATCTTTAATGCATGAATATTTCAGCTCAACAACTCCGCACTCAACTTCCCTCTCAGAAGGAACAATGGTACAAGACTTTACGGTTGGTATCGTGCCAAGTTCGCCTCTAGCTCGGCGCCATTCTTCAGATCCAGTTGTTCGTCCTGGGAGATTGTGTGCTTCCGACTTCTCCATCATCAACTCGACGAGTTCAACTGCTGTGCGTTCTGTCAGCATCATGTGACGAGCTGATGTCATGCTGCTTCTCCTCACATGTCCTTGCTGAATGTTCTTTCTCAGTTCCATGATGGCGTGGACCAGCCATGTTTCACGACATGCCATTCGTCTTGAGATAACATCCGAAGGATGAGCAGTGTACCGCCAAGTGACGTCTTGTATGTCATCCGGAGAGTAAGCAATGATGTACGAGATCTTCTTGCCCCAGCCAGATTCATACAAAAGTGGTTCATCACAGACGTTTTCACACGGGTCTGCGTGCAGCCAACGCTCCTGTGCAGTTGAGTAGACTTCTGTCCAGACGTGGTCAGCCCAGTCAACAACATGGCGGGCTTCAAGACCAGCAGCAATGCACAGCAGAGTAAAACAGTTGGCCCACTCTCCGCAACGACCACACCGTGTCTCCAACAGTCGACCCGGATCATTGTACCTCGGAAACCGTGTAAACTGTGCACAACCTGCTTCGCAGCGATAATTCTCCACATTTCCGGCAAGGTGTGCACTCTCTTCGGGAAGAGGAGAAACTGTTCCAATCAGTTTCGTACTTGAACCACAAGCAACACACGATGGAGAGTTTGTCCACTGGAAAAATGACTCCTTGAACCAATGCAACAACTGGATCAGTAGCTGATCCTGGAGAAATTTGTCACCTTGATTCAGCTGCGTGCAACATTCTCTGGCTTTCTCTGTCAACTGCTGTAGTGGCATGCAGCATCGAGCCTTCTGCAAAAGATCTGGTCTTGTGTAATGCGCAACATGTGCAATGCCACGTTTCAATGTGTTGTAGAATTCCATCTCTTTCTGAAACCAAAATGCTGCCACCACCTGGTCTTCCAGTGCTAAAGACCTCATTCCATCTTGAGCTTGAAATGTACTTGCCAGAGTCTCACCACATTCTTGGCTGAGTGCAACAAGTGCATCGTGGATGACTTTGACTCTGCTTAGAGATGCGGTTTCTGGCAGCAGAAAGTGATCATCAGACTCGACAAAACCCATCTCAAACAAACACTCGATGGCACCATAAGCCGGAAGCAAACACTGCTGGACCTTGCTGTTGGCGATTGGTACTCTGCGAAACTTTGGTTCAGTTGGACTTTCGAGAATGTTGGCAGCACACTTAATGAGCACTCTGACAGCGTCTATCATGACTTTCCGTTCGTTTTCGAGCAGTTGTGTACAACATGGTGGTCTTCCACTTGAATCAGACATCAATCTAACAACAATAAACAGTTGACTATATATTCATCTTTCCAACATCCAACGCAAGTAATATGAAGCACACAGACATAATCAGAGGCAGCAGAGCCAGTCCCAATGAAATCGGGTATCCTGACCTACCTCTCCTTTCCCTCCCATTCTCCTCTTCCTTTGTAGCCTTCTTCCACCCTACTCAATGTCTCTCCTCCCCTTCCTTTCTCTTTGTTCCTTTTCCCATACTATTCTTTAGAAATATGGATAGTCATCCATATGATGGTATAAATCGCCCCCATAATTTAAAAAATAAGGCGAGTTTTGTGCACTTTGTAGTTCTCACCTGCTGTTGACTGTAACTATTCAAACAATGTCTAATTTCTCATTCGTATGTAGTATAGCAGACAACTGTTGGTTTACCACTAATTTTATTTATCATCATGCCAACAGCCAAATTTCGTCAAAATAAGTCAGTCCATTGTGGATATTCACATCTTTCAATTTATCAAGATGACGGCTGTCCACCATCTTGGATTTGTTTCGGGCATATTTGTATCACCCCTTGGTGGTCTCTATTTCAATTCGTCAATCAACAACTGTGCTGTATGCCAGGGAAGATGACTCAGAATTTGCGGTAGTTAAGTCATTAAAATGTTCTAAAAATATTTGAAGCTGTCTTATTCTATCCTTTTGTTGCAATCTCTTTTACCAGTCTGTTAGCTCTAAAACCTTTAAACATATACAGATTTAAAAAAAAATTAATTGATTCGCATTGCACAGACCCATTCCGCTTGATTAGCATCATCCGCTATAAATGGCTGTCATGGAAAGAAAGTAAGCAATCCAGTTTTACCAAAATTCGTCAACTACCTACCTGAAGACTGAAGGCTCTTTGTAGATTTACTGTGCCAAAAATTATTAATACTGACCAATATTTCTTGAAGTTATTTGAAAATATCATAGGAGTCCAGTTTTTTAACTACAGTGTAGTCCCATCCAACTTTAACGAATGGCTGTAATTTGTTGTAGAAACGGACAGAACATTTGTGCATTATATTTATCGGTCGTATAGCCAGTTCAAAGAAATGCCGTAACTAGCCACACATGCTAATGATTAAGCCAGAGCGAGGAGTGTGAATGTTCACAAACTGTGTTCAGCTGCCCGGCCCACTGAAGAACTAACAGAGCCATAGGCATAAATTTCTGTAAGGCTGCTACTGCTAGGCTCAAGTCCCCACTTTTTAAAGTTCAAGGCTATCCAGCTTTTGAGCCCTGCCACTTTTTGTAAGATGCAAATTTTGCAAAACCTATTATAAAGCTGTCTTACACAGTGTAACGAACAACAAAATGACTAAATGACACTCGAAGCAATGAGATCAATTTCATTTTAACCGAGCAATAGAAGATGTAAGCTGTTACAGCTGTGAGCAAAACCGTGTCCAATTTTTAGTTCTCTAGCCTTCGAGTAGTAGTCTATCATTCACTGTAGATGTAGTCTGAACATTGAACACTATCCATATTTTGATGAATAAGGCAGGCCTGTCAGTAGACATGTACTTGTCTGTCTGCATGCATATCTCAGGAACCACATGTCGTAAGTTGCACATAAAATAGTGGACAGGAATAGGTGATAAGTGCATAAATTCTACACAGGTTTGACACTGACTTAACATGAACAGCACCAGACCATGGGTGGAGTCTGATGTCTGTTAAAAAAATGCAACAATATTCATTTAAAAAGCATATTTATGCAGGTTACATGCTAACAAAAATGGACAAATTGCGCCTCTTGCACTTCTGAAAGACAAAAAAATGCTTTCAGCTTCTGGGGCTTTGTCCCGCCTGCCGACCAGGGGCTCTGGGACCATGCTGGTAGCTCTCCCCCCAGATACCTCTTGTGCTCCGCGCTGACCATATCCCCTCCCCCACCCCGACCTTTACACCTAGACTAGAATGTAGAACAGCTGCCGGTGGTTATAGAAGAGTTAGCATTAATTACTGAGGGTGCAGATGGGGAGTATAAAAATTTAATTGGAAAAAAATACCGCAACAGTTACATGCTCATAAAATGACGAACTACTTCCTGTGTTTTAGGGACTGGCTAGCCTAGTCCTTGACCTCGAATGCCCAAGCTGACATAAATATTTCAACTATAGCCACTGGCTAGTATTCTACATGTGTCCCCTCTATATGGGTTGATGTGTTAGTCGATAACGTAAGAACAGTTATTGGTTCTGTTTACATACCTCCAGGTGATATTAAAGCTCTTGATATCTTAGAAAGTGTTATTGGTCGTATACTTAAAGTTCATGACAGCTTAATTATTTGCATGGATGGCAATTCTAGGAATGCCCTCTGGGATAATTCATGTATAGGACTGAATCAAATCCGGAAAAGTGTCCAGATGGGCTACAAACTTGAAGATATTATAGATAAATATATCCTACTCATTAACAATGATGGAACTGCTACATATCGCTCTACAGAGGTTTAACAGATTACAGTAATGAAAGCTGGTCTATCTTAGATGACAATATTAGATCTCCGCAATGAAGTCTTGGCAAAGGTTTTGGGGTAATGAACAATCAGGAAGATACAGCTACAATCTCATTCCATCTGTTAAAAATAAAGTTTTATTTCCTTGTAATCGTGATACTGAAATTTCCTACTGTAGATTACTGCTACATAATTCTATGTTGAAGGATGATAGTTACAGATCTGGAATTTCTCTTACTCCTGAATGTGACTGTGGCATTAGCAGAGAGACCTCAGAACATTATCTGATTTATTGTAACATTCACAAAAAAGATAGAGACGAGCTCTTTGAACAAGTGCGTGAGATTGCTGCATGTAAGAAAAACAATGGATCTGAAATTCTTTCGGAACAGTTGCTATTAGCTCCTTTCTCAGATCATATCAGTAAAAGTAATAACAGAATTATCAAAGATCTTTTCCGATGTGTATCCACCACCAAACGATCATTGTAATTACGCAGTTTTGTTTATACCAGCAGTCATCTTACTGTGTGAATCAACATTAGTGCTTCTACCATTATGCTGTTTTCAGTGGAAGATTATACGTCACGACTCAACTGAAGGAATTTTCTGAGATGCTATTACCTTGATGAAACCTGGCACGTGCAGGCCTTAAAACAAGATCAACAACAACAACTCTATAACAGTGTTCCTCGTCAGATCTTCCATTGCATTTAGAAAGGGAAAAGGACAAGATAGAATACAGAAAAATAGGTGCAGCAATCACGTAAAACGTAGGGGAAAAAGAGGGGAGAAGGAATGAGCAGGAGGTCGACATACCCCTCCCCTAGCCATACAAGTACAGCTGCGATTCAGAATAACATTCAGAATCCCAGATATAACACAGCCAACTTAAGTAGGCTACCCCTCCCCGATATCTGGTCCACTAGAACTTTACACCTGTGGTTGTGCTTATGCTTCCATGTACGTAATTTTCATACTACATTACAACTTCAACATTTTACGCTATATGTCTGTTATTTCTGTATACTATAATATAAAGCATGCTTCTAGTTCTACTTCCAACAAAAACCATACATATATTTACCTTTTCTCGAATAGTAATAAGCACACAGTCACACACCCGACGAATGGCGATCCCAAATTCCCAAACTCGGTATTTCCAACGGCGTTATTTCCGTCACGTTGGAATTTCCCCGTTGACGTGTTGCGTCATCTTTTCGCCAATCACAAGCTGCGAATATGGGTCACCTATTACGTAGACATGTTTTGTAAACATTTCGCTGCGGAAGATAAAGTAGTTTGATTGAGTATTTTTCTAGAATCACATGAACGACGAGCAAAACAGGGAGTTCGATAACGTTAGTAAGATTGTATGATGAATGCTTAAAAGTAATCGTTTTTTTGATAAACAGTCACCATCTTTTGACTCAGTATTTGGACGGTTTCTGATGGATGTTTATTATTTTCTTTGTTATGATACTATCTCACCATAGACGTATGACACTGGTGTCGACTTATTTTGGCATTTTATGTGACGTTATTATCCATCTTTATGATTAGTGTAAGGCCTGCTATGTTTTAAACAAAAGTTCTTACATACAGAAGGTATATAATTCACTCAGTGATTCACTATGTTAGTAGCAAATGACATGGTGAATAAAAGTGCAAGGATGCATCTTGAAATAGGTTCAACCGTTTGTATGAGAAAAATTTTGGTTATTAATAAAATTATCCATAATTGGTATTTTCAACACGTACTTATTTTGTAGTATTACGCCCCTTTCACATTGGAAATTAATTTCAAAATATATGTTAATTTGTTCCTTTCGAAAGAAAAATTTCTAATGTGAACAGTCAACTTTCGAAAGAAAAAAAAAATTTTGAAGTCGTATTTCGCAATTTAGAATGTGTTATATTTGCGAAATTTCGCCGAAGAAATTTCGCTTATGGAGCACTCTGATTGGTTAGTCAGCCAGTATTTACAAACACCGAATGAAGCATCCACTGCGTCGTCCATAGGCGTCATCGATGTTGGCTTTCGAAAGTTTATTTCCAGTATGAAAAGTGCTCACTTTCGAAAGAAAAATTTAGAAATTTTTCTTTCGAAATTAATTTCCAATGTGAAAGGGGCTTTGGAGGATGGTCGCAGTGAGACCCTAAATTCTTGTTATATATTGTAAGCTATAATAGTTATTTAGACTCAAAGATTCTGCTATTCCTTGTAGGAAGAAGAGGGCTCGGCCATAACGGCCAAGATGGCTACACGTCGTCGGGGCCGTAAACCGGCAAAATTTGACAGCAAGTTGAAGCTGGAGAGAAGCCAGCAGAGTGCACGAGAGTGTAGAGCACGCAAGAAACTGCGCTACCAGTATCTTGAGGAGTTGGTAGCCAGTCGTGAAAAGGCAATCATCGTTCTGCGGAAAGAACTGGATGCGGTATATTCTTAAACATTTGACTAAGTCATTCTGGCATGATGCTAGCTTACAATTATTGATAGCAACTGACTGTCCATGTCTAGATTCTGTTTGTTGGCACACTATACATTGTATAATATTAATTATATAATTATAAATGGGGTATTTTTCCAGAAGATATGGCAAGAGACTCATGACTTTGTGCAGTTACAGTTTCACTTATTCTGTAACAAGGTGAGTTTAAAGCAGAGTAAAATCTTATCAACTGTTACTGGAGAAATAGCACATGAATGGAAAAACAAGAGAGCCTAGCAGTGGCTAGCATAGTGCGAGATGATCCTTCCACTCTTCCCGGCGATGATCCCTTCCCTCGCGCCCACTGAACTATAAATAGTTCAGTGCTGGCGCTCGCATGCACCGCAACCACAATGCGCGGTAAATTGGGATCAGAATTTGAAACTGAAATTAGCTATAATGCGCCAATGCACTTCCGTCACAGACAGACGGACACTGACATCGTAGCATAAGCGCAAGATGTATATATTACATCTCATGCTAATAAAACTAGAAGGCTGAATTTATTTGGCTGGAGGATGATGCTAGCAGAATTCTGGATGTCAGTCACTAAATATATACAAAAATAAAATCAGCATATTTTGCATCCAAGATGTAATAAAAGATTATGAAAATGGACAATACAATGAGTTCATCAGTCATGTGATAAAATGTCATTTAAATTAATCTCTTGTGAAGTTACAACAACTGATGTCAGAGATAAACATGTAAATTGTGTATACTATTATTAATGTCACTGTTTTGCATTTTCCGGCCATCTGTTGTAAGCGGTGGCAAGGATAAAGCACTGATAAACTAACTATAATTATGCTGTTTATCATAGTAAGAGGGAATATGCCAGTCTTTAGCCAGACTTTTCAACATCACACAAAAGAATATGAATAAAACAAAATTATGTGACTGATTTTGAACATTGCACCTCTAGTGGGCATTTAAAACACAAATTTTATGTATATAAACATAACTTTTGTTACTGTATTGATTGTAGTACAAGACATACTGTCGTGAGATCGACGAAGGCATCGTATCGAAGCCAGTAGAAGAGCTGGCCAACAAGCAGTAGTTTCACAATGTTCAGACTACAGCTACAGTGAATATGGACAGCAAGACGATATGTATTGTATAGTCAGATATTCAACTAATTTAAACACAAATTATGTTGTGTACAGAATGTTGCCTTACTGCATATCTTGAAAGCAAAAACTCAAAAGGTTTCGAAGTATGTGATAAGTTATCATGTATTAAACAATTTACTGATATTTATTTGTCTGTGGTAAACATTTTGGTCACAGTAGACAATGGTTTGACACAACTCTATAGTGATTCTCTTGATGTACAGGGTGTTTTGTGTTTGTAAATGAGAGAATTACTGAATAATGACTGTTACAGACTGTTGCTATGCGACCCGCTGGTACTGTGATGGTGTACAGGAAAATGTTTTAATGTTTTATGAATTACAAGAAAATTATCAACCTTACTGTTAAAGTTGTTTTCATGAATGATGCCCATCATCACCGAGACTAGTGCTAACATTTGTGGCTTCTATAGGGCCCGTCAGTAAATAAAGAATATTTATCCCAGATCCAGCTTTACTCGATATTTTGTAAACTTCCGGTTATGAGTAGTACGGTTCTAATGATAACAGTTTGCGTGAAAGTTGCAAAATCTACATTTTTAGTGAAAAATAAAAGGACAAAGTGGGCTGAGTTATCGAGGTATTATTTATACAATTGTTTTGTAAGGTAATTTTAGATTGTTGAACAATCAACATGATGCATTAAATATTGCAATGACGCCTGTACTAAGCTTACTGTCTTTCACCGGAAACAGAAATAACATAGATATATTCTTATATAACTGACGCGCCCTATTATACTTGCCTTGTCTAATCATAATCGGTAAAGGAGGTCGACTGTCGACATACACCTCCCCTAGCCATACAAGTACTAGTACAGCTGCGATTCTGTGTCCAACCTTCTCTCTGTTTGTCCCATCCCATTGTCCAAATGTTAATGCAGCTCATACAGGGAACATTTATTCAGCGACTCACTAGGGGGGAGGGGTGGGTGGCACCGATGTGGCAAGCATATATGTTTCGGCCTGAGGGTATGAAGATTGACAGACTTTTTTCCACAGTTACTCCGTATTCAACTGCGAGTCCCAGAACATAGCTGTGGGATTTGCACAGTGTACATGTACTTAGTTGAAATGTTCAACTATTCTCTGTTTTGTCAAGGCTAGAGTGAACTGTGATTCATGTGGTCACTGAATAGCCAACACTGCACTACACAAGTGATGTAATCAAGACCATTTTTGCCAGATCAACACCTTATTCTACCATCGCACTTGTGCCTCCTATCTCCACAATGGATGTCTGGCGTGGTATGACGTAGCGTTAACTCACGGATCCACTCGAGCGTGAAATGCAGGTGCATGTTTGTAGGCTTACCGTGGTGACTCGTGCGATGGAATAAGTGTGTTGTACAACTGTTTATCGTTAACACTCGCTTATACCACTCTAGACAGTTGTATAACATACACATAAACTGCAAGACTGAGTCTGAGACTTCTCAAGGATAACCTCAAGACCAAGTCCCAAGATAAGAACCCTACTACATAAAGCAATGAAGGGATAAATTAGCTGCTGTTAACATGTTTGACAACTTACATGCAGAATAACAGGAGAAACATAAAACGTTTTATGATTCTTTCAACTCACATGATGGCATCTGTTCATGTGGTACAATACACATTTATTATCGTATCAAGTTCAATACTACAACAGCATCATAGTGGTTGTAAGTGTCTTATCTGTGTACGGTAGTGACTTTTTCTGGACATGTTACGGCACATTAGAAATTGACGCGTTATTATTAACTTCTACATGCTCAATATGACTGAACTGGTAGATCCTGCATCAGTAAGGTTATGCCTGCAAATCACAATATTAATTACTAAACCCGTTACGCAACTAACTCTTACTGGGTGTGGAGATGTTTCCTGGACAGTCACTTTCTAAGTCAGGAAGTCAGATATGCAGATGATTTTTTGGCAAATCTTAAGTGTTCATGCATTACAGACTTCAGTGATAGTCTTTTTGCATTTGATCCCCTCCCCAGTAAGTTGCCAACACCAACATAAATTGCATTACTAAGCAGACGTCCGGTAAACCAACATTGCTGTCAGATACTTGCACACAGTACAGAAACTGCTTCAGTATGTCGGGCTTTCAGCCAGTCAGTTGTGGTTGAAACATGCATCGTGACAAAGAATAACGACAGCACATCCGGTAGCAATGACATAAGCTCATCACAAGATGCCGGTGTACAACCGTCTGGCTGCCAGTAAACTTCCAGTCAGCTTGAAGTCGCTTTGTCTGTCGTAACGGCTTCGTTCTCGCAAACTCGCATAATTTCTACAGACAAATCAGTGTTATGCATCGGCAAACTTCAACACAGATGAGGCCTGTGTGTTTCTTTTTTTGTTTACATGTAATTAGCCGTTTAGGATGAAATTCTTAGCACACTTTTAGTGCATTTCAAAGCACTTTCAAGTGTTAACGATACTAAACACAGCAGTAACATCAATAGGCAAACAAAGCTTGGCTGTAACCGACGGACTGCACAACGTTTTATGTAAGCTGCACATAGTTGGTCAGACATCAGATCACAGCATATACCACACTAGCACAGTCAGTGCTTAAAGTGTGGGTGGACGGTCATGGATGCCGTCCAGCCACTTCTTGAACCAATGCACCCTGGACGACGTCCATGCAGCGTCCAGGTGCTAAATGAGAAGTCTTTCACAGTACATTCTCCTATCTAGGCCTAGAAGTTTAAATGAACATAGTAGGCCTATTTTATATGTAGATTTTAATGCACAGAAAATGAATAAACTGAATATTTTGGCATAATCTAGGTTAAAAATCTATCTTTAACTGGCAAGTAACACCCTGAATTAAGCATCACATCTATAGCCATAGAATGCCCTAAAATGCACCTACAGCCATCTGCAATTCTTAAAATTTCCCGGGGGGTGACGGGGT
>Ga0209782_1002124_pt1 | contig 10890 bp, 12 predicted proteins | sample WorMetmaBAHAMAS1_FD_187390 | JGI IMG/M metagenome (GOLD analysis project Ga0209782, IMG submission 187390) | Marine gutless worms symbiont microbial communities from Max Planck institute for Marine Microbiology, Germany - Inanidrilus... | ecosystem: Host-associated > Annelida > Digestive system...
GTATTGAGGCAAATTGTGACCACGTGATGTTTCGTTCAAAGCAAGATTTAATGAAACTCAGGAAAAATAAGCATTTAAATATGGATACTGTACGTCGTGTGGACTCTCATAGGCTATAAGCGAATTCAATTAAATACAATTTAGCAGTTTAATGGAACACATCAGTGGACTTCTGTAGCAACTCTCATTTCTACAATCATGTGGAACAGTTTGTATGATGAATAGCTAGGCCTATGTGGCTGCGCAGTATGAATATATCACACTTGCAGCTGACTAGGCTACTTGCACTCAACTGCCGCAGGCGCTGTGCATCTAGCAAATACAGAAGACGAGTCCATTCGCCACAGAGAGAAATGAATTGATGACTTGCTTACTTATTTACTTTGTTGAAATTTTGCATGTATACCCTTGCGTCAGTTGCGTTAAATTTTGAAAGTGGCTGCGTGCCGGGCTGCCCGGCACGCATTGCGTACCGGGCCGGAAGTAAATAGTTGAATGAGATATTTTATACTAGGGTCTATAGATATATCTATGTTTGTGTGAACTGTGTGAATATTATATTTCACTGTATAATATTGTGCTTATTCAGTAAATAAAGAACAGGAGTGCAGTTTTAGAGCTAGGGTTAGGGTTAGGGTTAGGTTTAGGGTTACGGTTAGGGCCATACAGCGCCCGTTAACACTCGTGAGGGATGGCGAGTGGTAGCGTGGTGGAAGGGCAGCCCGGCACGCATTGCGTGCTGCCCGGCACGCAGCCATTATTGTTATTATTATTACGCAGTTTTTAACGTGCCATATGTCTGTCAAAGTATGACAAAATCGCAGGCGCGGGAGACACGTGAGCTACGGATACGACGTGGTGTAATAGAACGACTTCAGTTTCTTTTTGAAAGTGCTTGCAGTAACGTTCAAGTTGTCAATGATAACGTTCTGCCGTAGTGGCAGGTAACCGCTAACCTTCCCTGAGATGCGTGCATTTCGACGAGCGCACGGACGATCGGTACGAGCGAGGGTACGACGATAGGTGCAGCAGGTATGATACCCATGACGAAGGTAATCGTGATGACCGACGCTATGACAGTTTCCGAGATAGACGGTCATCGCCTAGCCGTTATGGCGACCACCCAACGTCATCGGACAGACGTGGCGGCGGGAAACAGGATAACTCCCAAGGTTCTCGTGGATCAGGATGCGGACAGTCCTGGCGAAACCAAGACAGAGGTGACACATGATCTTGGGATAGAAATTCATAGCGGCAATAAAGAAAAACGAAAAAAGGCCTATAAAGAGTATTTAGGGTTTTCTGTTGGGTTACCCCTAACCAGAGGCAAACAGGCCAGTAAAACTGGACACTGCTGCCAGGGTTTTGGATGACCCTTAACCAAAGGCGAACCGGCCAGGTAACCTGGGCGCAGTTGCCAGGGTTTGTGATGACCCCCAACCGCCTTACCTAAGGGACTCAAGGGTTTCTAGCTTACCCCGAACTGTTCGGGCTAACTGGGGAGCTCACACCCGAGGGTGCCTCTCCCCAGAGAGCAAAATTACCAAGAATTTGGTTAAAAAAAACCATCGGTCCTACTGTCAATCTTACAAGAGATTCAGTTCTACCCCTACTACTAGTTATTCCTAGGAAAACGTCGATCCTACGATAACAGAATTTGAGTATCAGAATTTTTGGTGTGACTAGCAAAATTTTGATGTCAGAATTTTAGCATGGCCATGTTTGGAGTTACTCCAGTGACTCTGTGCCCTGTCATGCGGTATGCAGCCATGACTGTGGGGAGTCTATGAGGCCAGCTTTCTGGATTCTCATCCGCCGTACATCTCAACATCTGCAGTAACGTTCGGTTCATTCTCTCTGTTTGTCCATCTGTGGATGGAATGGTGTCGTTCTTGTCTTGACTACTCCTGTTAATTGACACATCTCGTAGAACAGTTTGGATTCAAAGTTCCTGCCCTGGTCCTTGTGCAGCTGGTTTGGCAGTCCAAATTGAGCAAAGAACCCATCATACATGATGCGCATGCATGTGGACGCTTCGGCATCAGGTAGCGCAAAGGCGCATGCCCACTTGATAAAGTAGTCCGTGATACCAGAATGTAACGCAGCCCATCTTCTGTGACTGGATGACCGGACAAGATATCCGCTGCAACGATGTCCATAGGGGCACCAATGACTATCTTGTGAAGCCTGTCCTGATGTCTAGACGGTGGACCCTTTGCCTGTGCACAAATTTGGCACTGTGTATATCATAACTGAACGTCACGATTCATGTTTGGCCAGTAGTACAAAGCTCTCAGCTGTTGGAGTGTTTGCTGTGGACCAAGATGAGCAGCGAGTGGTCCTGCGTGGGTCAGCTCGAACAGACAACGTCGAAGTGCAGTAGGAACTATCAAATGAATTACGCACTGGTCTTACCTCGGGCAGGAAGATAACCAGTGGTTATGTAAGTTTGTCTGCTCGCTGAAGTTCATCAATCCATTTCGTCTTAAGGACCTTCCCTTCGCATTGCTTGCAGAATGGTCTCGAAACGCCGTCAACATTACTGTGCGCTAGACCTGGGCGATGCTCAATTTCTATGTCAAATTCAGCCAATGTCTCAATCCAGCGGGCCATTATCCCTTCTGGTATTTTGAAGGTTTTGAGCCATTTGAGACTGTAATGGTCCGTTCTGAGGATCACCTTATTACCGATCAGGTAATGTCTGAAATGTTGCAAAGCTGAAATGACTGCGAGAAGTTCTCGTCTTGTTGCACAGTACTGTTTCTGCGCCAGATTCATGACTCTTGAGAAGAATGCTATCGGGCGTTCCTCAATGTCTACCTTCTGACTAAGGACTGTTCCAATTGCAACTTCCGAGGCATCTGTGTCCAAGATACATGGAAGATACGGGACCGGAAATGCTAATGATGTTGCGACCATCAGAGCCTGCTTCAGTTGCCTAAAAGCTTCCTGGGCTTGAGGAGTCCAAGAGAATCGTATCATCTTATTGAGAGCAGTCAATGGTTCTGCAATGGTTGCAAAGCCCTTCACAAACTTCCTATAATATGAGGCAAGGCCTAGTAAGACTCTGACATCCGTCAGACAATGAGGAGTAGGCCAGTCCTTAAGCGCTTGTATCTTATCTGGTATTGGATTGACTCCTGTAGCACTGACTATGTGTCCGAGATATTGTATTTGTCTTGATGAGGACGCATTTTGATGGCTTAACTTTCAGTCGAACTTCATGCAATTTGTCCAAGATGATCCGCATTCTGTCTAGCAATTCATGAGGCGTTCGTCCAAAGATTATGATGTCGTCCAAATAGCAGAGGCAGATCTCCCACAAATATTCTCTCAGGACGATGGACATCAGGCGGCAGAAAGTACTTCGAGCACCTGTAAGTCCAAACGGCATGCAACTGAAGTTAATAATCCGCGACGTGTGCAGAAAGCAGAGCGTTCCTTACCTCGTTCAGTCAAACCGAGTTGCCAATACCCGGACAACAGATCAAAGGTTGCGAAATATTTGGCACCTCTCAAGTGATCCAATGCATCTTGGATATCTGGTATTGGGTAGGCATCTTTCTTGGAAACAGCGTTAACCCTTCTATAGTCAATGCAAAACCTGAAGGTGTTGTCCTTCTTTCGAACAAGACAGATGGGAGATGCCCAACTGGACATGGAAGGCTCTATTACACATGTCTTTAACATCTCATTGAGGATCTCATCTTCTGCATCTCGTGCGGCCAATTGCGGCTTCCTGGGAGCCTGACGAATGGGCTGTGCATCTCCTGTGTCTATGTCATGTTGAAGTATAGAGCAAAAGCCAATGTCTGCTGAAGAAGTGGCAAAAGTGTGTAAGTGGTCAATCAATAACTGCTTTAGACCATAAGTAGCTTCTATTGGAAAGTCAGTCTGATAAAACATGTCCTGAAACAACTGCGTTACATGTTCTGGAAGATCATCAACGGTCTGAGTCTGGTTAAGATCCTCAATACGTGGCTCTCCTACCTGGACAGAAACATCTGGACCACCGGGATCAAAGTGGGATTTCAACAAAGTGACATCTTCATCATGGTCTTCCATTGGTGACAACAAACTCATCGAATGTTCGACAGGACTAGACTCCATTGGACTGGATTCCCATTCATCGGAACATGCAACTGCTGAACTACAAAGACTGTGGTTCCTGGTTCGCACAAGACTAGCTGGACTCACTTCAAAGGTCTTTACAAAGCTCGGTGCCCATGGATTCAACGTGGACTGAACTGGACATGAAAACTTGTCTGAGGGTGACATACCGGATGTGATACAAGAAGGACATTCACTGGACACAAAAGGGTCAGCCAACATGGTCACAACTGAAGATTCATCACACAGAATTCCAACATCGATGGCACTAGGGAGGGACATTCTCAAAGCTACACTTGATCTGCGGCTTCTCAGGGGCATGATCTGGGGTCAAGCTAAGCTCACACTCACTCTCTGGAACGGGGTGCTTCAGGACCATCGAAAGCTGGGTCACTGCTGTCTCAGCGTGGTCATCCTGGGACTCTCTAGTCTCAGCATCGGGAAACAAAACAGGTAGGGGATGGAACCGTATCCAAAAACTTGTCAGCATTCACATGAAGAGTGGGTTTCGCAGTCGCATCTGCCAAATCCTGTCGTACGTGACACCGAAGAGTGTGCTTCGACCAAACACAACGTGATTCGCAATCAATCATTATCGCAGCTCTGGTGAGGAGGTCAATTCCCATCAGAAAAGTTGGGTTGTCCTCATAATAAAAGAACGGATGTTCAAGTGTCAATCCATAAACTACTACTGTCAACTCAACTGGTCCGTAAACAGAAACTAGTCCTCCACCCGTTTCTAACAGCTCGGGTGTTGGTACTCAAGTCTTCGTCGGAAAACAAACTGGCAACAAACTCAGAACTCAAAATCGAAATCCCAGCACTATGTCAATGATGATGGGAACTCGAACGCCTTGGATGATGACTGGAATTTTAGGTGATTTCAAGAAGTGATGATCAGGTCCATACTGGAAGCAATGTGGAATACCAGATGGTTTTAAGGTGCATTCAGTACTATCCAAAAAATTAACGATTGGAGTCAGTCTATCAACAACAATAAGATCTGTCTGAGTTCCCATTTCAGCAGAAGCAGTACTTAGTCTGACCGAGGGCGAGATGGATTCGGTGGGGTCCGCTTGCCCTGACTCGAGCCCCGCAGCAAGTTTGATGGACCTGCTGGAGCTACAGAAGTTGGTGGTGCATTCTCCTGAAATCTCAACTGGTACTCATACTGTCTATGCAAGCTTGCGATGCAATCTGGTCGTCCACATCGAAAACATCCTCCGTAACCTTCCCATGGTGTAAACAAATCTCTCACGTTGAGGCAAAGGTTGTTCCAAAGGACGACTCAGTGCTACCGGAGGTGGTGTCTGACTTCGTGATACAGGTGGTGGAGGCTGATCATTCCGATGTAAGGTCGAGTGACAATTCAGTCGTCCACACACATAGCATCCTCTACGAAATGGTCTGTTCTCCTGTCCTCGAGGACGAGAATCCGCAGCACCTGGAGGAATTCCCGTGTTCCATCTGGGTCCTCGTGCTTGCTGATCCTTTTCCTGAAGCGGCTGTCTGAACTGACTATCTGCAGAGGAGGAACTATTAAACTGATTTCCCTGTCGTCCTTCCTCACGTCTAGAAAACTGATTATCGTCTTGTGATCTGGCAACCGGAGCTTCACTGGGTCGTCCTCTACGCTCCTGTTCCCTATACCTGGAATCTGGATCGGCAGTGATGGTGCAGACATCGCTATTAGCTGGCGACGTGCCCTGTTACCTTTCGCTTTCCCCTTCTGGGGTCCTCCATTCCCAGGTGCCTTTTCACCAACATCAGCCTCAGGTGACCTGTCCTGATTGTCCAAGACCATCTGTAACACCTTCTGGAGTCCATCAAAGATTGGTTGGATCCTGTCAGGTGGTGGGTCCTCTGTAACTGCAAATCTGACGTTGGGTTCTTGGAGATGGCACTAATTTTGGCCTGCTCCTGCCTGGCCTTAGCGACCGTGGTAACAAAGTCATCGTCATCAGTCCTGGCATCGAGACGGAGGAACTGTTGGAGAGCCGGGTCAAAGAGGCCATCAATGAAAAGACGCTGTAGCATCCAGTCATTTTCCCTGGACTTGGAATCACCAGTGAGCCAAGTGTCACGAAAGACAGTTCTGAGACCTTGCTCGAAAACTTCAATCGTTTCAGTAACTGCTTTTTATTGTCAAATCGTCTTTTAGCCCTTTCTGGTTCATCTATGTGGCCAAATCTACGTGACAAATTTTCCTAAATCAAATCACAGTCCTCGTCTTTGTCAGCTGTCAGTCCTCTAACTGTTTCTGCGGCTGCCCCTTCCATTGCTATCAACAAATTTTGTGCCTTCTCAACCCCGATTGTACATCCATTACACAGAGCCAAACAGGTAAAGTACTCTTTGTAAAACTTCCAAGAAGTTTGACCGGTGTAAGGTTTCGTCGGCTGGGGCTGTTTGACTACAACGATCGGTGCTGCCGATGCAGCAGTAACGTTCGCTACTGGGGCAACGGAAGTAATTACAGTCGAAGAAGTAGCTTGAACAGTGGTCGCAACAGGTGGCACAGAAGTCACAACTGGTGGGACACTAACGGTAGTCACCACCGGAGGAACACTAACTGAAGTCGCAACAGGAGGAACACTACCAACTATGCATGTCTGAGTTGGAATCGTAGCTATTGGTGTGGTCATGGTTCCAGCTGGTGGCTTAACAGGTAGTTGAGTGGTTGCCACTGGAACCAAGTAGCTAGGTGCTGTGCAAGTGGCTGTTGACACCGCAGCACCTGGGGCCACGATGCTCGAACTAACTACCTTTGACATGGTGTTAGGCATAGATTGAGGTACGGTCCTCAAGTTAAGTGGTACAGTCGGTGCTGTGTGTGTTGCGGAGACAATGCTAAGTTGACCCAACATTGGTGGAACCGGAAACGGAAATGTCCCTAGAGTCAGTGTCACCACTGACTCAGCAATCTTAGGGGGAGTTTCTGGCACTCTTGGTAACGATTCAAGTAACCCATAGGAGTGTGCCAAGCTAGGCATAGGTACACTGTGGGTATCCGGTTGATGTATACCTGCATGTGCAGGTCCCCTTTGCTCTAAGCCTAATGATGATCTGTGCTCAGGAATCGGGGCCAACCTTCGAGACTCAGCAAGTTCATGTCTGCGAAATTTGGCCTCATAATCCAGCCTAAGTGTTTTACGTTTTTCTTCCGCAAGCTGTCTTTCTAACAACAAACGTGCCTCCATCTCTTTCGCAGTTATATCTTTCTCACGTAATTTTTCCTGCTGGAATTCTGTCTCATGCCTTTCCATCAACTCCATCTGTGTCAGCTGAATCTTCATTTCTGTGTCTTGTTTTTGATGCTGAAGCTCATTGTTTGCCTGTATTTTAAACTGTTTATTTCTTGCTTTAATCTCAGCTTGCGCTTTCTCTCTAGCCAAGTTATGTTCATCAGCCTCAGCCTGTGATTGCACGTGAAGTTCTTCTCTAGCTAACGCGTCAGCTCGCACCCTCTCTTCCCTCAACGCAACTTATTGTCTAACCGTAGCGGCCTATTGTCTCAGCTCCATGGCTTCCTGCTTCTGCAACTTCTCCCTCTCTAAGGCCTCATCTCTCTGTATCTTCTCTCTCTCATTGGCTTGAATCCAATGGCATTGCTCACGGGCCAGGGACTCGTGGCGCATGGCGTCCTCCCGATGGGCAGCGTATACCCTTATCCCATCAGCCAAGTGAGTAATGTTATTGGACATCTGGGTAGAGAAGTCCATCATCCCTTGCATGACCACAGCCGATGTATTACTAAGGCATGACCTTCATAACATCTGGTTTCCACGAGAACTACGGACCCAGTGGGCCGCCATCTGAGAGGCAGAGTACCCAAGTGGCATAGGAGTAGTGACACCTGAGTACACAGACACTGGTTGAGAGACAGGTATGGCTGGAGTTGGTGGAGGAGCCTGGGTATCAAGCGCATCCAGCCATTGTTGAACGCTGGACCGTGGAGAAGTCTGAGGTGGACTAGAAATCCGTGAACCAGTAGAGGTGGATGAGGATGAACAGTGACGGTAACCTGGTGGAGAGGTAACAACCACATCCTGGCTGGTGTGCCTGTGTGCCTGGTGTACATCTCCATGCGAGTAGTGGCTACCACTGTCCTTGGTGGTGGAGTCTTAGGTTTCTTGAACTGAGATGGTGGGATACCTATATCAGACAGCAAGTAAGGTCCCAACTGTGAAGGATCAGAAGCCAAGGGTCCAGGTGTGTGGTCTAGCCTGTGTACTTGCACTAACAGTAGCACTCCTATCCCTCCTAGTCCCTCTTTCCGCAAAATAACGATCGAGCTCTGAACGTGAATCAATTTCGGGTATCGAAAAATCAGAACCAGAATCAACATCACGACTTCGCCTAGCGGTACGGGTCCAAAACCGGTCTTGAGCAACCGAATCATCGGGATCAGTGTACTTCCTAATGCCGTGGTTGGGAGCATACCAGAGGCTGTGTCACCCAAGCTGGTATGCCCCTGCACCGTGACTGGGTGCGTGCCAGAGGCTGGATCACCTAAGCTGGCACGCCCCACGTTGGGCGCCAGTGAAGGATTTCAGAAAAGATGGGCGCCTGTGGTGTCAGCAAATTCTGACGTGGCGGCAGTCTTTTGGATTTCTCTAGTTCTATCAAAATCAACAGACATAGCTGTATCAAGGTCGACAGACTTAGACGTGGCAACAGACATGTCTGGGCATGAAGTAGCATGAGTGCCAGATGCCAGAGGCGTCACATCAACACTGCAAAATTTCCTCATCATTAACTGTATCTGGCATACCGAAAGTTTCTAAGTCTTCCGGGTAGCCGGAATGTACATCGACAATCAATAATGGATGAGGAGGCTGAGTGGGCCTAGCCTCGGTGCCCGCCTCCGATACAAGAACATCCGCATGTACATCCGGGTTGACTTCGGTGCCTATCGATCCGAGTATCTGGGAAGAGACAGCGATCAGGGCCCACAGTGTAGCCCCCATTAACCCCGCTGTGCCTGGGTGTGAAAGACTTGTCCCGGCTTCTTCGGTTATAGAGTGGCGACTCGTGGCACTGTCAGGGACTGTCTCCCCAGAGCCTTCAGTCACCAAGGATGAGGGACCGGGGACCCCCGGAACTGAATCCCCAGTTTCAACCTCGGCCAGAACTCGCGAACGTAACTGCATGGTGTTACGCTAAGTCGCAGTGTAATGCTAGTTGCAACCACAATAGCATGCAAAGAGATCAACGACTATTCGCGCGATAGGAGGGGGAAACCCAAAAACGATGAAACTTTTAGTAAACTAAAGCCCAACTCACCCCCACACAGTCAGTGTAGTGATGAACTGGTTGGCAGCTAGGGCAGCAAGGTGTAGGCGACGACCGTCGATAATGTCAGTGCAGGTAGCCGCCGGAAACTTTTGATAGTCGAATGTCGATGCTGGCCTGGGCTGGGACCCGTAGCAGATGACGGTCGACTGGCCTGCTGACGACTATTAGATCACTAGGCCTGATTACACTGTAGTAGCTGGCTGATAATGCTGATCTTGCTCTCCCATGCAATCCTATGCAGAGGTCTTCACTCTTCGGCTGCTGGATCTCAACTGACCGCTAGTGCTGAAATTGGCCCCTTTATAGCTTTCTGGAGATGGATTTACTCAATGCATTCCTATGCATGGCTATAGAGTCCTATGCATATACAGGGGGAGGGGAGGTGACTGTGGCGGAGATAGCCAAGTGTCGGGAAATTTGATGAAACGGATTTTGGCAGAGTCGCCCCACAGGGTGAAATTTCACCATTTCCCTATATGGGGGGGTGACTGTGGCAAGAATAGCCAAAGTGCGGGAAATTGTCTAAAACGCATTTTTAACCCTACTTCCGAAAATCAAAAAATTTTCCCCTTTATAAAATTTTCACAACTGCCTTGACACCGGAGAGTCAACATGTCTGTCTCCATCGCCATTTTTCCCATTGACTTACAGGCCTAATGGGGAACTTTGGAAATTCATAACTCATGTTCCCTGGGGTCGATCATCCCCTAAATTTTATGGGTGACCCTTAGGGTCAGTCCGTGTCATGTGCCAAAATTTGAGATCGATCAGCCCCCAAACAAAAATTTGGGAAGGGGTAAAGCCCCTGAAATTTGCTATGCATTGCCATGTACAGGCTTAATAGGCTTTTTGCATTATACGACCATCGCGAGTGTCAGAGCTATTTTTTCCGTGGTGGGATTTCCAATTTGGGGAATTCCCAGTAAAATTCGAATTTTCCAGTAGTCGGCGATAGTTATCTGCCATCTTGGATTTTCCAGGCATTTCCATTTCCTTGGTTTTTCCCTTTTCCCATTCGCAAATGTCGTATTTGTCGTACGGCAAAGTGCGGATTGTCGTGGGTCCGAAAATCGTCACTTTTCCAGATTTCCTGAGGAAATTATGGATCGCCAAAGATAAAATCATACTCCGGACATTTTTCCAGTTCTGCTGGTACAAAATTTTATAGCGGATGAAGTTTTATTAAAAGTTCTACTTCAAAACAGTTGCCATCGCTCGGCCTGGGGTTAGGGTCACGGTCCGAGAAAAAGATCCAGATTTCAAGTTTCCTGGAACTTCCAGATGCGGAAAAGTGTTTCCCATGATCCTCGGGGATCCTGCTATCACGTGACATACCAAATTTATATTGTGAAAAAAACTTTTTCATCTTCCAAAATTTCGAGAAAGACTGCCAACAGTCAACCGCCGCCCCTGATGATACGAACGAACGATCTTCGCAACCGATTGACCGATTTTAACGAAATTTGGCATACTGATGCGTCT
>Ga0209782_1002125_pt1 | contig 10890 bp, 9 predicted proteins | sample WorMetmaBAHAMAS1_FD_187390 | JGI IMG/M metagenome (GOLD analysis project Ga0209782, IMG submission 187390) | Marine gutless worms symbiont microbial communities from Max Planck institute for Marine Microbiology, Germany - Inanidrilus... | ecosystem: Host-associated > Annelida > Digestive system >...
CAATCACCCATTCCGCCTCGACGAACTCGGTATATATATATATATATATATATATATTTACCGGCCAGCTGATTTATTCACTCGCACGAAAAAAAATCCGTAACACTATTTAGTTGCTGTTCGGTCTTATGACCGCAAATTTCAAATAAGTACTTACTTATAAAATGCATTTCCCATCACATTGTCTAAATCCACCTCTACCGACTAATGATGTGGTTTCATATGCAATTGTCGCATGCCATTATTGCATGCAACACGCTGCAGTAATTGCAGGCTTTCCAGCAATTATTGCAGCGTGTTGCATGCAGTAATTGTACGTAAAACCACGGCATAAAAAGATAACTGATTATAATCTGAGGAATAGTGACCATAGTTATGTCTTACCACAGTGCAAACTTCACAAGTCACAGATTTTCTTTATGGACTGCCAGCATGTACTTTTGTCGCAGACTAGGACTTGCACCGTGTTTTCTGTGCTAATCAGTAAGTAAGTAAGCAAATGTAATCTGTAAACGCTCACAGTGATCAGCCGAAGCCGAATTTGAGGTGCAAGAGGAAGGCGCTAAGTGGGTTGGAAGGCCTGCTGCTGGAAATAATGGTTCTTGAGGTGATGGCGAAGGTGTCAGGGCTGAAGGGAGAGAATTCCAGAGATTGTAGTGTTTAGCCCGCATCGCCAACACAAGTGCTAGATGTGAGGTATTGCTGCTAGAGATGTCATATGTATGTCTGTCTGTGTGTCGGACACAGCTGAGAGCCACTAAGCTGTGCAAAAATGGCTGAACCAATGGAGATGCCGTTTGGGATTGTGTGGGCCTGAGGAACTGTGTGTTAGATGGGGTATATGATGTGCACCACCTGGCAAATACAGTTGAATGATCCCTGCTCAGCAGTGGGTGGTTGGTTGGTTGGTTGGTTAGTTGGCTGGGGTTTAACGGCACTTTTAACACCTTTAAGGTAAAGACTATATAGTAAATATTGAAGATTTAATAGATTAATTCTTGGAGTAAGGTATGCTCATCAGTGATGTGGGCTGTCCCTGCCATTACATAGCAACATGTTATTTTTTGTTAGCAGCCTGTCATGACGTTGACTAGGCTGGCTGCCCATCCATCAGCAGTGAAAATGGTAGATCCTGTGACGATGTGAATTCTGTCAGCTCCGGTACTGAAAGGACGGAAGCGGAAGCGGAAGCCGGCTGTGAAGAATGGTGATATGGATGAGACGGTCGAGTCGGAGACTGGATCTGGATCGGTGACTACGTCGAGCGACCTTGCCTCCCCGTCCAAGGTCATCATTGTTCGTCTTTGGTCTCCGTCTTATTTCTGCTGATGAATATGTGTGCTGCGGTTTGTTTAAAGAAGTAAATAGTGCCTAACCCATGTACAGGACTGTAGACAGAATGCTCATTTCCCTTACTTAGTCCTGGAGCCTGAGTTGGAACAATGTTCAATTCTGTGACATATGGCAGTGCAACGCCTGACCTATGATTACCTTCCCAGCCTGAGGGAATTACTTTCTCGTGACTGGTACCAAATGATAATGCTTGATAATGGAAGAACATGTATGAACAACTTGCTTAAGGTTATAACCTGGCATCTTCATGGTCAGGAGTGGAACCAGCGACAATTGAGTCTCATGCCAGCATCCTGTTGCACCACGGGCCTAACAGTCGGTTTTGGAGATTCCAAGTAACTATAAAAACAAAAAAAAAATTGAAAAGGCCTCAGTTGAAGTCACACTGACCACTGTAACAACATCTTTCTTCCTGTGACCTTGACCTTTGGACTTGACTTTCAAACTTGACCCAGATTGATTGACCGGCATGTCATATGTCTAGTTTAAAGATTATTTGGTTTAGAAGTTAGTGTCCTTACGCACACACAGACACACACCCGACCAACTGCTGTAGCTGGACCACTAGAGTGGTTGATAAAAATATTAAGTCTGTCACATAGGGACTGAACGAATGTCTGCGTCAAGTGAGAATTGTGTTAAGTTAATATTCTATTCTAGGCTGTATTAAAACTATAATAATCGTGAAATTATCACCTTTATCCAGTCTAGTCTGCACACCTGTATGAGAAGCTGCATTTTCAAATAGTTGCAGTAGGAGAATGACTACATATAGTCACTCAAAAGTCACTACTAGCAATGGCACTATTTGATAAACCATGTGTGACTTCCTATTTGTCTGCCATTTTTACTTTGTTGCCATCTAGTACTGTGTCCAAGATAGCACCTCTGGTGACTGACTGACCTCGAACAGTTCTTCTGGTCCAGTATGATAGTAGAATTAGTAGAATAAGCAACTCGTTTGCAGGTGCTGATATTGCCATGTTTAACTTCGTATGTGATGTATGCTCTATTTTGAGACAGTGGCTCTGAAAAGGTTTCATTTTGCTGAAATCACCTTTAAAGGTCACTCAAGGTCATCAGCAGTACCACCATTGAATAGATTACTTTGTCTTCCTATAGCATTCTATTCTGCTTTTTTATTAGATGTACTATAATATCGATTGAAAACTTTTACTGCATGAGTATTTGTATTTGTTGCCACCATTTGCCTAATGCCATTAGAATTTGGCCAAACAGTCTTTGCTGTGAAAACCCAGTGTCCCTAGGCTAGCATCAATCATAATTTGCTTGATGATGGATTCAGTCATTTTAATACAATACACACAGGTGATGGTCGGACAGATGACGCTGAGCCATATTATGTACCTTGTACTGTGCTGTGCATAGGCATTGTTTAAATTTGTATGTTACCAGGCTGCAGCAAATGCACTACATGCATTAGATGCAGCCTATTGCTACTGATGTTGCAAGCAGCAGGGTCTGTGTGTCTGTGTGTTGGACACAACCAGGAGTTGTGCAAAAATGGCCAAACAGACCGAGATGCCATTTGAATTGTAGACTCGTGTGGGCCCAAGATACCATGTATAAGCTGAGGTTTAGTTTGTGCGAAGGGTCAGTTTTTGGTGAACATATGCCAGTCCATTGTAAAGTAGAGATTATGTGGTGCTGCCATATGGATGTAGTGTACCCGTGGATAACTGAGTGCACTTGTCAGCAGTGGGGGCTAGCACGTACAGCACAAGAGTCCATTTGCTCTCGTGGGTGGCAGTGCAGCCTTTTGCCAGGTTACTTTGGGACACTTGTTAGACTGTATTATACCACACCATTCCTTAAAAGCATCGGAGCATTTCTACGGTGTCTAAATTTACCCTTAGGCAGCAGCGTATTGCCGCTCGAATGACCTGTGTTTCTGCTCGTCAACGAGGAAGTGAGCTGTTGTATTGCATGCACGTGGCTGGTATTTTGTCTGACAGCCGTGCGTCGTGTGCATTGTTGAATGCAGGAAGATGGCCCGTTGCCGTGTGCCAGCGTGAAACTTAATGGTAGAAAGCCGTCGTCGGATGAAGAAATATTTCTTCAGACGCTTTATGACTACATGGAGGAAAAACAGACTCCCATTGGCCGGATTCCCACTCTGGGTTTCCTGAAACGTACGGCAGATTTTGATTTTATGATTATTGACTTACACAATGTAATAGTATTATTAATTGTAAGTGCTTGTACATGTATATGGCATGATTCTGGCCATAGAATTAATGGCAGAGATTGGTAGGCACTAGGAAGAAACCTACTTCACCGGAAAATATGAGCTATGTTATGCAGTGTTTTTGAAAAAAAAATGCTGAATTTTATGGAAAATTTATAGAGATGGTTTGCAAAATTCACAGAAATTTTGCTAGCCATATACAACTTTTTGTCCACACTGTAGGGCCTATAAGTTTTAGTTATCAGGAGCACACAGAAAAAAATAATAAGACACACACACAGTCAGCATGCCACTAATGTAACTAAGAAGTAAGCAAACCATGCGTTGAAGTGTGACGCACAGTAAATGAGACAATCTTTGTAGAAATATATTTGTAAAAGTCCCAAGTCTTCACCAAGAAAACTAAATGTACTGAAATTGGCAAATTTCATGGAAGCATACTTTTTTTAACATTTATACCATAAAATGATGATAATAGCGTTAGCATTGTCTGTTTGTGTGTGTGTTTGTCTGTTGTTCGCGACCATGAGCCCTGCAAATAGTTAAAACAGCTGAGCTGATCAAAATGTGCATTTGTTTGTAGATTTGGGTAGGTTCAATGATTTATTAGACAGGGGTGCACAAAGGTGCCGTGTGGCATGATTGAATGATCCATGCATGGCAGCTTTGCATCAGCTGTGCAAAAGTGGTAGAACCATTTGAGAAGCCATTTGGAGGGTGGACAGACTCGCCTGAGCCCAGCAAACCATGTATTAGTTGGGGTCTGGATCACAGCATGGAAAGGGGTGCTTTTGGGGAGTAGGACGGATGGCAGTACATGTGGTATTTGGATTGGCCAACTGCTCACACAGTCGGTTGTCAAACTAAATTTCCCCAGAAAAAAAAATCGGTCCATTTTGATGTGGCCAAAATATTTTGACCGCTTGTTAATACTGGGGATCCATTCTTGGCTGGAGTAACTACAGAAATATGCCACTTAAACAAAAACTGGCTGTGTGTATCTTGTTGTTAATATGGTTCATTCCTTGAAACACAAATTCCAGAACAGCAGCCTCAACTTTCTTTGATTTATGAACTTGCAGCAACATCACACTGTGAGTAAATATGCCACAAATTTTTCTTTAACTGCTTCTGTGAAAGTTTTCAGCTTGTTAGAATATCCTGGTATCTTGTCATTTTAACCTACAAGCCTAAAACTCTCTACACTCGTTTTTGGCTTGAATGCCTGGCCAGCCCAGCGCGGCATTCCCAGCGCGCTATATATATCGTGCGGACCAATCACATGCCAGGCCCGCGCTGCACGCAACCAAACTGTCCTGTTATTATAATATAGATTGTCCGAACATTATCATCTGATTTTTGACTGTTAGACTGGCATCGATACAGTGGTCCTTGTAGTAATGTTTTGTTGCCTAGGCCACTCATTCAATAATAAATAATGTTGACCAACTTTAAAATGCTTGGATAGATAGTACTTTGAGCATTGTCATACTGTGTGTGTTTTTATCGTCCCTGGTATTAAGTCTGTATACCTGTCTTTGCAGTGGATTTGTATGCACTGTACAACTGCGTCAAAAACTTGGGCGGATATGACACTGTAAGTATACGTACATTATACATCTTGCAGTCATTGCTTTTATTACATTATTTGCTCACATAATATTTCTATGCATTTCTTGAAATAGTATAATCTGTGTGTCTGTCTGTGTTGGTCCAAAAATGGCTAAACTAATTAAGGGAGAGTGGAGACTCTTTGGCCCAGGGAACCATCTATTAGATGGTGGTACATGTGGGCACCACCTGGCAAATACAGTTGAACGATCCATTCTTGGCAGCGGTTTGGGCTTTCCCTGCTATTACTGTAGCAACTTGTTTTGTCATTAATTTATTACTACTGTTATTTTTTATTTTATTATTCATATTTTGTTTTGTCAAGCTGATTGATATAAATTTTGTGTGTTTGCATATTAAACGCTGATTCCTGAGCATGCTTCTAATTATTACCTAATTATCTGAGCCATGGGTATTATGGACTGTGTGGTCAGCTGTGTCTCTGACTTGGTGTGTGTATGTGAGTGTTTTTCTGTCTGTGTGTATGTGTCTGTGATCAAATGGCGTGAGCTATCAACACGAAAGTTAATACGTCAGCCACTAGTCGTGCTAAGAAAAGGAAGCCAGAAGGTCATGTGTCAAGGTCATAATAAGTGCTGCTTCTGCCGGCATTGGGCTGCGCATCGATAGGACTGCACATGAACGGTGTGCTGATATAAATGCCCACAGTGTTTTTTGTTGTTGTTGTTGTTGAAAATTATGATTATGCTGACTTATGTACAACTTATAACTCAACAGCGGTTTTACCTAGACATAGAGAGCACTAATAATAGGAAGTCATACCTTGCAACCATCGGCTGGATAATTCAGTGACCGGAAGTGCGTGAAATCGCCTTTGGCACCTACTGACTTTGGCACGGCGATCTAGCGATTAACCACATTCAGGTTTACTTACAGTTTAGTTAAATGATGAGACAGTGATGCACAGAAATATACTTGTGAACTTTATCTGCTGACAGTATTTAATTTCTGTATCACAGGTGACGAAAAAGCGACTGTGGAAGCATGTGTATGACCAGATGGGTGGCTGTTCCAACAACACCAGTGCCGCTACTGCAACGAGGCGAAATTATGATAAGTTAGTCATTTTGTGTTCTGTTTAAATACTCGTCAGTTGTACTAATGTACTTCTGCCATCACTTCTGCACATTGTTGGCAGTTTATGCCCATACCATTTTTACGACAGGGTAACAAAACCTAAGTGAGTTTTCTGTGCTTATTTTATGTAATAGCATCTTTACCAATACATATCTCGTTTGTCATTTAAGGTTTAGTTTCTATGGTACCAAGCTAACTAATTGGCTAGGAAGAATATCGAGTGGAACATCATTTAGTGCCTCTAAAGTTACCGCATTATGGTGCTATACCAGTCTGTTTATTATAACATTAAATTAACTTATAAAGTTAATAAAATCATCGGTGCTGCAGCTTGTCTACCGCTGTTACCACCACCATTTTAATTGCCATTTTGCAGGGTAATCTGGTTTAATTAGTTCCCCCAGTTTCTTTCTTCTGGTTTTTCTAAAAACAACCTTTGGAATAAATGGCATAGGTTCTTGTGGGCTGTATTCCCTTCTTGTTCAGGTCATCAGTATTGTAAGCGGCAAAAGTGTAAAAACAGTCGAAGCCAGTATATTATTATTGCATATCTGTTATTTGAATGTTCTTGTGCTTTGTGTACAAATTAAATGGTAATAATAATAATAATAGTATTGTGTTACCGGAGCAGTTGCTGATATACCAGTTGTTGTTCACTCGTGTAGGTTTTTGCTGTCGTTTGAGAGATCTGTTGGAACTGACGGCAAGAATGCTGCCAGAGCCAGTGTGAGAAGTAAACGTCGGCGACAGATTTTGAACGGAGACAGTTCAAGACACGGTTCGGTGTTGAAAAAGAGGAAAGTTGCCAAGCATGAACGATCTGCTTGCCAACGACTGAACTCGGCCGCTTCAGCAGATGGTCGTGATGCAGCAGATGATGACCAGTTGCATTCAGAGTTGGCGTCTGATGAAAAGCAATGTCCAGCAGCCGACGAAGATATACAAACTGATGACCAGCAGTTACACGAAGCTGTGCAACCCACAACTTTGGTTAGATACTTCTTTCTGTACATTGATTTATAAATTAGCAAATAATTCACATGTTTGTTAGTATTAATAATTTAGCGAAATCTAATCATGACATTGTTTATTATTCTGAATTGTTCAGTTCCTTTGATGCATGTTTACATTTGTCCTCTTTTATACATTTTAGTTATTTCCAGACCACTCAGTTATATTTTCTTTTTCGACTGAAAGTCAGAATGAAAATAAAATGGCATCTTATTTGGCTAAAAGTAAACGAAATATAAAAATTCAGGGCCTTTACTGCAAAACACACAAGTGTACCTTCTAACGCCGATGAATCGCACTCTGCCGCTTCACACAAAATCAACAATATCGTGCTGCATGCCGAGTATAATTACCAGGCAACGAGCATCGGTTGATAGCGAATGGCTACACAGTTGTCGGTTATTAGTACCGTACATGCACAGTGAGGCTCAAAACTCCAGTTGTTTGATTTGTTGTCGACACTGTACAAACAAGTTTGCAACAGTACACAACAAATCGAACCGATGGAGCTTGAAGTTACTGCATAGCATCATTGACGTGTCCTGTCATAGCTGTGAGCAATAGAGGTTCACCATCAGCTGCATTCATTACCTCCTTAACGGAATTCTGTGACAAAATTTTTTTAAGTTAACGGTGCACAGGCAAAATGGGTCAAGTGAGCCAAACCACACCCCTTTTGGGGGTGATTTGTCATCCCTTTGGCAAGACTTGATATAATTTTACTCTGTAAAATTTTGACAATTATAGCTTCAGCCAATCTTGTGATATGAATAGGGCCCTCAAAATGTTTTAAAATGGGTCACGTGACATAACCACGCCTCTTTCAGCGATGTTTTATCGTCCATAGGCAGGGACTAGTTACAATCAATCTGTTTACCAATTTGAAGTCACTACGTTTACCAACTACAAAGATATGAAAGGTGATGCAAATGGTAGAAATTCGGGTGGTTTGGGGAGTTAGGGGTACCCAAGGTTATCGCCATCATAACTATTCGATAGAGCGCATACAGCTTCCTATTCGATTTTTATAGAAACTGAGCATTCTGATTGCTACACGTGTTTGACATCTGCATTGTATTTTCTTCTCATGACAGGATTTTTGTTAGGACTTGGACCATAATATTTCCTGTGCTGATCAGTTTGCCTTTTTCATTATTAATTGCCTATGGTCCAACCTCTTTTCTAGCAATAGTACTACTAGCCAAGTAAATATTAACAATGATGCACTTTTTGTGGTATCAGTATAGATTTTGTTTTCCTTCAGAATGCACTGATGTTTGCTGTAGGCACCGGTTGCTGTTACAACCAGTACTTGCTACGTTAATGCCGACGAATTGAAGCAATCGCCAGAGAATGTCAGCAGAGTCGACGATACTAGTTCGACACCTACAGACATTTGTAACTCTTCTGCATCAAGTGTCGATGGCAGAAAATCTGCGGAACTGGGAAAAGTTGCAGCCGGTGACTTCACAGTGCCACCTTCCGTGTCGTTAGGTCATACTGTTCCAAACGGCTTCTCAGTGATTAAATCCTGCCAGGAAGTTAAACCAGGTACGGCAGCTGGACAGACAGAATGCAGTATTTTGCAGACTGGTTCAGTGGACCAACAGTATTCCATGTCGTCGTTTCCAACTTGCGTTCAGAGTTCGTGTTCTGTGTTGAGTCCTGGTGCCTCGTTGCTGTCGTTTCCGACTTCTGCACTTCATCTTTCGTCGCAACTTCCATTTGCTAACAGGCAGCCATCAGCGCTGAACTGGGATGTTAAAAATTCGTCAGTTTCGCCGATAAATTCCATCCATACCTCGCAGCATTCTGTAGCAGAACTGCTGACCGATCAAAGTGCGTCAAAGTTTCCCATGCTCGGGCATTTCTCACGTTCGGAAAACAGTCGTCATCGGTCGGTGAAAGCAGGTTCGACTTGGTTTCCGACTGAGCTTCAGAAGTCTTTAGACTGTGGCTCAGCGAAGAAAAGAACTGTCGAACCTACGAGATCTGCACGTCCGTGCAGCAGCAGCGTACTTAATTCACCCCTCAAACAGTTCGTCGATCGGCAACGAACAAGAATACCTGCACAGAACATTTCACGTGTATCAGACAGATTCAGCTGTCACCAAACTGCTGTTTCCTCAGCACGTTATGCCACAGAGCCAGTAGCCGATCAGCCAATTGATCTGAGCATTCAACGCCGAAAAACTGAGCCGAAATCTGAACAGAATTTGGTGCCAAATAGAACACACGTTAACACGACTGCTTCTGATGAGCCGCTTGATCTTTCCCAGTCTTCATCCGGTGTGCGCTCTGACATTCGGACTTCAAGGCATTCGAGTCATTCTGGTAGACCGGCAGATGCTGCCAGAGCGTCGGACTCCGGGTGCAAGCTGCCGTCTGGAGTGATTGATCTCCAGAACTACTGTAGTCTTCTTCTGTCTGGTGGATACCCACTTGATAGTCCACTGTCAACAGTCACCTCATCGTCTTCCTTCTCATCATTGGTCAGTAAAGTCTATTTACCCGTGCCGTCGGTGGTCACCGTGTGGGTAGGCTGGCCAGTTGCATCTGTTTGTCTGTGTGTCTGTCCAGGCTTTAAAGGAAAACTTTTCGAGCTGTCTACGTCATAGTCAGTGGGCATATTCTTAGCATTCCTTGAACCATAATCCCAACTGGAAAAACAAGAAAAAGAATAAGTGGGGTATTTATAGCAGAGATGGAAACGGTCGAGATTTTCGTGACCCGACCTGACCAGCAACATAACAATTCCACCAGCTGGTGACCTGCCGGCTGACCAGCAAGATTTATCAATTATCGACTGGCCCTTGACCGGCCAGTTGACCAGAAAATTTACAATATTTAAATCTGTTGTTGCGATGCCAAACAGGAAAGACCCGTTTTCTGGCAGTAGTAGTAGCCAAGTAAATATGAACAACGATGCACTTGTTTTGGTGCCGGTATAAATTTTGATTTCCTTCTGAAATGCGCTGATGTTTCTACAGAGTACAAGCTGTATTATATTGATAAATGTCTATGTCTAGGCCTGCCTATTTACACGTCTCTGTGAAATAAAAAAAACTGCAAGCTTTATAACAAAAAATTCAGTATTAACTACAATGAAGCTTGTTACTTGCAACGGTGTTCTTAGGCCTAAGTCTTATAGTTCCTATGAAAGCAAATGTCTTTCGATATTCTGCTACGTTTTGATTCGCAAAAGTTTGTTAAGATGGCCGTACGGTCTATGTACATTGTATGATTGTACATGCAGGTGTCTAGGCGTCACTGTAGGTGTCTAGGTGTACATAGATACAATCTATTTTAATGTGCTCTTTGATGCAGTTATTCTGTATCTATATTATATTAAACTTTAACTCAGTCAATCGTTATAATTATCTGCACTAGCAGTAGCCCAGGTGGTCTGTTACCTCTGTCTGTTTATCTCTCTCTCTCTGTTGCACCGTGATGTGAAAACAGCTTTAGCTATTAACACTAGAATCAGGCGCGTCGCCACGGGGGGGCATTGGGGGGCCGGGCCCCCCCTGTTGCGGGCGGTGCCCCCCCCAGATGAAAATTCCGCTCTAAAAGCTGTATAGGCCTACAGTTTAAAGCACTGAAGCCGG
>Ga0209782_1002126_pt1 | contig 10888 bp, 2 predicted proteins | sample WorMetmaBAHAMAS1_FD_187390 | JGI IMG/M metagenome (GOLD analysis project Ga0209782, IMG submission 187390) | Marine gutless worms symbiont microbial communities from Max Planck institute for Marine Microbiology, Germany - Inanidrilus... | ecosystem: Host-associated > Annelida > Digestive system >...
AATTCACCCATAGGGTGAAAGTTCAGACCAAGAAGGACCAAAAGTCCAATGTAAGGGGGGTCTAAAATTGATATTTGTTGACCAAATGGATGTAAAGTTTCAAATTGAAATTAAATAGGCGCATAAAAGCTAAGGATTTATAGGGTCAAACTTTTGACCATGTGTATTTAGTCGCGCCTCTCGCACATTGCTGCGAGGAGGCACGATATGTGTTGAAAGCTGACGGAAATGCTGCCATAGAGGTGCGACCATATAACGCTATGGTTCCCAAGGTGTGTGTCTGAACTGTTTTCACATTTAATAAAAATTATTGAATTTTACATTGATGTACCCGCCACCATCCAGACCGGTGACCTTGGTCTCAGTGGGTCCCCCTGGAGAGCCAATTGGATGGTGTAAAAAATTTTGTAATGCTTTCGTCCAAGGTGGTTTCATCGATCTTGATGAAATTTGGCATAATGGGGGTCTTTAGGGGGTAGCAGGTCTTAAGTGATTTTGGTGAATTTTGGCCCACTTTTTCGAAAGCACAAATTTTATATCTCGGACACTTCTTGAAGGATTGCCTCAAAATATTGCATGGTTAAGGGTCTGGCCAATGGACATTTCTTACCCAAATTTGGTTAACTTTGATTCTGGGGTCCGGCGATGCCACGTGGTGACATGCATCAGTCTGTCACTGATGCACTTGTTTTCAACTGTTCACTTGCTCTAGAAGTCTACTAATTGGTATGTGATTGGATATTAAGATTTCGATTATGGGATGCTGTTCAAGATCCGAGCAAACATACGCTCGTCACTCAGAAGTCAGAACAAAACAAATAAATTGTAAATAAAATGTCTGACCCATCACCATGCTCTTGCCTTATTTTCTTTTTTTCCATTTATTGGTTACACATTCTACGTTGTTTAGTGGAACGACTAAAATGTCAAAATGTGTATTATGTTGGTTTTCACGTATTATATAATGTAATATGCTATTCACTGCATTGTTTGCACGTATATTGCATGTATTTGTGGTCGTAGTATTGAAACTAAAACGAAAAGATTGTGTAATGCAAAACTCCCGGAGGCGAAATTTTGGTACCCGGTGAAGCAGTCAAAACAAGATTACGGTCATGGTTAGTAGGGTCATGCCAATGTCAAATTTGGCTTCTACTTCAGTACTAATCTGGTTTGGATTACAGGAGTAAGGCTTCACCGATCTCCGTTTGGCGAGCGCAGCTGATTGCGGTTACGCAACGCAGTTAGCTGTCACTTAGCCAAATTAGAAAGAGAGCTCTTGGATAAGACATATTCAATGATTGGTGCTTGTGAAGAATACATTGCATTGACCATTACGGTATCTTTACTCTGTTTTAAGAAAGGCATAGGATATTCGACCCTGCAGATGGCCCTGCTAACTGTATGATGCACATACTGTAAACTCTAACCCTAAACCAAAATATGTTTGTTGAACCTTAATTCATGGGTGCATGTGCATACTATAACTGGAAATTGTTGGTACACGAGCTTTGTCTTAATATAGTATTTCTTCATATTCAGGAGAATACTACTCTGATAATTTGTCGTGTTTTTTTGCAGAAAACTGATCGTAATGGAGAAATTTCTCAGGTGCTTTTTACTGTCTGCAGAAAGTTAGAGATCGAACGGCATTTTTTGATTCAGAACTAAGATGGTTTGAGACAAGATGTTTCTGTTTCGCTGCTGCTTACGAGTTGACTGCGGTTGTCAGAATGAGCCAGAAACTGAGGCTTCACGATCTTCTCACTCATCGCATGATTATCTGCGGCCATATGAGAAGCAAATCCAGTGCCGCTTGTTGCCACAACCAGTTGACACATCCAGTTCAAAGCACTTTGCTGACTATAGTGGATGCAGTCACACCAGCACATCCCGTTCCCTCTTGGTTGGATCTACACAGAGCATTGATTACGAAGAAGTTCTGCTGGTTTCTGTATCACCGGGAAAGCACAGTGATGAGTTAATTTATGCCGATGTTAGTGATACCGTTATATGTAAGCCACCAGGCAGCAGCAGCATTGTTAGCGACAAGTTCTCGTTGGATGCTTCTACTGGCAACAATAATTTATTGCCGCCAGATACCAATGGCAATGTAAAATTGATGCAGGATGGTGGAAGTGATGCAAGTAGTGATGAAGTGTCCTCAGCAAGCAGCGCTGTTGACGACGAAAATGCTGCTGAGGTAAGGTATGTTGCTGATATAAGACAATTTCAGCCGACACAGACTTCCATTCAGTCACATGGTGAAGAATGCTGCTGCCCTGCTTGCCAGTCTGCTAATGATCTATTGATTCATCATAGCGGTAATCTGCAGTGTCCATGTAAATCATGCAGGGACTTTTACAACAAAATGCAGTGTGCTAGTACGAATAGTGGTTTTACTGCAGCCACAGGACCTAATGCCTTTACTAACCAGTATAGACTTGTGTCAGGCATTGCCCAAGATAGTGAAGATATTCTGCCTGTGTGGTCATCTAAATTTAGTAAAATCCCTGCAAGTTCCAATTCATATTCCCGTAAAGTTGATCCTGCATGTGGCATTGCTTCTGTGTCAATATCTCATTCTGGCCATGCGTCTGAAGCACTTGCATCTGAAGCAGATGATGATGACAATGGACCGTTTTCTAGCGATGATGAATTACGCTACGTTTTTCATAAGTTTATCAATGGTGGCTGTTTGGAAGAGCCGTTCACTTTTTCAGCGGATGCTAGGCTTATGTTGAACATGGCACCGAGTAAGGCTGTGCAGTTGGACTCTGATGTGGTGCACGAATACACATCAACCAGATCAGCAGATGACCTTGAAGTGGCATTTTTCATGGTTGGCAACGTTACTTCTGGTAGCCCATCTGCCTCTGTCCCAGATGGATCGTATGTTGCTGCTTTTGTCCCAACTGTATCTGCTGTATCCACTGAACACCAGACTACTGTATCTGAAGATATTGCAACATCCGCAGCAGAATTGGCAGTACATTCAGTTAATGTTGTCAGTGAACCGTCAGCCTTCTATAGCCGTGAAAATGTATCTGCTGCTAAATATGCTTCAGAACAATATACTCTGAACATTTTGTCTTTTGATGTGAAAACTGACAATTCTGCAAGCACGTTTGATGCAACTGTTGGCAGTGAAAGTCCTGGTGAAGTGGAAAACTTGTCTGGTGCCTTGAGAATTGAAGATGGTGAAATTAAAACTGATATTTCTGTAGACTCTGACTTAAATGTTCTTGGCATTGAAAATCAACAGGCATATTCTGAGTCACACGGTAATGAAGTGCGAAGAGAAGTAATTGTGCAAAAACTGTCTGATAACTCGTCATTTTTTATTGAATTGTCTGCAGCAAATGATGAACATATTCCTGACGTTCTATGCTGTAGTATTGAACGTAGTGATGTATCTACGCCTATGCATATGGATGATACGTCTGCTGCACAGGAATGTTCACCTGGTGACGACAGTGTTGTTATAGAACAGTGTTTGGAAATTCTGACACCAGAATGTATAATCGAACACCCTGTTTCCGTTGACGAAGTGCAGCATTCATCACAAAGTGCTGAGGATGTTAGTTACGGAGACGATAAGCAGTTTACAACCGCTGATGTGGCATCCTATATACGTGACATTGTTGTAAGTGCTGTGTGGCAGATTGCTGAAGACGAAGGCAATGCGTCAGTTAGCATTTGTAACGTAGCTTCAGAAAATATGTCCAGTGAGTGGCCAAAACAAATCTTTATTACAAATGCTCCAGTGGCTCATGATCTGGCAATGGAAGGTGAGAACGGTGCACAAGTTACCAGCTTACCCAGTACAGCAGCAGTTGATACGGGGATGCAGCTGGCCAGTGATATTGATGGCTACTATGCAGTACGAACCACTGATGCTAATGTCTTTGATACTAGTGTAGACTTCAGTAGTAGCAGTGAAGCAATATGTCTAACTGATGCTGAAGCACAAGATGTTCCTCGAGTTGAAAACTATTTAATATCTTACGATGTACATCAGTCACAGCAGCCGATGGATGATAAGACTGACACTAGTGTTGATGAAATGCTGATGCAAACATCATCTCATTTAGTGAGTGCTGACAAAAAGATAACCGATGATGATCATGATGACATAAATCTTGAAAACTTGGTTAGACCGTTAGAACACATTACAAGTGAAGATGAGCAAGGTCCTGATGGTGACCAGGCTGTAACATGTCATCCAGCTGGCATAGTTGAGGATTTTTTCATGCATTATGTTTTGCCTGTTCACAGTGTAGGGCTTGGTGTGGAAGCCAGTACTGCTGCTGCTGCTGCTGCTGCTACTGCCACTGTTTTCAGAGAACAATACGAGGATGTTGCAGACCCGCCAGAAATAGGTCACCAGGTTGTGGAATGTGTTGCTGAGGCAAAACAGTTGGAGAGCGCAGCTCAGAGTGACATTGTTATCAGCATTATCACATCAGAGACCAGTATCGATACGGATGCAGAAGCTACTGCAACATCAGCATTGCTTGGCGTGCCGTACATAGTTTGCAGTGAACTCGATCAGGATCAAGATGATGAAAACATTGAACAGTTGGCGACCACGGCTGAAACTTTTGTGGATGTTGTAATCAACGACGCCATAGCAGAAGCTTGTGCAGATGTGCATCTTAAGCTGACAGCTGACGAGACATCAGCACCAACAGCAGGTGACAGTGACGCACAGTTGGAAGTACCAGCAAAGTCCAGCTGTCTCCTCCAATCGCCACCTGAACCACACCGAAAAAAGAGCGTCCACTTTGCTGATATGCATGGCCTGCAGTTGGAAACGGTACAGCACTACCACCAGTCTCCGGAGCCCGACGAACCTCCGGCGTCGCTCGAAGAGTTTCTGTCAAAGCTTTCTGCTGCCGCCGCCGAACGGAGGGCGAAATGGACTGAGCATCATCCAAGTCGAGTCGGTTCATGGTTTTGCAGCTCATCTGTCTATCTGCTGGCCTGCTTTGAACTTCCTGATAGCCAAGAGGAGTTGCTCGAACGAGTGCGGCGGTGTCGTGTAGCCCTCGAGAGCTGTTCGTTCGATGACCTTGCCCTCGCCATCTCCGGCGTGATCTGCGTCGCAAACATTGCCTTTCACAAGACTATCTCGGTGCGCTACACCGTCGATCACTGGATGACCAAAACTGACATCAGTGGCGAGTACATCCCTCGCTCAAATGACGGCCCGACCGATCGGTTTTCATTCACAATTATTCTCCCGTCGAGGAAGCAGTTCATTATTGGTAGTGAGGCAGAGTTTGCCATATGTTACAAAGCTGGTGACGGTCCGAGCTTTGAATTTTGGGACAACAATCACGGGCGTAATTATGTTGTCAGGTGTTGTTCGAAAGCTGCAAGTAGTGACGTTGCAAATGGAAGTATTAGCACTGATTGTAGTGATAATGATGGTACTGAGTGAGGATCGAATGGGCTTAAGACTAGATTGCTGTAGTAGTGCGGTTCCCAACTTTTTTTCGTAATAAAATTGACAAATTTTTAACATGTCATAACATTGGCAAGGCTATTACACGGCTGTGTATATAGAATTTTATTTTCCTTTCCTAAATTTCAAACTCAGAAGATCTGTTGTAATAGTATGGGACATTATGCAGAGAAACGTCATATTATTTATAGAGTGTGTTATGTAGATCATCTTTTTTATGCACCATATGTGATTCGTTATTAGTACAGTATTGACATTTTGACCCAGCTTGACAATGCGTCGTATAAATCTGTTAAAAGATGCCAGTTTTTCCTTGAAACCCTGAAATTCTCCCTTGATTGGGAATCACTGCTACAGTAAATTATTATGCTGCATGCCTAGAGCTTTCATGGTTGTTATATTAAACAGATGTTGCATTTTGTTGTGTACCGTAAAGTATTTTATTCAGTCATAACATTGTTTTAGTGTTATTGCTGCAGATAATAGTAATTTATAGCATTGATATATCAGACTGGCTGATATGTTGATTTTCTTTTGGTACTGGAATTGGTTTGTGTCACTGACAAAAATGTGGTTGTGGTGTGTTCAGTTGGTTCTACTTTTAGTCTGATTTCCTGTATGTTAATAACTGAAAATGTATATTACTGGCATCTGCATGGTCCTGGGATAGTGATTTAGGTCCGGTTTTTCCACAGCAAATTAATCTCCCCGTTAATTTAATCCGGCATTAAATCCGGCAGATAATGATCAATTTGCTCAGATGTTGTTTTTCCACCGGCAGTTCATCTAAGTAAATTGATCATTAACTGCCGGATTTAATGCCGGATTAAATTAACGGGAGATTAATTTGCTGTGGAAAAACCAGACCTTAGATCTAGATGTCAGAGATGCATGTATTGAGTCACATGACATCAGGAAGGCATCTGACTATAGTTGTTCCACTTTCACAGACGAGGCTTCTCTGACATCATGTCACAGCCAAAATCCCGACTTTAAAAAGGTGTTTAGTCAGATTTATGCGAGAAATGTGAGTATGAAAAGACTATGGACATATGATGGGTGATTTTTCTAACATTCTGACTCAGGGTAGGAATACAGGTAGACCACGTTGACCAGCACATGCCCCATTACTACTTTATTTCCTTTGTTCAGCCTCTATGAGTTCATCCTTGGTAAAGCTCATGGTGGGGATCTCCCAGTTCTTAAGAGCATAGCAAAATTACTGCATATGATATGTTATATCATGGTGAAAACGTATGAAATGTTTAAAAGAGTTGCTGAAGTTAGACTAACATTGGCCAACAATTAGATCAGGAAGTCAGAAACTTGCTGGCTACAGTGCAGAAGTACAAGAAGAAGTGAGAAATGTATGTTCTGTTGTTGACATTGCAGGTTGCACTAGTCATCATTAATTGCGACATATAGGCCACTTGACTGTTGTTATATTTGAGTATGGCACATCTTTACTGTGCTTATAAATTGCTATATATCTTGCACTACTGTTCATTTTTACAACACAATCCTATGCTAGTACTGTACATGCATATGCAGTCATCATGTGTTTATCTGTGTGTCTGTCTGTCTGTCTTGTCTGTTTAATGCTGTTATTGCATCAAAATGGCTTACTTGTGATCACACGAACAATACCAAACAATAGCCCACAGTCTATAGTTTTCTGTTGCCAAAGGTCTCAGCAAAATTCAACCAGGGTCACCCTTACTGGGAGTGTCAAATGCAGGTATGGTAGGTTCAGATTGACACCTGTCAACAAACAACTTGCTATAACTTGAAAACGGTAAAAGAGTGCATTTGAAGGTCGTTCTTTGGTTGGTCTTTTCAAATGGGATTTTTTGTACATTTTTGCACCAGTTGCACAGTCCCTCTCTGCAATAGCAGAGCTTCTTATTATTACTGCTGACAATGTGCACACTCTAAATTCATGTATTTTGCCAGTTCCACTGCTGTTAATTAGGGTACATTTTGAATAGTTTTTGGTCACTGATATTATATGTACTCGTATTGTTAACATTGTTCTTAAAGGTGTTGTGAATGACAAATTTGATGTGAATTGGACAAAAGCTTCAACATTTAGCATTGATATTTAATCTCACAGTATTTTTGGAAAATACTTGTCAGTATTTCTTGTTTTGTTAATTATCTGTTTTCTTTTATTGTTTAGTTGGATGCATTTCAAAGAACAAGATTGACTTTGTTAGATAGTGGGCATTACTTCTAATTGGATTTCTATGTTGTTTGCATTGTAAAAATAATCTGCTTCCGTGAGTGAAGTTGTAGTGATGCAGAACTCTGCCAGTAGGCTTACCTGTTGTGACTGTACAGTGTACATCCCAACCTGGAGTTTCATATCCATTTGTCTTGGTGTTGTCTTCTGTTATTTATACAGGCAGAATCAAGAATCTGGATAAAATAACATTACTGCGGATGTCACAGTTAGTATACTAGTGTCTTTGGTGTACTTCAGTGTTATATGCTGTTAAGCAGACAGTATCTGCATCAGGCTTCCGTGTTGGTGCGTGGCTTTTTTTAGATTGTTTATTTCCTTTTGCTTATTGTAACTTTGTTTTTCTCTTGCTTATATTTTTTCTTTATTATTTACTTCTTTTTTGTTTTTTTTTATTTCAGAATAAGCCCACTCCATTTCGAGGCTGGATGTCATAAGAGGTAACTAAACCTTGTTTATAATTTGTCTCAGTTTATTGGAGTATTTTTGTGTTTGATGATTTGCATTTCATAAAATGGTTGTAGATTTAGTTTTATGTTAGCCTAGGTTTATTGTATTGTTTGTACTTTTTCCCGCCTTTATACTCTGATTTTCTCAATATTACCCAAGAGATTGGCTGGGAAGAGCGTCCCTGAAATTACCAATTTAGTGTCAAGTTGGATGTTAAACCTCAGCTCAATCAATGAGCTACCATTACTGCAGCAAGTTCTTCTTCTTATTATTATCTGCACAGGTTTCGACTGTTGATGTATTCGGCTCTTGATGTAAAAATCAAAATGTTCACCAAAATGAACCATTAACATGATTGAATCCGGTGATGCATGGTGGAATTCAACAATTAGTTGGCCACTTCACTGCAAATGACATTGAAAAGTGCTGTCACTACAACCTGGTTAATACGTCCAAACATGCGACTCATTAATCAGTGGTATAAATTGCTGAACTTTTATTTAAATAGAACAATTTGTGGTCAACTTTCTGAGACTTCAGCAAAATGTGTTCATTTCTCAATTGAAATATAGTATGCTGGTTAAGTTTACTTAGGGAAAAATACTCCTAATTAGTATTTCAGTCATCATTATGTCACATTTATATGTTTAGGGTTAGGGTTAATAGCTTTTTTTCTTGTATTAAACTGCAGGCCTATTTAGTGCCAGTATTCTTTCAGCAAGCTAAGTGTATTGTATTATAATTTGCACCATCCAGTATTAGCTGCACAGTATTGTCAACTCTTTGGTAAAGTAGACTTAGGTCCGGTTTTTCCACAGCAAATTAATCTCCCGTTAATTTAATGCTGGATTAAATTAACGGGAGATTAATTTGCTGTGGTAAAACCGGACCTTACTGTCAAATTGCTATAGATTTCTAGTAAAAAGTCGTTTTCTCGTGATCGTTGTCAGATTTTAATATAGACTGATCTGAATCATGTTTTAGCTGTGATTTCCCATTGTACAGTCTATTCCGATGCGATTGATCATTGTTGTAAAAAGTTGTGTTTGGTGCATAGTATTAATTAACACGTGCAGTTCTTCTTAATACTTTTAACCGTTGGTGCTGTTGTTAGTTGACCACAGTTTTCTATGTACGTGTACTTCATTCATTATTAGTAACGTTCACATTACTGTTTTGCCGGTATTTGGTAATTTGTAGTTTATTCGCGTTTATTGTTTATATTCGTTTTGTTGTTTTGTAATTGGTCTGCTACAGAGTTTTTGTTAGTTAATTGCGCCTAATTCCTAGTTATTAACTGTCGTGTGCTCGATGTTGTGCCAAGCACAGGGGCGATGCCGCGGTTTATAGTGGGGGTGGAGTTATGGGGTGAGGTCTGTGGAGGGACACCTCTCTGGGCTTTGCTGCTAGAATTTTTTTTTATATAATTATGACGTTCAAATTCATAGATTTTAGTACATTTCTAAAGCTATCAAGAGCTAGCTTATGAATGAATGAATGAATGAACTTTATGGCAAAAATAACGTGTTCTGTCTGAGGAGTGAGTGTATTTAGGACTCAGGAGGCGCGTACCCTATAATTTTCATCGGTCTTATGCGAATCCAGGTGGCCGTGAATGAAAATGGCGGGGGTTCAACCTCCTCTCCCCGCCGTGGCTTAGCCCCTGGACTAGTGTAATAGTGTGGCTGCCTTAAGTGTGAATAAAACACTTGCATATTAGGCCTAGTGAGATTTATACTAATTGTTCATCTTCCAGTTTTTGTTAACTACTGTATTAGTGATAATTAGCGGCTGAGGCCATGTAAAAGAAGAAACTTTAGAATGCACCATTCTAGTCCTATACATGCTGAATTACCACTTGAACTTAGAATACTAGTTGGCACTATAAAGGTCATAGGCCCAGCAGTTATAATTCGAGTGCTTAACAGAAGTGACGGAAGGCAAATGTATTGTAATGTATAACTTCAGTAATTGGCCTACACTGCATATTTTGAACTTTTTTCCAGTTTTAAGTCAACTGTCCAAAGGCCTCATCGATAATGAAATGTTCAGTGGCGGATCTAGCCATCGGTGCGCCCCTGCCCCTTCCATGGAGTCATTTTAAAGCATTCTTAGGCTTCAGCTTCTGGGGGCTTTGCCCCCAGACCCTCAAGTGGAGGCTCTGCTCCCTGCACCCACGCTGGGGGTGTTAGCCCCCAGACCCACACCCCCACACCTTCTGCCAATTCCTGGATCCGCCACTGCTGTTATTGACCTGTGCTAGTTGTGTGAAAGGTTATGCGATTTTGATTAAAATGCAATCTGTTGAGTCGTAACTCGCATCTTTTCTGTATAGGCTAGTTGTTGTTTAAACGTCACTCCACTGGGACACATGTTACGCTAATTATGGCATTTTCATTTTTGAGGTGGTACCGGGTTCCGGTTCATTGACTGTAAGTTTGAAAGTACATGTATGCACCTACATACTTATGTACATGCAGGGTATTAACATAGGCCTACGTATGTAGGTCTAATATCAACTAACTAATATAAGACTAATCGTCATTGATTGGGCCTATATATAATATACACTGTGTCTCAAAAAAACGACAATGACGTTCTACGCTATAACTTCAATGCACATCAACCGATTTCGATAATTTTTGGCAGAGATATTGCTGAATGAATATGCTATTAAATGGTAATTTGTTATCCAACCTCTCCTAACTAATGTCTCTGCACTACCT
>Ga0209782_1002127_pt1 | contig 10886 bp, 5 predicted proteins | sample WorMetmaBAHAMAS1_FD_187390 | JGI IMG/M metagenome (GOLD analysis project Ga0209782, IMG submission 187390) | Marine gutless worms symbiont microbial communities from Max Planck institute for Marine Microbiology, Germany - Inanidrilus... | ecosystem: Host-associated > Annelida > Digestive system >...
TTGTAACTGCTGTATTGTATCATAACGATGCACAGCGTTGTCACTTTGTTGTCAAGTAACATTCTGACTTAATGAGAGTGAGTTACTTCATGTCACAGCAACATTAACAAAGCCATTTAATGGTGTTAATAGATGAAAATGTATGTACTAAGTCAGTCTGTCATAACAACTGAATAGCTGTGAAGTATGAACTGATGTTACTTGGATTACGCTCGTGTTTTTTTTCCAGGTTTGTGTGATCAGTTGTTTGTTGGAATGTCGGTTGGTTTCTGAAAATTCCCTGTAATTCATGTAATCATTAAAATTTCAGTAGTCAGTTTCTACTTTAGTTAAGAATATGCATGACAAAAATAAGTATAGATAGTCATTTACTGTCATAGATCCTATTCAGTGATACAGTTGTTGAAAAATACACAGAAGATGATGACAAGAAATGCAGTGTTAGCACTGGAAAGTACAGAACCTATTCAGGTCACTTATCTGAACGTTTCGGGGTTTTAAGTTAATTGTGAAGGTGCTAGCCAGAATATTTAGCGGAATTGTATGTAGTTAAATGTCAGGTTTTAATTATCAGAATACTATTGGTTATTAAAGTTTTTAAACAATTGATTGGTCGACTGTTAATTACTGCTGCAGCTGATGTGAACTGTTGTTTCGTGACAGGGCGACGTGCTAGTGTCAGTCAATGGTGTGAAAGTTGTCAACAGCAAGCAGGCAGTGCGCATGATTACAAAGTCTACAGACAAGTCAGTTTAGCAGCATCCTTTCAAGCTTTTTTGTTGCTGTTACCAGCATCTGTTATACAGTATTGAAGATATAGTGATGATGAAGATGATGTGAAAACAGCAGTTTATAAATGTTGTACCATTTCTGCTGTTGTCAGCTTATTAACATGTATCTACATATTTACAGTGGTCCTTGCAATAGTTTTAACTGTTTAGGCCACTTTATAAATGTCCATGATGATGATGATAACATTTGAACATCTTTATTTTTTACAGTTTGCATTGTTATTAAAAGGGTAAAGTTTTCCCATACTCGTTTCCGAGCATTGGGCCCAGCGCTGATCCCAGTGTACAGGCAGTCATCCCACACGTCACTTTAAGCCATCCACCCATCGGTAGGCTGCCGTTATTTTCTGCCTTGCCTGCGGTTACCTTCCCAGCCGAAGAGCATCACCGCCCATAGGCCGATACCATGTTATACTGCTTGGTGACAGGCACATGCGTGACAGCAGCTTGCCCAAGGCTGTTACCTAGAAGCGGACCAGCAGAGATTCGAACCAGCAACCTTTTGGGTCACGAGCGAATGCTGTATTGTTATGCCACACAGGCCACTGCATTACTTTTAGTTGCTGTAATTTGGATGTAATTATTACATTTCAAGTTGTTGCAAGATGTGTCAGCTATTCGCTTTGTCCATTTGCAAGCATTATTTACCGATTAATGGTAATAAATGTACTGATTACTTGTCAGCTAAATTCAGTTCCGTCTACTGTTGTAGAGTGTTTCTGCGTATTGAGAGGTCGCCGCTGCGGCAGCAGGAGTTGGCAGCATCTGACGGACGGCAGACGTTATCGTCCAGTGATGTGATGATGGATGATCGTGAGGATTATGATGCTGTGTCGCTGGTGTCGAGGAACGAGCTTGCACAGGACGACGTTGATGACTTGTCAGAAATAGCAAACACCAAGCCAGCCTCGGATGAAGCCGGACCCACTGTTGCCTCTGATGTCTCATCGTTTTCTGCTCCTACGATCGTTATGTCACAAGTGTCCAGTAGCTCTCCGTCAAAGTCTGAGCAGAACAGTATGCCATCTCCCATAGCCAATTCCCCGCAGAATACGTTGGTGGAATCGGCAGCTGGGTTGCCGAATGATTTATCTGCTAGTATGGAGCGGTTGCCTGTTACCTGTAGTTGTACTGTAGTCGTGCCACCGTCTAAGTCATTTGAGTCATTTTCCGTCCATGGCTCATTGACATCTGTGAAATCTTCGTCCGTGTCTTCGAGGACAGAACCGGTCCAAGCCACAGCAGCTTCACTTGGCAAAGTTTCCAGCATATCTTCCACGAGTAAGATGGCTGCCGTGCCACCCCTGGCCAAGAAGGGTCTCACACATTTGCTGAGTTCCAGCTCGGCATTATTCCATCGCAAGCGACAGCTGCGGACAGATGCGAATGCAAAGAGTGTTTCCGTTAGTTACAACAGCTCGTCCTTGTCGCTGACCAGCCTGCAGTCGGAGTCAGACTCGTCTGCTGGTTTGGCAGAATCGGGCACCGAGTCGCAAGCAAAACAGGGTGAGAACATCGACGCAAACGTCGTGCCAGTCGTATGTGGCGATGTAACATTTCTGATGGTAAAAGACGACTTGTGTCAGAAGCCAACAGACTTATCACCGGTAGATAAAATCGAAGATAACTTGTCGATGTCGTCGTCTTGTAAAGATTCTGATTATTCGTTGAAAACATCTTCTCTTCCGTCCAGTGAAATGCTGAATTTTACTGACAAGAATGACAAAGCTTCAGATGATACAGTGTCAATCAGATCTCGCCAGGTATCAGTTACTTATATACACTCCCACAGTGCATAGAATCAGTGTATATGCTACATAAAATGATCAGCATATTACTTTACTGCCGTTATAGTTCTTTCTGTACTCTGGATAAAGCCTGCCTAAAACTGAGGTCATTTACAGGTCGGAGGTCTTATATGATGTCCATAAAGAGTGCCACGTAACTTGAAACTGTTTGTGAGTGATAGGGTAGTGGGAAATAAAAGTGTAATGCGAGAATTTGGCCGACTGAAACTGATTAATATGTTTTGCAATTGCTCATATGTTTATGTAATAATTTTTGGTATGACTGAACAGAGTTTCGGCAGCGGTGACCAGTTGCCCGGCAACACGAGTCTCCAGCGTGATTTAGAGATGGTGACCAACATGACGGTTGCTGGTGTTGAGGCCAAGAAAACTCGACAAGTCAAACTGTGCTCTGTACGCCATGCACTCAGTAGCATTTTTCGATACTATACAATATGATACTATAGCTAACTTGTTGATAAGTACTCAGCTCTATCTACTATATCAAGCCGAAACTGAATATTGATGAGAAGGAACTGAAAACAAAATTTTATTAGCAGAAGAAATGCAGTATGAGTCATAGCTCGTATAGGTAATTGTAAGTCACTATACATGGTGCAGCTCAAAAACCCACGTGTCCTGAGCAGATGTTGATGTTTTGGAAGTGACCTTTGTTCCTTAGCTGTATTTTTAACTCAAGGTAGTTTCTGTCATTTTATTTTGGAGTTTGCCAACATAGTACGGAAAATAACTTAGTGACTTCTGAAAATTACATTTGATGTATCTGCTAGCCATTGATGCAGCTTAATTTATAGTCAGGATTTTAGAGCCATGCTGTTTGTTTATGAGCTGCCTGTCTGTTCAGTATGACAAACTGCCATTATTTTCACTTTTGTTTTTAAAGAAAATCTTCATTCTGCATATCATGGTAGAAACAATGTAGCATATCATTATAACAATATTCACTGTTGATTGATGATACCACGCAGAGATTTTTAATACTTCCAAAGAAACAGCATTTTGTCTTGTTTTAATTTATTGTATGTGCATAGTTTATTTATCAATTATACATATGAATATATGACTGGAGTCAGTAATGCACATAGTGAGGACACATTTTATTATGACAGCAGACCGCATGCTGCACTGTTTTGTGTGAGTGGCATTCCATTGTTATAACCCATGGTTTTTGAGGGTCTCACTTGGAAATCTGCAGTTAATATTAGGGTTAACCTGCTAATCCAACACTGCTAGTGTGTCCCTTGATTTCTGTGAATCTGGCTGTAGCATCATCCTCTAGCCGTAGCGGACTTGAATCTATGTTTGTATGTGTGTTGACGGTAGAGTCCGGCATTTAACGAGAAGTTCGACTTCGACGTGTCGGAATGTGAAAACTATCTCAACATCTGTGTCTGGTGTCGTTTGCCGCAGAAACTTGACAAACAGCAGCGCGTTGTCAAGCCACCGCGGGACATTCTCATAGGCCATGTATGTGCGTAGTTGTATCAGCTGATTGATGGATTGAGTTAAGCTCTTATCTCCAACTCGACACAACGAAAGTGAGTCATTTCGGAGACGTTAATTCTTTCCCAGTTAATCACTTGACTTGGTGCTGTAGAAAGTACATCTAAAACAGCAAGTGCAGATGTGCACCAGTAAAGCTAAAAACACTGCAAGACAAAATAAATATAAAACTAAATGCAGGTTTAACAGCGTCCAGCCTGATAGTGGATCAGGCAACAGTGGTACTTTCATGGGATGTGTAGGTTATCCACTCCTTGTGGATGTCTTTAGAAATGATGCGAAATTTAAAGTTGAATTCTGTTTCTGTCAATCAGTGTCGTTGTTGATAAAATTGTAAGTAGAAAGATTGAACAAAGAAATAAACAAGTATCCAGGTAGTGATTTTCGTACCTGGGAACCTATTTCAAGCACTTCTTATAGGCATACTGTATGTAAACTGCAGGTGAGCATTGATCTAATGGACATTGCCATCAACTGCCTAGCTACCTTACAGAGTGACTTCACTGAGACGTTTCCTCTCAAGTCGTCCAACCTGAAGGTCGACATTGGGTGAGAGCCAATGTTTTGTTACTTGTTTATCCAATTCATTTGAACTGTGTTATTTCTTCTTACGTCTGTATATTTTCTGCAGTTGTAACTTGATAACTTGTATGACAGAAAACACTGTGAAATCGACAAGATCAGTGACAGACAGTCACACTGGAGAGGATTGCATTATGTTGGCCTCTCTGCTGACGCGTCTGTATCGTTTCTGATAAAGAAATGTGAATTGAGTTGATATAGAAATGCAAAAATTGTGCTATATTTCATTATGTAAGATGAACATAAAATAAACAGATCTGTAGAGAGAGCACTATGATACAGGAAAGTCTGTGATACAAAGAATCATTTATGTCAACATGTTGTCCTGGTCATTGGTCATGAACCTGGGTTTGGCAGTTTTTCCTTGGTCTTTTTTCTCTATCCTTTTCAGAAAATAACATCACGATGTAGCACGGTAATGCTTACATTGGTTGTTATTATAAATGTATAGATTTGAGTGACACTGTCACGCAAGCGTTGCAGGGTCACTGTACACATAATAAATAACAGTAAAGAATCTACAATAAGGAACACTGAGCCAATATATAAGAGCCTCCGACCAACCCTATGGAGAATTGGAGATAGGTAGATTTATAGATAACATCTGGCAGTTAACAAAAAGCACCGATCCAAGCACAGAAAATAGCACACTGTTAGTATCATATCTTAGTCCACTACTGGCTCTGGAGAGAGAATGGGCATTTCTACCTTTATGCCAGCTTTCCTAACTCCAGTACGCTCTTTGACCTTGTCATTTGATCGTTATTAAATTCTTGATCAGCATGTTGAAAAATACTAATTGCAATAGGTCTTGCCAAATTCAGGCAATTGAATGTCTCTGTTGTGAGTTGATATTCACGGAAGGAATACACATTTCAGGGTAGTGTGAGTGTGGCATACTCTCTGTTCTCTGTCAACTTGGTCTTCATCGAGTGATGGTGTATCTGTCGCAGAAAGCCTCAGTTTGCAAACCTCGTGACTCACCCGGGCTTCAGTGATCAGCTGTGCTACGGCGACGTCACTCTGAGGTTCATGTACACATGGTCGCCGGAAATGTCAAAGCGCGATCGAGAACGGGTTCTGCGAGAGAATCGCGGCCTGGAGAGCCCTGCAGTGTCACTGGAGCAGAAACTGCCGCACGATTCATCCAAGATGGCTGCTCAGTGTGTACAGATTGTAGTTTTGTTTGTACCATTATTAACACAGTTATGAGCCTACGTCGTGATAGAGTTCCAGCTGTAAGTTTAATTATAATTTCCAAAAATATTTTCAGCACATTTTGGATGAGTTTTTGTTAAAAGAAAAATGTAATACAAGATATTTTAGGCAATAGTAGAAGCATTGTTGTTTTAATGGGTAGACAATATATTTATTATATATGATGTCCTGCTAGTACTTATAGTTTTTGTTTAACTTGGCTTTTTTCTCTAGAGTTTATCCAGTTGAGCCAGGGTTCCAGACTGGGAATTTTTTTGAGTAATTAGAGCAGGTTTTTTATGTGCCATTTAAGTCACCTATCCAGGACTTTTCCAACATCTCTGAAACGACCTGTAAAGTGAGAATGCTGTACTCTTGGTACAAGTACTTGTGATGTTATGGGAGCACTGATGAATTGATGACCAGAATGTGATGGCGTGGTATGCTGCAGGCCGCCAATAGCTGCAGGCAAAGTGCACAAATTTGTAGTCATTCACTTCCAGACGTCGACGTACTGCAACTTCTGTGGCAAGAAGGTATGTACATTGCCTGTTCTATTATACAGACAGCCATCTGTTATGTAGCTGTTGTGATCTGTGTTGTTATCATCAACTGTTTTTGTTACCTATGCTGGCAGTAGTCGAGTCGTAGATAGGGTGATCAGTTGCATTGTGTGTCTGTGTGTCTGTCTGTCTGCACTCTAAAAAGAAAATGGCTTGAGCTATCAACACCAAAGTGGGTACAAATATCGTCCATTCACGGCAGGCTATAGGCATACATTAACCCTGAGCTCAAAATGTTCAAGAACAATAAGGTCGCAGGGCTATCGAATGCAAACTATACACTGACATTTAAGATTGTTAGGTATTGGGCGTCATAGTGTTTGTTGTGTCTGAAGATGAGAGCCTGCATGGGTCTGCACGTCAACATGACTACATTTTCTCTTAGCAGCTATGTCTATTGTTTTTACTGCTTCTATTTTGTTTTTCTACGTAACCTGCAGTTTGACGTCGTCTGCAGTTGTTCTAAGCGTAACTCGTGTATGGTGAAAATGCCAACACCGGTGGTGTCCTTTGTGACAGATATGGCTGAAGACGGCGTTCCAGTGCTCTGAGTGTGAGATGGTCTGCCACAAGAAATGTGTGCAGAGATGCCAACTGGCAACAAGCTGCAGTCGTCAGCGGTAAGGGCATGATCATATTGGTTCTGTCTGTTGTTGAGGTCGAGTTTATGTATGCAAGATATTTTATATTAATTTTATTCCAGGGATAAAGTATTTTTTATCTATATGCCGAGAATGCTCCATGTGAGTGTATGTTGTACTGTTCAGTCCTATAGTCCTTTATTCTGTCCTCGATTGATTTTGCACCGACTGTGTTTCAAACTGAGACCTTAACCATAACCTTGACCCTCTGACCTTCAATCCCACGAGAGCCATGGTCATGACCCATACACATGAAAAAGGTCAAGGTCAGAGGTCACTTGGTTGGAGTTGAAACAGATAGATGGAAATTACTGACCGCATTAGCACGCGAGGTAATGCAGTCGCCTTCGTCCGTCTGTTTCTGCTCTAACTTTTGAACTGAGTTTGGTTAAACTTTTTGGTTTAAAGTGAATAAGTAGCTAATCACATACCGCAAGTAATTAATATGAACCGTTTTGCTATTGGTCTCCAACGGCAGCTGGTTCATTCTACAGTGTCACTAGAGAAAGGCATTCGTTACTGTTATCTGTTTGGGTTGCTGACCTCTCAGTCATGGTACATAAACCTTTTAATGGGCATATAAGTCTCAACGTTGACGACCATTTGAGATCAATATTATAATTGGCACTCTCTCCCGTCGCAGACAGATGGTTACGTTAGGTACAGCAGAGCAGCCTTAGCAGATAGGTCCATTCACCTCCTTGTTGTACCGTGTGTAGCAGTCCATCCATCATGGCCAGTGTACCAGTATGGCATTGTAATTACTATTATTGTTTAGTTATCAGATTCTTTGTGATCAAAGGGTTGTGGGTGGTTTCACTGCTGGTTGAGGTGTGGTGATGTAATGACTCTAGCAAGTTGATCACAGCCATGTTTCGTTAATATCATACGGTTGGCGCTTTAGCATCATGGTTGCATCGTTCGTCGCATGAACAATGTTGCTCAGCATTGAGCAACTTAACAACACAATGGTTAGAACTGTATACCACCTCAGAATGTAACCAAGCCAACTAGGTCAACTCAGCCTTGCATCCCTCTGGGGTCGCTAAATCGAATACCATTTTAAGTGGCTGTGGTAAAGGCGGGAATGTCGCTTCTGCTGGATGGCAGGTAATACTGTGTGATCCCACATGGCACGGTAGTTCCCGTAGCGGTCAGGCATGTTTGCTAACTGCTATATTCCATGTACTTCACGCTGCTGTACGGAATGTGGCATGTTTGACTTTACCTTGTGTTACAATTGCGCCTGCACTGCAGGTCGAGAGTGAAACTATCGGTGCCACAGTTACCAGCGGTGCAGCCGCCAGCACGCACTACTCAGTCACAGACCGGCTATGAACGTTCTCAGCAAGGTGAACAACTCTCAGCAGTTCTTTGGCTTTAGCTACAGTCTCTCATTGTCTATCGAGTCCGAGCTTGTTTCTTCAGTCCTGTCCGTGAGATTGGTCGGTAAAAGCACCTTCAAAATGACCTGTCTTGTGTCGAATGAAACATCAATCTCAGCTGAGTCAATCAAGCATGCAGTTAGTGACTTGTTTGTTGGTAGAATGCTACTTTATGTTTTATTTTTTTAAATACAGTCTTACTGTGTTTTAGCTCCTTAAACACAGCAATTGAAAACATAGATTTGGTTAACAGGTCCATTTCTAATTTGTTTTATTATGCCTCACTTGTTCGTTGTTTTTAAGGATGGAAAAGGCATCCAAATCCACTGTGTGCAAGTTCTGCTCTGTCAGTGTATGAAGTTTCCCCCTTCTTAAAGTTTTGTGATGCAGCCTGATTTCAGTTGAGATAATGTGTCGACTATTGACTATATAAGAATGATATGAATGCAGCTAGATGCTGTTAATTTGCTGTGTATTTTCAGCATTTAAATCATTTGCATTGTTATCAGTGTGAATGACATGAATGTGTGGTTAGTTGCTGTGATGGCTTGATCGCTGACATTGAGAGTGAAGTAATGCTCTTTTTGTGATTCAGAGAGCAGATGAAGAAACAATGAGGTGGCTGGGCCACTCAATATTTTTCACCTGTAATTTCTAAAGATCAAGGCAAAACTGACCGACCCAGATTCAGCTGGCCATCCATTACACCGTAGTGTGTGAGGATGTATGCGTGAGTGTGATTGCTTTGCGACGGTGTCAGATCTGACGGCCGGTGTGGACGTGGAACGGAAGCGTCACATCTCGGCTCCGGATGAGAGCCATTCCGACTCTGAGTCCACAACGCTGCTGTCACGACATGAGCCAAGCTCTGCCGTCCAGCTGCTGCCGAGGCCTCGGTCGTCTGCTGCACTCGATGATTTCATTGATAGCTCAACCCACGCTGCGGCCTCCGCTGATGTCGAGGAGCTTGTCGCGAATGTCACTGGATCTGCCACATCGGTCTGTACTGCCATATTTCTTCGTTTACTACTGTTACGTTGCTGCTACCAATGCCATAACTATGACTGTTTCGAGTGTTTACCCCTCCCGTCCAACAGACATCTGAGCTATGATGTTCATCGGGAGGTTAAGAGGGAAGACATCAGAACTGTTCAGTGTTGTGTGCAACAGTTGTGTACAACAGTTTTGCACAACTATATCAATGCACAAGTGAACAGTTATTACAGATAGATGTGCATTTTTAGGTTTGTTATGTTTTTAGCCCAGGTTTTGTGATACAAATATATTTTAGTGTTAGGTTTTCGTATATATTTTTTGTGTTTTATTGGTTTTGTTTTCTCAGTACTAGCCAGAAGATTGGCTGGGGAGAACATCTCCAAAATGACTTACGAGTATTTTATCGTATTTTGTGTCGAGAGAGAGACATGAAACCGTAACTCTATCAGTCAATGTACTTTGACTGTTTGTTTATCTGGGCTACTTTGCCATAGTTTATTTCATTACAGTTTATTTAAATGTTTCTTTTATTACTGTTTATGTATTTAATGTGTAAAATACTAAATGTTGTCAATATTGTTTTTTGGCAAATAACAGTCACTGCTAGAAGTTTTCATTTCATACTTATTTTTGAGGTATATTGTATTGACATCACATACATGGCTTGTTACAAGTTCAACATGGTGACCCAGATACACCGGTTAAATCATTGATTTACCACAGCTACAGCTAACACTAACCTTACCCCAACTTTCGCTAACCGTAAACCCTAACTTCTATGGAACAAATTCTTGCAGTTACTGTAAACCAGATCTGATAACGAATATACAATTAGGTTGGGTTGCACCATCCATATTTAACTTAAGTAGTCCTTAAATCTCCATTGAAATGCATGAAGATTTAACGACTACTTAAGTTAAGTATGGATTTTGCAACTCGACCTTAATGATGCAAAATTTCAAGTTTGCTTGTGCATACTAATAGTGCTGATAGATAAATACATTAAGTAGTTACAGTGATTAAGGAAATGCAGCCAATCCTCGATTAAGTTAAACAGTTAAACAGGGCAGAAAAGGAGACAAATTGGCAGAATATTTATAATTTTTGTTACATGAGTAAATGTTTTTTATTACTGTTTATGTATTTAATTTGTAAAATACTATGTTTGTCGTAGGCCGGTGAAGATGAGCAGAAGTTGCTGGAGTTGTGTGCTCGGGCACGTAGAGTTCAGAACAGTGATGAACAGGTCGTCACAAAAGCCAAGAAGATGGGTAAAGAACTGTTTGCCGAACTGCAGCCGGATGCCAGGAAGAAGATGCTGGACAGCATTGTATGGCTTTTCTGTTAAATACTGACTGATAGATTATGTCTTTGTTTCAGAGGCTTTTATCGCAGTGTTGTATTTGCTCCGTAACTATTA
>Ga0209782_1002128_pt1 | contig 10885 bp, 7 predicted proteins | sample WorMetmaBAHAMAS1_FD_187390 | JGI IMG/M metagenome (GOLD analysis project Ga0209782, IMG submission 187390) | Marine gutless worms symbiont microbial communities from Max Planck institute for Marine Microbiology, Germany - Inanidrilus... | ecosystem: Host-associated > Annelida > Digestive system >...
TATATATATATATATTTAAAAAAAATTATTTTGCATTCAGAACATTATTTATAGTAAGTAAATGTGTGCATGTGTTGGTCGATAGTTATGAGAAGCTGATCAGTGGGATGTACATGGGTGAGATAGCGAGGCGTGTCATAGTGCAGTGTGTGTCTCTCGGTGTCCTCTTCAATGGTCAGCTCACCGACGAACTCAACACTCCACATCGTTTCTACACAAAATACGTGTCCGAAATTGAAAAGTATCACGCCATTTCTGCTCTGTGTCTAGTTCATGTTTGGTATTTTTGTGAATGGCTAATTAGCTAGATTTACAGTGCATGTGTGGCAGCAAAATGTGTGGAATTGATACAACTTCTTCCTATGCCGGCTTTCATGAGAAGAACTGAGTCGGGTTTATGCCGTTTCTGAGGGCTCTATTGTTTATAAGTATTTTTTAAGTTATGAATTTGCATTGTTTCAAAATAATAAAATGTTGGTCTGTTATTTACTTACACGTTTACATGCTTAATACTGCCAACTATTTATAACAATAAGAACAAAACTGAAACCAGTTTTCTTTTAATTTTAAAGCCACTGCTTTAAAACAGCAACAATCAAAAAGGTATTACACAAATTCTAAGCACAGAAGTTAGCTATCATATTTATGCCAGTCACTGTCAGACATAAATGTAAATGGCACCGTCGGCCATTAATATTTGGCGAATTCGAAAATCCAAGATGTTGGCGGCCGACGTCTTGAAAAATCGAAAGATCACAATATATCAGCGACAAATTGACCAATGTTGACAATATTTGGCAGGTGATGCGTCTCGGCCCTGCAGACCCTGTTAGTCAATAAAATATTGCGATTTTTAACATTCCAGATGGCGGTAGCAGCAATCGAAAAATCGCAACATTTCAGCGATGGATGGAACAATTTTGACAAAATTTACATGGTGATATGTTCCTCGATTCTCCGGACCTCCTCAGGAAATAAAATTTTATGTTTTTAAAAATTTAACATGGTTGCCAATTGCCATCTGAAAAATCGAAAAAATCATGATATCTCAAAATCATTTGCGCTGATTTAGCTGAATTTTAGTATGCTAAATGCTATAAATGTATTGTAATTAATAATAAAACAGCAAACATAAATGATAAAAACTGCAGTTTGTCCACCGAGTTAACAGCCATGGATCAAAAACTGCAAAAATCATATAAAGGTGATACTACTCAGCATCATGTTGATATTCAGGTGACGTGATGGTGGGTAATCAGTATCAACCAATAGCATTGGCATGACAATTTGTCTCTCAAATGGGCATGGGCATGGGCATGGTCGTGTGACGTATTTTTATTAGGGGAATTAAGTGTTAATATCTCGGAAGCAGTGCAAGATAATGACATAGTTTTTTGGTTAATGAATGTTGGAATTTATTGTTTTATTTTAAAGAAGTTTTACGTAGAAGGTGTGATATGTGTGATTGCTTTGATGTTGCAGTGATGAGGATGATGGGGAATTCCTGCAGACACAAGGAATACTCGACGAACTCGGAGTTACCCACATGAGCAATGAAGACTTCAGAAATGTACGCAGGATATGCAAGGCTGTGTCTGAGCGCGCTGCCTACCTAGCCTCGACTGGTATGTTATATAACAGACTGTATACATGCTGATTTTTGAATGACTGTTTTGTTGGCACATTGTCTCGGTATTTGATGCAGATTTGATGCCCAGAGCTGATTCCAGTGTACATGCAGTCAGCCCGCAGGTGACTAAGTCATCCACCCGGCAGTAGGCTGCCATTACTTTCCGCCAGGTCTGCGGTTACCATGAGTGTCGTCGCTCATCGGCCAGTACCAAATTATACTGCTTGGTGACAGAGGCACGTGGGTGTGAAGTGAATAACTTGCCTAAGGTTGTTACTCGACAGCGTGGCAGCCGGGGCTCAAACTCGTGACTACTGAGTCACCTGTCCGATGCCTCAGCCACTAGACTATCGAGTCACAGTGTACATGCATACAGTGAATGCAGCCATGTACAGCTGAACCCCTGCAGTTGTTCGTTTGTGTGTGGAAATAATTTAAATGTGCCGTTGTGCAGGTATAGCGGTTCTGTTGAATCGCATAAACAAACCGAAGGTGACGGTAGCAGTGGACGGCAGTCTGTACCGCTTCCATCCGCACTTCCATCGACTGATGATGACCAAGACTAAGTCATTAGTCAAGCCTGGCCTTGATGTGAGCATTGTCGCCAGCTAGTACTCATGTTCACTTATTAGTAATGTAATTAATGTAATGCCATTGCCATAGGAGCCGTGGACATATCATGTGTCATGGCACATCTTTGGTTGTCATTCAAGAATGGAAGTCTGTTGTAGCAGAAGTGAGATCTGGCACACAGGGCCTTGTGGTATATATCGTATGTGATACGATAGGAAATGTTTCGACATGCAGGCCAGTTTTAGGTCAGGAGTTTAAGGTCCGGTTTTTCCACAGCAAATTAATCTCCCGTTAATTTAATCCGGCATTAAATCCGGCAGATGCGGACGATTTAATTGACGAACTGCCGGTGGAAAAACGACATCTGAGTAAATTGATCATTATCTGCCGGATTAAATTAACGGGAGATTAATTTGCTGTGGAAAAACCAGACCTAAGATTGGAAGATGAGTGTCACCAGTCTGCTGTGTTAATGTGCATTATTCACTGGACACTGTGCCGTGTGGGAGTTAATAGGATGGTGATGATGTGACTTTAAATTAAGGATTGTGGACATTGATTGGGGTTCATTTCCTTGAACAGTGATCAGTTGGTGTGCATTGCGGATGTAAGGAGGACATTCAGTGAAAGATGCTAAATGTCACTTTTAATGTGTCAGTTACTTGGCACGTTTCAAGCCAGATACTATTTAGGTGGTCCTGATGCAGCCTCATGGTTGCCATTAATGTACAGTTTGTAAGGACAACACAAATACCGAACACGTGTTAACAACATTTAATCACTGATCGCCGTTGATTCATTTGGAGCTCATTATATGTGAACACAACTGAAATTATGTTAGCAGTTTTGTGTGAACATTGATACAATGAAAATTCTAGTACTGTAGCAACACTAAAATTAAATTTTAGTGGCCATGTTGTGTATGCAAGAGACAGGATAGAGATTCTAGTGTTCTGAATGGTTCGACTGGCTTTATTTCAGGTAAAAATGATGTTGTCGGAAGATGGTAGTGGAAAGGGCGCAGCTCTGGTAGCAGCTGTGGCTTACCGGCTGTCTCAGGCGAGAAAATCAGTCAGCTCATAGACTTCGTCTTGGCACCGTTTCATGCTTGTTGCAATGTGCATTGATAACGTCGATGTCATTTACTGCTGCTGAAGTTGTTGAACATTTGCACTGGCCAGTAGTCCTCTAGCTATGAATCTTCGTCACGAAATATTTCCTGCAGGGCACATTAGATCACGTCATGTAGTCAGTGATTCCTGTAGGAGTTCACGTAAGTAAAATGATTATTTTTGCATTCTAGACCGATAACATTCATGTGTCATCAGGCAAACTATAATTATGATTATCGATAACCGAATTTAGGTAGTTAGCAGAATAAAGGTTTTATAGTAGACACCATACTGCTACAAAGTAGCAACTAGAAAAGGGCTGCGTTATTTTGCATCATTAATATGTCTACCATGTGACATCTTTCGATTTACATGTAGTAGGAATATGTATCAAGTCATGAAATTTATTTATTTGGAAGTATGTTTTTGGTCAGTTCTGTGACATCACTGATAACGAATACTTATGATGTGCATTGTGTGTTGGTGAATTGATCCTGTTACCAATAGGTCCTCTGTGGTGGATTGTTCCAGTATTTTATTATACTGTCATTTAGTAGGCTGTAGTGTAGCTGTAGTATTACAAATTTAGTGTAACAATCGATGGTACAGGGTGTCATGCTTTTAGAGCATTTCCAGTAAAGAAGTATTAGAAATCTTTCTGTTTTGATGTTTTTCACTCTTAATGTAGTAAATTTCTAACAGTACAGTAGATAGTATGGTAGTACATGTGGTAACGGGTGTACTCTGGCTGAAATAGACAAAAACAGTATGTAATTAATTGCTAAAGTATGCTGTCTTAGTTATGTATTAGAATAGTTTAAAATAGGCCAAGTGGCAGTTTTCTTTTTAAGTGTATTTTGTCAAAAAAACTGCTATTATTTGATGTATCACAAAATACTAGACTTTTCTACAATATCAGATGCACTGTACAGTCTAGTACCTTTATTGTTGCATTTTTGTGGATTGTTATACGTGTTGTATGTATCCATAATTTATTACAGCAAGTGCAGTTCGGCAACATCGTCCAGTGTTGGTTGTATTTTGTTGTACTCATTAAACCCCAGTTTATAATATTTTTTATTATATTTGTCAAGTTTTGACTTGTTGATTATAGTGTCTATGATAGTTGAGAAATTTCTCTCCAGCTTCAGTCATTTGTTTGTTTGTTCAGTTGCCATGTGTCTGTGATGTTTACTTTAAGTTGATTATTCGTCCGACAGTGCCAGTAGATTATTGTCATGCATTCGTGTGTTGACCGTGCCGTTAAACACCAGCTAGCCAACCAACCTGTCGTGCATTCCGTGAACGTTGAACTTAGGTCGTTTGTTATCATACCGTGGCAAAACCGTGTCTAAAACTTACTGCCATAGACATCTGAAAACCAGTGGCACTTAACATTTATTCTCTCTGCAGTAGCCTTCTGCAGTTAAGTTATCATGGCCTATAGTAACTTCAAAAAAATGGACAATATCAAACTAAGTTATTGAGAAGTTACCACTGTACTCTTTATATAACTTTTGATGCTGACCAGTTTAAAGCACTTTTTCTCTGTCATACTCAGACGCAATTTAGTAGTGAAGTCGTTATTAAAGAGCCCAGCAAACTATTACGAGTAAACTGCTATACTACCTTGTGAAGCATTTGACAGCATTTGACTCATTATTGGTTTGAATTTTGAACCACCCTTTAGTTGCTGATGAAATTTAATGTACATGAATTATTAACAGCAAAAGAAAGTACTGCCTCAAAAAAGGATTCTGACATTTTTAGCTATAACTAGAGTAAACATTGTCTGATTTTAATACTTTTTGGCAGTAATTTTCTTAGATAATAGGCAACTTTCTGTTTTCTAACTAGAAAGCATGTGCTTATTTTCCACCAGTGTAGTCCGTCATCTTTGGATGATATAACTGTTTACTTCATATAAATGCTGTAACATTAACAAATCAAATATGAAACAGATTGAAATATCCACTTTTTGCAGTGGACTTTCCTTTAATTTGCAGAATGATTTATAACTGTATGCACTGAACAGGACTAGGAAATTAAGTTCTGCATTTGGCCGACTGTGATGTACGTGCTTAGTGTTCACCAAGTTGGTTATGATTTCTGTCTCTGTGTTGAAAAATGTAAGTTGTTTCTGTCAATTCTGGAGTGAAATCTCATTGCAAGTACTACCGGAATATATTGCTGTCCTGACAAATGCAATCTGCTATGCGGTGCATCAGGATTACAGCATTATTGTTCAGCAGGGCAGTGCACTGGCACGTGGTGCATGCAACACCGTCCAACAGGCACAGTGTGAAACTCTTACCTTTATTGTGCCAAAGCTCTAGCTCTCTATCACCGACAGCTTAAAACTATAAGATTCAAGAAGGCATACAGTAGTGAGAGCATGAGTGGTGAGACAAAAATATTGACGTTATCAAGTAGCAAACGGCTACAACCTGGCAAAGCAGTATTTCAGCTTTTTAATTAAAATATATTATTTCTCTCTTTGTGTTTTGCCGGAAGCACATGATAAACCAGCTTTTGATTGCTTAATTTCTAAGTGATACTTCTGCCAAAAGTTATTAGGATATACGGGACAGTTGTTGCAGAAGTTGTAGCTAAAATGGCACTGTTGTTACTGTTTTCAATTATGGAAACTGCAGTCAGTTCCTGTCTTTCTTTGTATATTGTTTAACAGCACTTAGTTTGTGTACTGAAATAGACAGCTATCCCTCTATGAGTAGTGCTGCCTGTTGCTGCTGTTGTACGTGGATGTTGTTTGTATTGTGTATACAAATTTGCGAAGCTCGGGTGCCAGTAATACTTGTCGAAACAAAACTCAGTCACTGCGTGCACAGTTGTCAGACTGTCAGTCAGATGATCATTGTTCTGTTTCTTTCGGCTGTCATGTCTGCAGCCTTTGGTCTCGACTATTGCCAGCTAGTTTCACTTACTCAGAATTCCTTGCTGTTGGTCACGGTGGTGTCTGTTGAATCGTAACCATGATTGGATTTTGTTGTAAATTCGGTGTTCCGGATTGTTGTCGATTATTTGTGTCCACTAGAGCTCTGAAGTATGACTCACTCACGGTGCTATTTGTTGATTATGCACTACAGCTTGATAACGCTGTGCCAGTGTCACTGCTGTTAACTATTCGTTTACTTACTGAAGCTGCATTCACTCAGTGTATATCATCAGACATCATAATATTATGTTGTTATAGTATTCTGGATTTATACTGATGCTAATTTACTTGCCAATATTTGCACGGGTTTTTTTCAGGAAAGAGGTAAACAACATGTTAATAAACTTTATTGAGGTTCCAGTGCTTTCTTGGATGAAATACTTCGTAAAGGTAAACCTATATTTTAGTTCATGGGTTGAGTGATATCCAAATGTTGGCTGCAATTTCCAATAACACTAAAGTATATAATTGCCCCCTCATGTGAAAATGGCACATGCCATTGTGCTGTATTTCAACTTTGTGATAAACATGTGTTAACACCAGGTAGTTCTTGTATAGTACTCATCAGTTATGCTGTATTCACATGCTTGCTTGCCCATTAACATGCCATTGCATGTGGTCACTTTAGCATCATGGATGAATTTAATAACACTGAAAAATGTACTTTGATCGTAATCGTGTTGTTTGAAACAAAAGCAGCTGTACTGCCACGTGTTTCAGTCATCTTATGTATGTTGTTAAGTAAGCAAACCATAGATTTGTATAGCACTTTACTACGAGCTGCTCATCTCTGTGGTGCCTGGATGTGGCAATGGACTACACAGTTGTACCTGCCTCCCATACATCTGTCAACAGGTGGAATGAGATATACCTGCCTCTATGTGCTGTAGCTGCACAGCATTACCACACCTGAGCCAGTGTTCACTAAAGGTGGTAGGCTGAGTTGGTTGGGGTGGCTGATTGCGTACTGATGTGGTTGTGATTGAACATGTTATATCGTCTCGTCCTTGTTTTAGATACCGAACGTGTCAATAAGGGATCACACCATTATGGCCTGTGTGATCTCTAGCAGTTTTATAACTGCTGGTGCCTTTACTAACTTACTTGGTTTGTGTTATTGTAGACTGTATCCGAAATATCAGAAACTTGTTTGCTTTGTTTGGCTTGTTTTTGTTATTTGGTGTTTCATTTGGTTATGTTACGTTTGATTTATATGTTTGTCTGTACGATGGTCAAGTGATTGGCTATCTTAAATTTGATTTATTACTATGGTAGGTTTATTACTATTATAGCCAAATGTCTCATTTGTCAAGGTTATCTACACATAGACAAGAACCAGAAAATGTCTTGTTTTGTGTTTTCTTGTGTTTTGATATTAGTGCAATGTTTGGTATTTGTAACCCTTTTGCTGTATCACTTTTTTGGTACATTGTAAACTTAGTTTGTTTTGAAAATTCTGTGAAATACCAGCAGTTGTTCTTTTCGGTTATACTGTGATGACAAAAGCTTCAATTGTTGAACTGACAATAATTGTTTATAATTTCTGTGGCTGAAGTTCACAATCTTTCGAAGCAGGTTTTTTTCTAACAAAATGTTTTTCTGTAATTTTGAAAATATAATGTAAGCAGTAATATTAAAGCCACATGCATAAGGCTGAGGCCAAAATTTTGGCCTTGTGGCTGGCTCAATGCCAAAATTTGGTGTTAAGGCCAAGGCCGGAAGGTGGAGGCCAAGGCCAGTGTTAGCTGAGGTCTAAATAATAGTGATTTGGTATGTCGTTACTACTGTACCCTGTTGACATTGTGTCAAGCCTTAATTTCAGATTGCAAAACTGGGTTCCTTTGTTGAAAACCGGGTTTTTAGTTTTACGAATTTCAACACCGTTTTTTGGCAGTTTACAGCTAATGGAGGGTAATGCAGTCCACTAACAGCTGAAATTACATTCACTTGACATGTGACAAGTGCAGCTTGTTCGACTTTAGTGTAAAACTTGATTTTAAAATATGGTGCGCTGTACACTTGCAAAACCGTAAATTTTGGGACAATCTTGTGTGAATCAGTATGCATCAGGGTGATTGTCGGATGGTCCTAGCCAAACCAGAAAGATCGGCAGCCATAGCACTAATAGTTAATAGATAGTTGCATTGCACCTCGTTTTAGTTGCATCACAGATTTAGTTTTGATTGCTGTTGGAGGGTGTGCCACTTACGAAATTTAGTTGTTCTAACGTACAGTGTGTGATGTAGTCATAATGTTTGCTGCTATAGTGATGTCAGTGTGAACTTCTCAGATGTGCATTTTATGTGGTGTGTTAACCCTTCCACCCCATTTTATATGTGAACACACGTAGAGCAGTTACGATATTCGTGTATTTAGGTGTTTAGAACAGTTTTTTTCAGATTGTTGTTGTTTACAATATTAAATGATTTCTCTTGCTGTAGTTGGTTTATTTGTGATAATGATATATCTTGCTGGCAATCAGCCTCATTAACATAGACCAAATTTTTACCTTTAGTACATCTGTGACACATTTCTATGAACTGCCTGCTTTTAAGTTTCAATACCTCATGCGGGGGGAGGGTGCTGGGGCCTAATGTGCCATAGTAACATTGTTGGTATTTGTGCTATATAGTATGTTTGTCTGTTTGCTTAATCACTTGCTTCCTTTTTCTCTTGCTTATTTTTTTTCCTTTCTTAACTTATCCTTTATTCTTTGAGAATAGGCTCACTCCATTTCCAGGCCGGATGTCATAATAGGCAACTAAACCAGGTTTTAATTTGTCTTTGTTTTATTTTGTGTTAACATTTGTTTGCATTGCAAGTACATGATTGATTTCCTTTGTTGTCGTTAGTCATGTATTTGTATTAGCCTAGGTTTACTATTTTTTCACTGGTTATTTCTCCTGGTTTTGATTTTGTTCTCACTACTAGCCAAGAGATTTGTTGGGAAGAGCATCCCAGAAATAACCTATTTAGTGTCGAGTGGAACATTAAACCTTAACTCAGTCAATGAAGCCTGCTTTTACTATGCAGCATTGTATGCAAGATCAGTATGTGTATACCATTTTTGTCCATCCACCTGTCAGTCGCACTTAAGTCTCATGCAAAAACTCACAACCGGTTAGCAACATCATACCAGGATGAAAAACAGTGGCAACATAAACTTTTAAAACAGATCACGTATGAAGAATTTTGGTTTTTCAATGTCAGATATAGATTAAATATCTGACTGAATTTAATGTAACGATTATGTAATCTTTAGATCTGTTCGTCAGTGAAAACTTAATTTGTTTAGAATTAGTTGAAATTATTAAGTGTCCTTAACACTGTTGGTTGTAAAAAAATTAGTGTGGAGGTACCGGCATGGTTGTCTGTAATCTGTCTGTAGATAGGGAGGTGATTTTAATATTGTCTATCTTATGCCATTGCCATCTCATCATCTCTAGCTTTATTAAAATTTAGCACGGTTTATATTTCTGGATTCCGGTGTTTCTTTTCCAGTTTCTTTTCCCAGTTTGTCCCTGAATGTAAGCAGTTTAGCAAATGTGACCATTGGTGTAGGAAAGTTTTTTAAAGTTACATTTTATTAATTGTCACATAAGCAAATCAAAAACCAAGCAATCGTCATAGCTAACATGGCGAACTATTGCACGCAAAAACAAACATGTCTTCTGCACCATATTTCCATTTGACGACCTTTTACAAACTTGATGCAGATTGGGTTTCACATAAACGTTTTTCCCGAAACCGCGTTGGCAGTTGACAATGATACCATACTTGCCAAGATGATACATGCGATTTGTTGCAGTTACAACATGCTTAGTTGCCTGCATACATCGATTTTGTCACTCGCCAAGTTGCACGACAAATAGTGCGAAAAAGTCGCATGTGTGACATCGGTCTTATTAATTTAAATTTAACTACTGTATTAATATTCTTTGTTGCAGTTGTTTACATCTGATAGCGCGATTAATGGCAAAATTTAAAAACTAATTTTCTAAGTTCGATGAACATTTCACGTTTTGTTGTGTTATTATTCCAAATATATCGTACGCATAAACACATGATACCTGTGAACATGATTGGTCAGTCGAAAATAAATGTATTCTTTAAGCGACAGTCTTCTAGCGGCGAAGACCGCCTGAAGAGCCGCGGCAGTATTCGTGACGATAATTCCGAGTGCACACTACCTCTCAAACGGAAACGAGACGAAAACATTACAGAGGTATAGTTACTGTATTAGTAGATAAATTGTATGTTGATTACAGTTACAGAGGTCGTACTAAAAGGCGTCCGAGGAGCCTTTGTCTATACACACGGCTAGCCATGTGTATAGCATCGGTCTCAAGAATAATGGTGTATAATTCGTTGTTATGTATAGCTACAGAATATGTGCTTAGCTGTTACACTAACAAGATACCTTCAGAAAGTCAATATAGCATGCCAATATAGTACATGAACTGAAGACTAGTAATATGTTAAAAATACAGGTAATAGTTACCGATGCGGACGCATCGGTAACTATTACCCAGGTGGCTCAAAAACTACACAGGGCGTCATTATATATGTTGTAAAGACGATGGAAACCACCGGAGGATGGAAATTATGACCGTG
>Ga0209782_1002129_pt1 | contig 10881 bp, 8 predicted proteins | sample WorMetmaBAHAMAS1_FD_187390 | JGI IMG/M metagenome (GOLD analysis project Ga0209782, IMG submission 187390) | Marine gutless worms symbiont microbial communities from Max Planck institute for Marine Microbiology, Germany - Inanidrilus... | ecosystem: Host-associated > Annelida > Digestive system >...
ATGCCAGCTCATGCTGGTATCTATTCAGGCACATGATACATCACTCACTGTCGACATTTTACAGTTAATCCACCTCGATACATACAAGTAAGCATCTGATGCATAAATTGCACTGATCAGTAGAGATTATTTATCTACAGCAATTAAAGGTATTATAGCCAATCGTGTCATACGTCGAGCAGCTGGTCGCCGACCATCACTCCTGACTGTGCCGCCACGCTGCCTGGCTCCACCACTGACACAAAGATGCCTCCGCTCGTCTGACTCGTTTCAATATCTATTCCAAACGGCCGCGACTGCAGCTCTGCCGTGATCATTCTTGTACAGCCCACAGGAGGTCTACAATCATGATCCGTCAATGATCAACTTGCTGAATATCACATATCTATCACATCATCAGTAATGGTGTACTTTTATGCAATCTGACTGACAACAATACAAAAATTAATAACAAAGAAATCAACCATTTACGACAACAACCAAAGTTATGAACATCCTAGCATAAAGCTAGCTGTGATCATGCTGATTTTCGAAAAATTGTATTGTAGAATTGCGAACAAATGACATCATTACTTCACGATAACAACCTTGCAGTCTCAGGACCAAATAGTGGGACAAAATTGTAATAAATAACCACAAAATAGTCACGATAAAACTTATAGTTACGAACAATAAGCATCGCTTAGTAAACTTTCGTTGCTTTATTTGTTATTTACGTAAAACAGCGAAAACACAGTGGACAATTACATCATGATGAACGCTCGTCGTGAAGTAAGTAAGCAACTGACACTGTCAGCAAGACAGTCGCCTCTTGTGATTGGCTGCTATTTTTAATTAGGATAACATTACGAGAACATTGTCAGAAATTTGTGATGTGCTAAGATTATTTTAGATTTTCGGATAATCTTAGGATTTCCTAAGTACTTAAGTTGTGATAATTTTGTGATAAAGTTAGCACAGACTTAGGAACATCTTAGGAAACTTTAAAAATCGGGCCCCATATTTTCTATAGCGAAAGATGTTACTTCGCCAAAAATTCAATGTATATTTTTTTCAATGGTGATTTATGTTCTGAGAATGCAGTAAACTGTGTTGCTCCTCTCACACTTCAATCATCATTATGATGTAGAACTATTAATATGAGAACTTCAGAAGCCGCACCAAAAATGTGCAATGCTTTGAACAACCACTACAAAAAAACCCAAATCGGGCTCTGTTTTTAAACTATAACACTATTTGAGTGTAGCCTCCATTAGAAAAACCAGCCTACTGCATCCGACCATTATGATACAGTGCACCAGGCAAACTGAGCGATGGACGTGTATCCTGACTAGTTTGGAATGGGAAACACTGCACACAATTTACAGCTCAACTGCGCTGCCTCACAGTCTACAACATTGTCACACAAATAATATAATATCCTGTTATAAGCCGTTCTTCCAACACCAGCGACAGACAGACAGTTGTGTTCACACAATTAACACATAATAACCGCGGCACTGACTTTGTGTGTTCTTTCCTGTGTCGACATTGACTTGGCAATGAATAGCTGGTTCCTGGACCAAAATGACGAGCAGCTGATGTCAGAAATCCCGGAGAAACTGGGCTGGGTCCACAGCCTGCAACATGCAAACAGTAATAACTAGCATCTCACAGTAGTGCATAAAAAGTGATCACATACATTTTATGTAAATATTTGCTCAATCACTGTTTTATCTACGCAGATTCACATGTATAAAAAAATAACAACAATTAATATTCTTTACGATGTTAACTATACTTTGTAATGTCACTGATGACACATTTAATAGAGATGTTGACATTTCATAACTGATGACAGAAGTTTTAATTTCTCTAGTGCATGCTGACAAAGGATGGGGTGTATAAAAAATTGTGATAAAACTTCCGGAAAGACTCCGAAAGCTACATTCTCGGAGTAATCTAACTAAACCTGGAGATCCACAGAGACAAAAACGTTTGAGTAATTCTGAGTATTATTCATGTATGCAGCACTTTTTAAAATGTCACTCTGCATCTGCATAAAATGTAATTCTAGCATACCATAAATTTGTAACATATTATTTGCTTCAATATTCCGAATCAGAAAATAAAAGCAAAATCCGGAGGTGACGGAATGCAAATACATCTTCAATTAAAGCTGATCGACCACTTACGTGCAACACGTTGAATGCCCCCTGATTACTGACAAACAGACAATTCCAATGGACTGGTAATGGTCATTCGCAATTACCATTGGCTGAACTTGGCAAGCCGAGTCCTAATATCAACCTGCTCAGCACCACTGGTTCAAACGAGAGAGCATAAACAATTTTAACTATAAGCAAAAAAACAATTCTAAATTCTCGTTTATCACAGCAGTTTTCTGCTTTTAATCCATACAGATTCTATCAACGAATCTTCTCCCTCACTACACTATGCGAATACAATTAAACACAGAGAAACTGCTTCCACCACTGCACCACTGCCACCTCCACCACCACCACTAGCTCTGCCACCACTGGTAAGGCCCAAGACAAACCTCTGGTATGTGTGGGGCAGCTTTCTACAAGCTCCATGCCCCTCCCTGTTGTCCAACTGAGCTCAAAACACCCAAAAAGATTAATAAGTACACCAAAGAAACTACTGCCGTGAGAAAGCGACCGACTTGCAGACGATGGAATTCGTATCCGTCTGTGTCCCGGCATCATGAGCTGAGGAAAGAGAACGTCAGTGCTTGGTGATAAGGAATGAGATAAGGTTGAATTTACAGCAGATGCCAGTGTGCAACCGTCTACTCCGTGGTCCAAACGAGGTCTCTGTTATAACGTATACACTATTTAATAAGCGAATAAATAAAATCGGATTAATTGTGCTTCGGTTTCAACCAGTGACAATATACATCCATCAAGTACTAAAGCCAATAATGAACTGAACTATAGCCGTGGAAAGAAGAATCAAGATATTCTAAGATAACATCAAAAGTAAAATTAGGGGCGGGGTTATTCACGTTTATCTTGAGCTAAAGGTGGATACAGAAGTACCAGTATGACTGACACATGCATGGTATCGCAATGAAATTACACAGATCGTGCAACTCTACCTTAACTTATCCACTAAATGAGCATTGTAAAATGCAAGCCATACACAACCAACAATAACCATTTTACAGGTCAACCAACCGATGTTAGCCAGCATCTCTCCATCCAGTTACAAAATGGAGGATTTATTCCATTAGATGCTGGAGTTCCCTCGATAATGTTACTTAGTTTCCATAAGATTCATTCTTACACAACTAATGAATGACAAACTGATAAACGTGAAACTAATACAACATCTTAATCAGTCTATAAGTGTACAGAAATGCAATTCAGATAGAGGATGCATAGTAGTTTACAATAAATAAGTTTGCACTGTCACACATTCTGATGCTATCTGTAAGTAAGTAAGTAAGTAAACGACTTATATAGCACCAGGTCTTAAAAAGAATCGGGCGCATGGATGTAGATATTCTAGGCAAGATGGGCAGCTTAAAGGGGATAAGCTGACTGAAAATAAAATGTCTTTAGATGACGTCTGAAAGTAGGAAGTGACTGCGATTTACAAACTTACGGTCAGTAAAAAAGGTTCTCCATAAAACGACATATATAATACACACCTGACGAAAATGACCACTGGGTAACCATGCAGAAGAATGATCAGCTGCTGAAGCATGAGGCATCAACTGCACGGCAGATGACGGCTGGTAACTGTACAACGGCACGGATCGTCCTCGTATATCAGTAAATGGTGAATTAGTCAGTGATGGCACCAGTAAACCATTATCTGAACTCAGTGTCGAATATCCCGAAGAACTGAACAAAAGTATGAGAACCCACATTAGTCTCACACAGCCACAGTCCAGGTAAATGTGGTCATCACTTTCACACTGATGTTTTCATAGCCATTTAGCCGCTAGGTTAGCGAATTCCCCTCCCTGTTTGATTATATTCCTCTTCTTATTCTGGAAGAGAATGTTTAAGGATTGGTTTTTACAGGCCGGATGTTTTTCCTGTCAACTAACCAATAGTGTCAAAGCCTGTATCGAAATGCAAAGCACTGAGTCAACCAGTGGCCTGGTATTATCATTTCTTCATTTATTACCAAAATTTTGATGAGAGAGGCATTGCTGCATTAATTCCAGCTCGCCAATGCCAGTACAGGCGTAAATTTCTCACATGGCTAGAAAACAATGATACTCAGTCAATGTATTTCATATTTTTTCATCAACTGGCTCCTGGATGAGGAACTAATAGCCACTTTGTTGGCTTTCCGACACAAGTACTGCAGTGTATATGTATGTATCTACCATACACAACAGCACAAATTATTATAATGCACTTACTTTAATACTGCTCCCTCAAAGGAATTTATATTATTTTTTACTAAATCAGCAGCATCATAATTCAGCAATAAAACAAAAACATAATAAATAACATTTAAAAAAAATTTTGGTAGGAAGTGACAAATGCTAGTCCATTTCCTCAGACACCTGTACCTTATAACAGCAAATGTTGCTTTACGGATAAGAATGACTTTAAAAATAATACATACCTTGCAAGATTGGGTTGTTCTGGTTTGCTGGGAACTGAAGACATAATCACACCAGAAGAACTCAATAACTGCTTTTCCGCTGAACTAAAAGGTGAAGTATGTGAAATAGGCCTCTGGGTGTACTTTGCCTGGTCTCCATATGAGACCATCTCACCATTGCAATGCTCAACAGGAAAATGAGAAATAACAGTGACATGATGCTCAGCGGGCACACGTGAACGCACCGTCACCGTCGTTTCATTTGATTGGTCTGGAAACCGTTTCGCGTAATGCGGTCCCAACGGCGTGACTGACTCTGCAGGACACGAACTTTTATAATGTGCCGACGACTGTGGTACATCTTCTGTGCCAAAGCTGCTCTTCTGGCTGACAACTTGCGAGGCGTAGTCGACCACGGAGTCAGAGATCTGTGGCCGATGACGTCGGGCAGAGTCGCCTCGTCGTACGTCGATACCACGCTGCGGCTTCGGTGGAGATGGGCCTTCGTCATCCGTAGATGAAGACTGCTTGGCGGCATAAAGCGGAAGGACTGACGGTCGCTGAGCAGCATATGAACGACACTTCGGCCATGTGCCATGCCCCGCATCACTTGGCTTCTGTCGCGACAAAGATCGTTCTTGGCGTGCATCTGATTCCGGCCACTGAGATCCAACTACAGCTGCAGGGCCCTGGCCAGCATCGCTTACGGCAAAGTCATCCACTACCCTGTTCGGATTTCCAACATAGATGAAAGCACTTTTGCTGCGAGCATCTCGGGTAGCACGCGACTGCTTACTTCGCAAAAATGGCCTCCTAAGTGCATTAACTGCCTTGTCCAGAAAGTTTGGCTTGTTTTCCTTACTGCGGACCGTGTGACTGCAACTGTCTCCACTTGACACCATATCCGGCACCGAAGCATTCATGCGCTCTGTTGGTGATTTTTCTGACTGACAAAGGGCAGCCGCAGCATCAATATGTAGCAATCCAGATCGAAATTTTCTCCTGCTTCTCACATCTGTCGTAGATGATGGATCGAGTTCATCGGCAGTTAGCGGACTGGATGGTGTTGGAAATGACGAGCACTGAGACATGTCGCTGGAAGTGGCCGTCATTGCGGTTATCCCACGACAGCGCATGACCTCAACGGCAAAGTGATTCTCGCAGTCATCCAACATCTGCTGTACCTCAACCACCGATTTGTTATTTACTGGCACACCATTCACCTAAGCACAGTCGATAATGTGTGTCAGATTAATCCAATAGAAAAAATTTCCATGTAACAACTGCACCAGGAAAGCAAGTTTGATTCTCACAGTAACTTTAACCTATATTTCACAGTCATTTTCCGCATAAATTTTTAGTAAGCCAGCCCCCTCGTTTTTTTCCTCGAACTGTTCTGGAAGATAAGCCCCGGCATAAGCAGTACAGGTTTTTACAGGTCATATGTCCTTCCTGTGTGAAAGCAGTGAAGGAACATGAAGCAATGCACTCCCAACAGCACTGCACTTACACTCTGACAACTGTGATAAAACTCACACAAGAGTTGCGATCATTACCACAACAACAATACCGGTTCAACGTCCCTCTGTCTGTGTACCAGAATGGTAAAACCAACGATTTTACTCAAGCAAGAGATAGTGGGTGGCAGTGGCATCATCTGGATATGCAAATCTGCACACCTTGCTCAGACAGATAACCAAGCCAGCACCCAACCACTCAGTTTTTTGCAGGCCAGATGCCCTTCCTGCCACCCAAGCAACAGCATCAACGCACTGATGGGTTGCTGAACTTGTGATTAAATGGGAAAAAAACACTAAACTCACGTTGAGCAAACGATCTCCGACAGTCACGCTGTCATCAGCTGCGGCAGCTGAACCAGGTTCTATACTGCTCACAAAGATGCCTTCTTCCACCATTATACCTGTATCTGTATATTGCACAAAAGGCAATTAACTGAATTAGTCATAACATCCTATTTACACAATGCCAAAGAAAATTATAATGAATATTTAGCATTTTTGTGGACAATGATGCATTCTTCTTCAGTGGAATCCCCTAATAAAGTTTTGCTGTGTCGATGATAAATCATTAGAGCGTATGATCATTGGCCTTCCTCCAGGCTGACTGGATACCGATGTTAACTGATTGTACATCAGCATCAATCCCCCCCTCAGCAACTGGATTAACAGCGGCAATGTTGGCTTGGAAAATACTATCTTCAGCGCTTGTTAAAACTGTATTTTACAGTTCAAGATCTATCAGATAACATTAATATTACCAACTATTTACAACATACTATAATTATAACAGACTGAGATCACTAATGTCTGTGGAAAAGTGACATTTTACCTGTTATTAAAAAAATCTACAGCTATAAAAATAATGATCATTATAACAAACCTCGATGGTCAGTTCGAACAATCTGTACTTGTACTGGTGACATCACGTGTGACCCAAGCGGTTTGCGACGGCGTACAACCTGTACCAATAAACACGACGTACAACAACATGCACAATAAGTAAGCAAGAATGTACAACAAAGACTTATTTATGATCCTACTGTAGCAGATGCGCATTACGATTAAACTGCCACAGCTGTTACAAAAGCATTTCTTCAGAACTCAGAAGTACAGGACAGTGACGCCTAACCAGATGCGATTACGCAAAACAGGCCACCTTAAAAGTAAAAAACAGCGTCATCACTCAAGAATTCCAACTTCTTTGTATAAAATGCTGTGCAAAATATTCACACATCATCCATAACATAAATACAGTGCAACTCCATGAGAAACCAATAACAAAAACGATAACAACTAAACTTACCAATCGAAGAGGCTTAGTCGCACTGTGTAATAAGTGCAAAATGGTTGCCTTATCTGCATGACTAACATCAATGCTGTTAATGCGCAAGATCTGATCACAAGTTCTGAAAAAAACATACATTTGCCATAAACTATATAGAATATAATATGCTTGTGTAGTGTGTAAGCAGCCGTAAATTTGCAGCAAGGAATAAAATGCACAAATAATACCAATTTTTAAAACAGCAATAAAATTAAACGAAAAATTATTTTCTGTTAACAGAAAATCTAAGTGTCATAACCAGTAACTATATGCGACAGTAACATACCTAAGTTTGCCATATGCAGTACTATTTGGCTGAATATATTTTACAAACACCAAGCTGCCATTTGAAGAAGCAAGATCCGTTGAACCAGACACAAGATCAAAACCAACATCATCTGATTCAACAGTTCCCTAGAAACACATAAATCTACGTAGTTCGCGAATACCATTACACTTTTATCTTCTTGAAGCATTAGAAGCTGATTACTTTTACTGAAGTAGTGAAGGGCATCAAATGAACAAATAATATGACTATATGCTTAAATTGCTCAATATTTACTGTATAATGTAACAGGTGTATCATCTGTCAATAAGCATCCAGCTTTCATTTTTTTGAATAACTCAGTGGAAAATCCACAAATTTAAATAATTTTTAATACCCACAATCCTGAAAAATTTCACAAATGTTATTATAAACCTCTTCATTACCACTAACAATGTTAGCACTTAACTTTGTAATGTAAAATACCGAAACTATGCATCAAATCGGGATTGCATTGCTTCCCTCAATACAGCTGATGATCCGTAAACAACCAGTTGTTTTGTTACGCAGCAACTCAAATTTAACACAATCAACATTACAGAAATTATTAAAGACTGTTAACAGTGTCTATCTTAGTCACACGGTCACACAACTTAAGATCCAGAATGGTGTGCTGAGATGTGCACGATTTGTTGAAAAAATGAAACAGTGCCAGTGTGGAAAGCCGGAACTGTTAACTATAATGCTATATCATGCTGCTCTTTTACTATTACTACTTTAAATTTTTGTTTAAATGGCCTTCTTTTCTAGAATGACAACAAGCTGCCACGAGTCCCTAAAAACGTGTGGAAAATGGAACACCCAAACCAACAGTGTAAAAGCACTAAAGATGGGCACTGTATTTGACTGATGTTTTATGCTTGGTTTATCTTTGATTGGATTTATCTGCCATTTATTAGACCTCAAAAACGTCATCCCGTTAACAGAAAACAGGACAGAGTATTCACCAGGTCAATTTCACATATTTCCATTTCACACTCATGTAGTTCAGTATCAATGGCAGAATCTCGACTCTGGTGGTGCCCAGTCATGTTTACATCTCCGCATCCAAGTTCCTTGTCAATCTGCACTTCATAGCGCTCTCTGTACACAATAACAATATAAAACTCATCATTATGAACTGAGAAAACTACTCAGTTATTTACTATGTTCTTAAAATATCAAACTGTGAATGAATGCTAAACAAGTCCACTATTTTTCCAGCAACGTTTCAACTTGATCAATTTCACACTTTCTAAACAAGAAGCTTACAGTAGATGACTACTGCATAATACCGCATCTTTTGTATACAAAATACTCCAGTAATGCAAAGAAGGATCGATACCGAAATTCTTTAAGTTCACGAACAGCATCATTTTTCTGCCGTCGAATGTCATCGGAGTCTCGAAGTGCAGAGAAGAGATCACTAACAGCACCATCACGTTCACGGCGTAGCTGGTCACAAAGAACGCGAATATTATCTCGTTCCGAAACAATCTTGTCTCTCTCAACAAATGCCCACTCACGCTGTCTCTTGGCCTCCTTCAACTCCTGGACTGTATCTAGCAACCAAATCAACTCACTAGTTTAAATACTCTATCAAACGAAACCCTTATTATGACATTCACTGTCTGCTATTCCTCCTCTTTTGTTTTAATGTGCATTATTTTCCGTGTAAACAGTTCGATAAAAATGCAGTGAAAGCCAGTGATGAACAAATAAATTTGCAAAAGTATCATACAAAAAAGAATAATGACAGACAAGGTGCAGAGCATGAAAATACGAGATCATATTCAAAAGAGCAAGGGTTGACAATGCAGGACTTGGTAATGAAAGACATTTCCTGTAATGAGATAACAAAATAATATTATGTGTTGTGTTAGGCGTGTGAACTGAATGCAACTATTTACATCTTGTTTAGTAGTTTGCAACAGCATACACTGCACTTGTATCAATATCTAGCATATTCCATGAGTAAAGAAATGACAGTAAAAACAAAACACAAAGTCGTGTAAAAAACACAAAATTTTCACTACCGAGGAAGTCTGATTGCATTTTGTCGAGATCTCTCCTTAATCGGTCAAGTTCCTTCAGATAAGACGAGTCCAATGACAGCGAGGATGCAAGTGCTTCTGCCTGCAGCCGACTTGCCTCGAACTCAACACGTGCCTTCTCAGCCTCTTCCACTGCTGCCTTCCTGCCTTTCTCCGCTGCTTCAACCTTCATCTCGACATCGCTTATTCTTGACCGCAGCTGCTCGGTCTCGTGAAGAACATTGTCTCGTTCGGACATAACCTGATTGTATTCCGACACTGCCCCATTTCTCTCGTCTCGCAGACGTGCTATGTCCCGAGCATCCTTTGTTCGACCTGCAATTGCCGCAGCAAGTTGCAGCTCTAGTCGACTCTTTACAACTGAAAGTGATCTCAGCTCCTCTACCAGAGAAGTCTCTTCCACCTGCAAAAGCGCCACAACATTTCACAATTATAAATAGGCACAAAACTGATAACAAACGTTTATGGGGCTTTGTCAGATTTAAAAAAAGCTAGATTCAACACGCATACAAGTCATGTATGCTGTCCAGTATCTATATAATAATTGGACAGTTTGGTTGTCTGTCTGCGTCACGAGCACGTGGGCCGGGCACGACTGGGCTGGTGGCCTAGCTGGCCAAGGGCCTAGCAGGCCAGGCCATGTAAGCCCACCGGCCGCGGCAAGGTGCGGTCGTCTTCGCGCGATTGTGGGGCCAGGCCACAATCACACAAAGCGCGGTTGTGAGGCCGAGCCACAATCGCGAAGCGCGATTGTGGCTCGTCACTATTTTATTTTTTAAAAGTGGTTATTTGATCAATATGCATCTCACTGGTCAAAATTTAAAAATCAAGTATGACAAAAACTAATGTATCACCTGCAATCTATATTCAACAGAGCAACTCACTGTACAGGGTTCAGCATAAGAAGCAATAATCTCTCAAGAATTTTACTAATATTTTAGCTATCTGACAAAATTCTCAATAAAATGTTAATACATTTTATATACACACACCTTCTGCAGTCATAATGACTACAGTGTGAAAGTGTAAAGAAAGCAATTATACTAGATGCAGACTTACATTGTACCAATACAAAAAGCTGGTGCTTACCTGAGCAAAATTCTTTACTCC
>Ga0209782_1002130_pt1 | contig 10879 bp, 5 predicted proteins | sample WorMetmaBAHAMAS1_FD_187390 | JGI IMG/M metagenome (GOLD analysis project Ga0209782, IMG submission 187390) | Marine gutless worms symbiont microbial communities from Max Planck institute for Marine Microbiology, Germany - Inanidrilus... | ecosystem: Host-associated > Annelida > Digestive system >...
TTTAATTGACGAACTGCCGGCTGAAAAACGACATCTGAGTAAATTGATCATTATCTGCCGGATTTAATGCCGGATTAAATTAATGGGAGATTAATTTGCTGTGGAAAAACCGGACCTAAGATAACTTTAATACAGTGCCACTTGCATAAGTGCGCCAAAAATCACTGAATTTTATTGATGCATTATACTGTTACAAGCAAATATGAAAGGTGGTATGTGTCGCTAAATTTGGCCCACCCTGCACGCTCCAGTTACCCATAAATTTGGCTCGTGCCTTGCTGCAATGGAACTGCTGCCATGAAAAATAATTCAGCATGGGGCAATTAGAGAAATGAAAAGCCATCTAGACAGTGAACAGTGCAAATGCACCAACACAAATGTCACAGTTCACTTATGCCTCTCAAATAAATGTGAATTCTGCATGTGAATTAATTTGTTCTATTATTCATAATTTTTTTTACAATTTTTCAAGATGGCCACAACAATGTCCTAACTAAATATACCAGCCTCTGCCTCTGAACCGAAACAAACAATAAATACAAGACACAGGACACACAGACTAATGCTGAATATGCTTCTGTTACTTCCGCGCTGTTGAAAAACAACTAACATCTACAGTATGCACAGTGGACACTCAAAATATATTTAATCCGCAGCAACAATGGCAAAACATGCCACCCACAATAATGCAGTCCACAGGCTTAAATTACACGAAATGCTTCTTTTGCGCGTAATCAAAATATTATTCACATTTATACTACCATAAATGGCAAGGCCAGTGGCATGTGGTAATTTAATTCACACTGTCATACAAGTACAAGTTGGATCACATTACTTGCATTGTTGAGACTGAATTATGCCAGTGGCCTGCAGTAACAGCAGCATTATAATCTCACAAAATACATGATGCAGATGTGATTCACAGTCACACAACATAAGAGTCTTTTACAAAAAAATCTATAAATAAAAAGAGATGAAGTTCATCCACAAAATAGTTGGAGTAAACTGTTATTTAAACTGATAAATATAATTTATTTTCATATATAAACATCCGATATATCTAAATGCAACAACCTTGCACAAACCTAACCACAATAATACAAAGATGATGCCAACAATAACCAGAAGGCAGTGGAAGTTGTGACTCAAATCACAAGCAATGGATGCTAGTGGATATCTCAAACTGAAATCTCAACAAATTATGCCCGCCAAGAAAGCACAATGTTACGATACCCATAGCAGCCGTAGCAGACGGAAGGTAACTGCTAATAAAAATGGCTATAAAAGCTGCAGTAGACAAGAATAAGTGGACATTCGTTGGCTTTATCACTGGAATAACAAAAGCAAATATCAATTGGCAACAATGATACTGAAGCGGAGTGGCAACGTAACGCGAAACAGTGAAGGCTGAACGTCACGAGACGACCAACAGTAAACAGCCCGACTGCCGAGTCCTCGCTTCACGACGGCTCCACGTCCACGTGCTATGAAGCGCGAAGTGAACGACGTTTGCGACGCCTTCGGAAGAAACAGCATCTACAACGTCAGCGCAATTATACAGCCATGCCATACCAAGCCTCGACCCATTTGTACCGTATTGTAAAAAAAATGTAAAGTCTTTCCCAAGCCACATGGCACCATAGGGCAGTGTAGTATCAAATATCTCACAGTGACAAATAACTCGCATCTGCGCCATTGCGATCCTGCAAAGTCTCATGCACCGCTGTTTATTTATTAAATATTTATTACTTCGGTTATGGCTACGGTTAGATTTTAAGGTTAGGGTTAGGTTTAATAATTCCCACGTCTTGCAAATCGAGTTATTTGGCAATGCGACATATTTGGCATGACAGCGGCATTGATCTCCACTTCTGTAGCACTCAGCCATACCAACTTATGCTGCAAGACCACAGATGTGTGGCTAGTGGTGTGCCTGTTTATGCCCCCGCTTTCGCTAGTACCAAGTTATACTGCTTGGTGACAGAGGCAAATGGCTGCGAACAACTTGCTCATTAGTGAGAATTATTAAACCTAACTCTAACCTTACAACTAACCCTAAAATCCTAACCCTAACCTTAGTACCTAACCATAACCATGGTGTGATTTCAAGTTGCATTTTGTCAACTTTTACAGTAAATAAATAGGAATGAACAACTGATTATTGACATTACAGCAAAGGACATTTGAATGACAAGACCTATCTTATACCATGTGACGAGGAGATTAAATAAAAACACATACAGAGTGAAATAATCCGCCAACATTTTCTTCTGATTTTTACATCCTAACTGCAATTTACTGACTGTAAATGCAGCAAAAAAGTTTAACACAACTAGCACAGAATTTCTAAATTCTAATTAAAACTGCAGTTTACGTACTTTGTTTCGTCAACAACTTCAACCTCTGGCGGAGCGGCAATTGGCGAATTGGACTGGCCTCCAGTTGGGTCATCGGCAATGTCACCAACAGTCGAGTTGACAACCTTAATAGCAATCAACACAGCAACACGACATAACACTTCTGAATGGCCAGAACCGATTGACCCAACCCAACACTAAATAGGTCACTTTGGAGATGCTCGTCTCTTGGCAAGTACTGAGAGACGCTAAATTAAACACAACAATAGCAAACATGAATCCGTAACATATTACAACATAAAATAAACATAAAACTAAAACCAGGTTTGCTTGCCCTTTACCACCTCTGGCATGGAAACATAATTGGCCTACTCTTAAAGAAGTATATCAGTAACGAAGTAAATAAGTAAAGAAAAAAGTAAGAGAAAGTACGGAAGTTAAGTAAGCAAGGAAATGAATTGCATGGCGCCAATATTAATAAACAACTCAAGGGCACATTACAGCGCTGAAGCCTACACAGAGCAAATGGCAAAAACAGATTACTCCAAAAAGTGAACAGTTTTACCAGTTTATTAATTTCAGTGCCATGCCTATGATGCACACTGACAACTCTGTCTGACCTTCAGTACAGCACTGATTTTACATCTACACATAACTCCACTCGCACTGAGATGGCTTTACCAAAACATTATAAATTCACAGTTCAAGAATGGGCTCTAGACATGGTTTTTCTGACTGTGTGCTCATAAAAGAACACCCCTAAAGATCTAAAGATGCTGTATATAAATTAATGTTTTGATTGACTGGTTGACCACAGCAGCATGATATATAATTAGTTACACAAATAACTGGCTTGACATAATTTTCTTGATATGTAAATTTACCATACTGCCAATGTTGCCAACTTAAACACATGGCATATAACTACATGTTACAACAAAACTAAGGTCACCATTAAAAATGAATGAAACAGTAATATTCAAAGCACATAAAGCTTGTTTGTTGCCAACAGGAGACTGAGATACACAACACATATTAGCATAATACTGGTAACCAAATTTTTGAACTCTGGTAACAGTAACAGCAATATACATGTACAGGGTACAGCAATAAAAAAGACCCCACTGCACAAAGCACATTATTCTCACAGTGTTTCTGAATTTTCCTGCCAAATATTCAGATGGTGCATTTGGTGTTATTTTTACATCAGAATCACATTTTAGTTACTTGTTCAGTGTCCACTTACAAAAAATGTAATTTTAAGTTCAAATGGTTGTAATTTCTAAACCTTAGCCAATATTGTAACGAAATTTGCTGCATACATGGACTGAATCCTCCTCTGTGAAAGCTGTAAATTTGGTGAAAAAAAATCTGTTACAGTAACTGAGATATGTTTTCCAAAGGGATTGTTTTATTCTCAAACCGTGTATATAACTAGATGCTGTTGCACTGGATGTGGATGATGCAATGCTATTTTGGCTAGAAGACAGTACCATCTACCAAATGCCTATTAATAACATCCCTGTACTAGTGTAATAATGCAGCAGAAAATCTAAAAAATTTATCACTTTGGGGAGGGGCAGGGAAGCGAGGGAAAGGAGGCATATCATGCATATCGTACATTCGTGCTGAAATTAACAACACTGTGCCTGGTAGAAGCACCCCACCCAAATGTACCCGAAATTCTGTAACTTTTTTGACCCGGGTTACCCTCTGTGCAGAAATTTAAGAATTGTTCATGGCTGCACAATGCGGCACACTGAATCTGCTAATTCAAATGGTCAAAATCTGTGCAGGATAAATGGTCGAAAAACAACACTGTATTCCTTACCATCCAAAAAAACAAAATATGTTTCTGGTGCTGTTTAGCGGAAACCCTGAGGCAATTTATCCAAAACTTTGTATGTGATAGCCAACTGTCGTTCCTCACTTGTATTTCAAGTATCATCTAAATTGGTTCAGGTTTAGGAGAGTTATAACTTTAAAAAAAACATTTTGCAGACCCCAAAGTAAATGCTATAGAGGCTCTTCAAGCCTACAATAATAACTAGAGTTAGGACGATAGTACTATTGGATAGTACTATCATATCCGGCGATAGTCAGCACTATCGGCGACTATCACTATCACCAAATGTTTGACTGATAGTTTTTGCCGATAGTATTAATTTTGTGATCATTGAGTACAATGATGAAAGGTCAACTAAACACTTGTATTTAATAAAAGCACTCGGGTGAGGATGGGAGGTGACAGCAGATAACACAGTCTTCAATCAGTCTGGCTGTCATCTTGACAGACAGCAATAGCCGTGCATGATGCACGCCAAGGTAGTTTAGCCCAGCCATTGTCCACTGGCTGTCGTCCGTCGTCATGGATGGGTGATAACGGCCGTGGTGGTGCAGCGTCAAGTGGCATGAGGGAGATGGCTAAGCCATGAAGATATGAGACAGGTCTGTGAGGCCTACGGGCAACCAAAACAATCGCTTTCGCAGTCATATCGGTCAACTGTCTTCACCGATAGTATCAACTATCGGATTTTCACACTATCATCATAACCTTAATAATAACTGAACAGCTGATGCTAAAGCTCTGCCTGATCAATTTAAGTACACAAAATACAACACTTGCAAGGTATGTCAGACAGGTACTCAAATTAAAAGATATGTAACATAACATAAAAAGGCTACTACATAAAATAATAAAATGAATACTAAACATTCCTGTCTGGCATAAAATAACAGACATTGTCATGATTGCATCAACAAAAGTGCCTAGCCAGTAGCCACTAGCCAGTTTCATCGTATTCATATTGAATTATAATTTTAATGTATAAAATACTTCAACTATAACTAAGAAGTCATAATTAAACATGGCTAAAACTCAACTCTGCTGGTTACATTATCTCTTTTCTACAGTGCTCTTGAAATACTGTGTGCAGGAAAAGGCAACCACATGGCAAGAAATTCTCATTGGCCACACCCACCATAATGACGTAAAGTATTTTCACCCACAGTAAAGGGGTTAAGATCACAAAAAATACTTTACATTAATAAACAATGCAAAATTTTCCACTGTTTTCTTTCAAAATGAGAAAATATATGTTTAATTCTGTGTCATGACAATATCATTCACCAAACAGGCTGCCATCATCCGTTTGGCTACAACTTCTGTGCCCATGCTATGCAGCAATTTCGCACAAGTGTCACTTAAATCAGTATGTCTGAAAAATAACAAGAAGTTTATTAATGCAATTAGCTGAAACCTGTATGATGAAACTGGTGCAGTAATCGCACTCAATGTGTGCTGTAGGACATGCCATCATTTAGTAGGGTCTGCAGATTCTGCCGAGTCTCTGCTTAGTATCAATTCTGACACCACTTACGAGTACTTCAGATAAAAACTTGTGCCTGATCACGAGCCGACTGCTAGGTGAAATGCAAACCGCTGAGCCAGTTTTATCAAGTCTTATGATAAGATTGTTCAACATGTTTTCCTTTCATTTACTTAACGAAATTCTTGCATTTCTTGTCAAGGATTTAAACCCATTCCAACTAAAAATTTGTTAACAAATACGTTTTCTGCAGTCAAATACATCAAGTGATGCAACTTATGAAATCATGCACTTCTTGAATTTCTATACAAAATATTGAACTGTACTAAATAAATTTAATGCAAAGTGATTCTCCAGGTAAGCATCTTTATTAGTTATCTTTCTTTTGTTCTGACAGAAAGTATTATCAAAGACAAAATGCTTCAAAGTAGGCTGGAATTTTTTCGTGCGCTGTGTGGATATTCACTACGCAGTTACAACTAACTCACTATTTAATTGAGTCTAATGTGATTGATTAATCAACAAAAACAAATCCCAGAATGGTCTGTGGTAAAGTATCTTTTTGCAATCATAAGATGCAAAACTTTGCAATTTACTCATCTTACCCACACGGAATTGGTTGATCACAAACGGAAAAGACTATCTATACCATCATGCAGTCCAACCACTTCAGTGAAACACAATGTAGTCTAGTCAGAGTCGATTAATTCAAAACCACGTTCAGTAACTTGTTGTGTTAAACACACCAAACACAAACATAATAACCAAACATGACGTAAATAAACGAACGGACAGGTAAAACTCAATATCAAATCAGCATTCCAGTGGGCAAATATCAAACAGCAGCCAAACGAGGAGCTAAATCAAAGCAAAGAAACAAGAGGCAGAATGAGCAAGGCATAATCACTCAGGCAACTACCGCAAACAGCCAAGGACGCCTACCTGAACCGATCCACCAAGCCTATCAGTAGTGGCTATCAGCTGTGATACAAGGTTGCCAACTGATGGCGCCGGTGTCTCATAAATAGTGTCTCGTAAAGCAGACGGCTAAATACATAAATAAAAATTGACTGAAAATCTACCTAGCATTACAACTGATGCCATAAGAACAAAAAAGACGTATCTGTTGACAACATGAAAGCAACATGTGGCAACACATTGCAGACTCATTACTCAACTAAGAGGCTATCATGGCGGCCACATTTGTTTACATTGCTGAAGTCAACGAGTCCCAAAGGTGGGGATTTTGGGCACTTCGGTTGTCGTAGGTGCCAGCCGATGGTACCATCTGATTCGCTCTACATGATTTCCTATTAGTGATCTATAGTGATCTAACACATGCATCACTTCCAAGATTATCGATGCCGAAGTGCAAAACTCCACATTTTTTTCATACTCCACTCATCTTCCTCCATAGAATTCGGGATCACTGAATACCACGATCCAGGTCGGCTTCCATGCACAGAACTATCCTGTCGTGTGGCCATTTCTACTTGTTGTTGGTCTATGCGATCACAATCCACCAACGTTACAGAAGGACAGACATCATGTTTGTAAGATAGGCATGACATGCATACATACTCATCCTCTGTGATTAGAAGGCTCTATTTCAAGTTGCTATTATGACACATTTCTCAATGCACAGCATGCAACTGTTCTAACTAATTCTGATTCTCGATTATGGAAGAAGGACGCTTGCTAACTTGTGCAAAAATTACAACTGCTACGAAACGTTGAAAAAGTGTCACTGTAAAACGGTTTAGTTCAAAATTCTGTAACCAACACTGTGTAAATATCAATACTTATTAGGTGAATGTGACTAGGTTACAAATCGTCATTGGCGAGCCTCCAGAGTATTTAGGCTATGAGCATTGGCAACGTAGCACAGACAAACGACATGGCTTAGATCTACACAGCCCTAAATCCACCGTGATTCACAAAATAAACTAAAAAATAGAAATTAAAAAATTAAAGAAGTTAATTAAAAAATTAAAAACTCAATATGAAAAAAATAAAAAAATGAAAATCCTATCAATAATACGGAGATTACTGTTGCCAGATGCTTTGTCGTACAATATCAATCCAAATGCTGTCGTTTTTGCTAACATTTTACTGATCACACTTTCCTCCATATGAAATGCTCCCATAAGAAATGCTTTACGTGAGCACTATTCACAGAAGGTAAAAAAATGCCATATAATACTTGTACACTTGCAATTCGACTAACAGGTTTGTGTCTGTAACACGGCCATTACAAATCAACAAGTTCTCAGATGTAAAGAACTGATCATTGACTGTTAGTAACATATCCAACCATCTCGACAATACTGTCACTGAAACTGCTCCAATAAAAACTGCTGAATTATGGACATCGCAGCTTTGTTATGGTCGTGGTCATTGCAGTCAAAATTCATCAATAAAATGATGAAGACTTCAGCGGTCAACCTACTATAACTCTATTCACATACCGAGAACAACGCCAAACAGAGAAACGAATTTCTTCCGTGCTGTGGGTCAATTTATGCAATTCACACACGACACAATGTGAGATTATTGCAAACATCCGGTTAATTTTGTGACAAAATGACAGTGTTTCATACATGACAGGGTCTCGTTTTCCATTTTCCTTCTCAACTACACTCAGTCACACAGTCGTGAATATATTCTGTTACCTTGGCTGTTTGACCACGTGTACCAGCCGCACGTTGTCGATCATCGCGGCCTGTATCGGCAGCACGCTGTGATGAGTCCAACGCCGACGGACCAGCACTCGGCGTAGACAGCTGTGCATCGCAATCATTATCTCCATTTCAACGGCCATTTTCCACACAATAATAACAAAAATTTATATTCATAACAAGGCTTAGTCATAATGACAAATAAATTGCTACGGTAATTGTAGTAACAGCCGAAAGCACCACCAAGTATGGATTGTTCAATCGTATTCACTAGGTGGCGCCACATCTAATACATGTTTGTTTCAGCCGATGCAAAAGTCAACCCCATGATTGGCATCTCAATCGGTTCAGCCATTCCAGCGTGGGTCACAAATGGTACCAGTGACACAAACACACATACACACACAGACAGACACACATACAGACTGAAGACATCTACAGCATAGCCGGCATTTAGCAATAGTGCTGTTGATACGGACTAAAAATCTTTAACATCATATGCTACAAATTAACACTACTCACTACTGTTTATAAAGCTATGGTAATATTTTGTGCAATATCTGACCAGCTGTTTTTCAGTCCAGTCAAAGTTCCAATCACACGTCCACGAGTTTCTCTCCATGACGTCCATGAACAACTTGTGCAGATAGTTGTAGTCAGGCGTTTCAAAGAAGTCGAGCCGACGGACGTAACGTAGGTATGTCGCCCATTCCTCTGTGAACATAACAATCACGATTCACGCTGTCAACCGACAATAGCCGAGCATTCTCTTTGATGTCTCACAAAACTACACAAGACAAACGTGATCTTTGCTGGCATAACATGAAGTTTGTTTCACCGACTTTGTTTGATAGCAACACAGAGAAAAAGTTAGAAAGAAAGAAAATGGACATTACACAACGCACTGAGAACACAAGCACATACACGACAACACATGGTTTTCACCGCCATTGCAAATACAAAACCAGACACATTTGAAGCAAAGACACATTAGCTGTGAGCTGGCACAACACTCGAGATGGAAGACGGTGTGATGGTGAAATATACGGGTCATAAGCTATTGTTGGTCAAAAAACTGCCAATATATTCTTACCTGTAACACTGCTAAATTGTGACCAATTTTGAGACCAATTTTCGAAATTCTTTTACTACTATACGCAGCAATAAATTTATAATAACATCATTAAAGATTTAACATACATGAAACATATATATAGCGTATTTTTTAATAAGAATGGCATAGCGCCCATGTTTACTGCACCACCTAGCCCTGTTATACTCAATCACTAATTCATTATGTATTATATTAAATTAATTAGTTAATATAACTTAATTCAATGTTACTATTAGTTATATTAGTTACTTACGTGCAAAAATACATGCAAAAACTGACGAACAGTTATTCCGTTGAATCAGGTCTAATACACCTAAAGTACACACCTGTTGTGCTCATTCAGTTATTTTTCAGTACTGTGACGCTACCAAGCACTGTATGTTGAATGTAGTCAGAAAAAAAACCACGCACTAACGAGTGTCTACACTCTACAGTAATCTGGCAGAGGTCAACTCACTGCCGCGCAGCCAACTGGTGAAAAATCTCAACATTAGCGGCCAGCCAGTTGGAACGCTGGTCGGCAGAATGAGGGAAGAAGATCCAGGCATCCCTTCCCATGACGGTTTTCTTGGCCCACAGAGTCTCCATCCAAGCAACACAACTTAATTGGTTCAGCCATTTTTGCACAGACAGACACACATACAGACCATGTGTGGCAACGGGCAATACATCACATCTACGCACAGTAGAGATGTGCGGGAATGGCTTGTAACATTCCCATTCTTTTCCATTCCCATCAGTTCATTCACATTCCCATAATGCCTCACATTTAATTCCCATTCCGGTCCAATTAAACAAAATTTTATTCCCATTCCTTAACCATTCCCATTCCCCTCTGACTGATAAATGACGTTTGCACTGACAAAATAATTTAGGAGGACAGATGTTCGTGAAAGAGAGATGCAACGTTACATTATTTAATTAGATTGCAGTTGCATCGAGTCTACCAATTGGAATTTTGGCACACTTGAAAAAGTAGCCATTCGCATTCCCATTCCATTTTTGGCACAGATGGGAATCCCATGGGAGAAGCGAATCTCATTCTCATGCACATCTCTAATGCACAGCGTGTGCGAGACGACGATGAGGCATGATAATAATAATAAAGGTGTGAACAAAACAGTGACACACACCGGCCTGATCGGCACACAGCACGTCTATGGCCGTTGCGCGTTTAGTGTCACCAATTTTCTGGTAACGTTCTTTCAATGTTTCTGCTTTCAGTCCTTGCCACGGAAGACTACCACGTAGAAAATAGAGAAACATGTGTCCCAGCGCTTCCAGATCATCTCGCCGACTTTGCTCTGATACAGCATCATACAGTGCACATAGTCAGTCTTCTTTTCAGCACTGACTCCAGGTTGGGCTGAGAACCTCTGCCCCCCCCCCAAAAAAAAAAAA
>Ga0209782_1002131_pt1 | contig 10878 bp, 9 predicted proteins | sample WorMetmaBAHAMAS1_FD_187390 | JGI IMG/M metagenome (GOLD analysis project Ga0209782, IMG submission 187390) | Marine gutless worms symbiont microbial communities from Max Planck institute for Marine Microbiology, Germany - Inanidrilus... | ecosystem: Host-associated > Annelida > Digestive system >...
GAACTGGTCATAAAATATAGAGTCCATAACACAAAATATACATTAAAGCTACAGCGCAGTTTGGTTGCCTTGTGCAAATCCCAGTAGAAAATGGATTAAGCCTATTGTTACAACCCCCACCCCGGGGTTCACTGTCTCATCCCAAACAAAAGATCCAATAGTCAACTTAAAAACTAAGAAACCACTATTTGTACACCCCGCCATTCGCACGTAACAAAAAGTTCAAATCGTCGTTTCTTGTACACGCATTGTATCATTATGTGTAATTATTTCTGTGTTTTATAGTTGTCTTGTATTTTGATGTGTTTATAAATTGTGTTTTTTAACTTTCTATATTAGTATCTACTATCTAGTTCGATTTTTGTACTTCCTGTGTTTATATATCCAACTGCTTTGGTTGTAATACTCATTAAACAAATTACTGTTATTAATAATACTAACAATAAAGTCATAACTTGGCTTCACTCAACAACTATCACGTCCCATTTGCTCAACACAAGCAGATTTTTAAAAACTCTTTTATTACATGTCTTGCAAAATTTCCAATGAGTGTTTTTGTAATTTGCATGTGTATTGACATTATTTGCTGCATGTTTAGATGCCGTGCAGTGCTCCGACGCTGTTGGTTGGTTGGGTGGCACGGAACAGCAATGAGCTGTAGAAAATTGAGTAATGAGATACCGGCGTGGTTACCTGTCTACAGCAAGGTGCAAGTGATTAGCATATTGTCCAGGTGTTGTCACTGCCAACCATCGTCTCTTACCTCATTAAAATCCAGAATTTTGTGCCTTTCTGGTAATGGCTTACCCATGTTGTCCTGGCAATAAGGCTGTTCAATGGGTCTAGTAGTATGTATGTATCTATGTATGTTTATATGTAATTTTATCCAGTGGCATGGCTGCATGCTGAATAAAATCCAGTTCATGTCTGTAACTAACTCTCTGTTTGTTTAACTGGCCGACATCTATCAAGCTACTACTGTAGGCTAAGCTGATTAGTCCAAAGTACACATTCTTTGGAATTTCTCTAGGTTTTTTAAAGGCCAAGATGCCCTTCCTGCCACTCAACTAACAGCATTAAAGCACCGGAGGAATCATACCAAAATTCTGACTATAATAATAAAGCGTGAAACAAGTAGATGACTAATTCTTATCAACAGTACTCTCAAACAGCATTCAGCGGCAGATATAGTAAGTAAAATATAATGGAAACACACACTGCATACTGGACACTGCACAAAGCACAGTGTGGGTATTCCACAGGCTAGTTTCACTTTCAGTTTCACCCTAAGCATAGAGTTGACATGAAGCAGCAGTTGCTGAGCTGAAACTAGAACACTAGCACCTCTATGTACAATGCAAAGAACCGCACATAACAGGCTCAAGATACGAAGTCAACCACAGCAGCAAACATACAGTGTACGTACGTTGTTAGGTAGATGTTTAGCATCAACGCAATATACAACACAACACGAGTCTATTTCCACCTGCAGCAATGCCTCACACATTCAATGACCAATCTTCACGTATCTCCTTCGACCAATCAGCCGCCGCGCTCCATATTCCAAACAACACTTCTAGTTGTGCTCACTCACTCACCAACTAAGATTCTGTGACACGTAAAACTTAGCACTACACTAAAACATCCGGCCACTTTCAACAAATGGGAAATACTCATAATGAAAATAACACTGCATGCTTCAGGGACAAATACTGCAAATAAATGGAAAAATTAATTACAGTTAAAATATATTATTCAGAAAATGGGAATAGTTTTCAATTCGTAGATAACAGGTACAAAAATACAGTAAAATTCTTGCATATATGAACATAATGACTGCAACGGCAAGTGCAGACGGACGGCTAAATACATAAGTCAGTAACTAATGCCTCCAGTCTTATATTGACTTATCCTAGATATTATAAGCATGACATGAAAATATGAAAAAAATCATTGACTCTCAAATAAATGGCAACATGAGGACACTAGAAGCAACGAGGAAAATATCAACATCAGTATAGCAGACAACTGCCAGCAGAATAAAACACAACCTAGTTATATCATATGTCAGCTTACAAAAAATATTTACAAACATTATGCAAATTAACTACATAACAAACTAGGCCACAATCAAAAGATTCACCACTCCGACAAGGCATCATCGTGGATTTTCCCACTGTGGGATTTTTTGAGCAAGCAGTTATTCCATACTGGGAGGGATTTTCCCGCGGTGGCGCACTGCGTACCCTGTGAGTAATTTAATGTTCCGCTCACAACCGTCACCTGGCAGTATCAGTGATAACCTGCAGCTGGGAAGGTAACCGTCGGTCTGGTGTTGCACTGGCCATGTGTCACAGACTTTAATGGATTAATCCACGTACGGGCTCAAGGCAGCTAAGTAAGAGAGATAAGCAGCCCATCAACACTCTATTCATGGGCTACGGTTACATCACACGCTCACAGCTCTCAACTCAAAATCACATAGTTCTTGTTACAAGACACATTTCTAACAAACATTTAAGAAAAACTCACACAAACGTTTTTAAGCCAGACAGACAGACAGACAGACAGAGGCAAAAACATGGTGTGCATTGATGGAGATGGTCTGCTATTGTACTAGATGACTAGAATTGCACTGTGTCAATCACCACACTGTTTGTCATTCAGAGTTCAGACTCCCTGCTAACGACAGCACATTCCCACTGTATATCACGACATTTCTCAATTCTCATGACAGCATTTCCACTGTCCTAGCATCACTACGACCCACACTACAACCCACACTACTGTAGGCAAGCACAAACAGTGCCATAAGCTGCATGTCCGTCCATCTGTTTGTCCGTCCCTTTCAATAGGTGGCATTGCATGGTATTCATGTGGCAGACTGCAATTATCACTTCGAGTGTGACACAATATTTTTGACTGCACATAAATTTAGACGACGTAACAGTAAGATCAAATGTTAGCGATGTCACAATTTACTGTCTATTGATGATCATTACATGTCAAGTCATGTGAAATGTTCCTAATTAAAGCTGATTTACGATTACGCCATCCACCACCAATAGATGTGTAAAAATATACATAATGCACCAGTAAAAACATACACTGTTCAATTCATCACGCTGACACAACCGTTTAAGACTAAATAGTTTTCACCAAACTGTTTAAAACATTCATAAAATTAGAGATCTGAATGCAATTTAAGCCACAGGTAAACAATACTTCTAAATCAGCTCAATCATGTTACAGCAACAAAATATTATTTTCATTTGATGCAACTATGTAAAAAAACTGCTAATGATCTAACAGTTCTGTATTAATTTTCTGGCAAAAAAAAAACAATTTCACTTTATCTTAAACAAGGCATTGACAAGGTGCACTGGAAAAAAATTAGACGCCGTAACAGTAAGGTTAAATGCTAGTTTTGTCACAATTTATGACCTGTTCGTAGATGTTATTGGTTCACCGTGTATTCAATTAGCTTCGGTGGCTGTGGACAGCTTGCAGTCGGTAGCATCATTGCAAGAGTCACTCATTACGTGATCTGATGAATCGACCGACACTACAGGTGGGATGAAAGTCACTGGTGATGAATTCTGCGTGATGATCGGGACGAAGCCAGACTCCAAATGTCCCACGAACATTTGATCGATAAGATCAATGTCCAGTTTGGGCATCTCCCACAGCGAGAGGTCGGACATTGACGCGGCCGGGGAAGGTAGCCGTTGGTTGCTGGTCCTCATAACGTGACGCGAGCTTCCGCACAGCGGCACCCCGGAGAACACGGACGCAGGACTCCCGGACGACAATGATGAAGATTCCGGAGAAGCCATTCTTGGAGACCTGGCAGACGAAAACCTACTGGAATCATACGTCGACCCAGCCCCAAGCGGTGAGCTTCCGGAATTTCCCGACCTCGAAGATTCTATCATTATCGGACTGCTTGCGTTGATCTGACACATCGTTGGCTCGATTCGGACAGAACGTGACGGTGGTTCCGTGCTTCGTGGTCGAATCACTGGAATCGTGGAAAACCCGGACATCATCGCACTGTCCCCACAGCTCGTTGCACGATCGCGACCGTGGAAACTCAGCCGGTTCTTCAGCGATGACGACTCGGGGATTTTCCGGGGGCCGTCTTTCGCAGCTGTTGCGCCGAACAGGACCCGACGTAGCGGATCGCGTTGAGACGCGGCTCGATCCAACTTTGGACCCGCGACCACGCTGCTCAGAGAATTCGGAACACGCCCATGAGTCGTGTCTTCGGCAGCGAGGGGAGAACGTTCTCTACCTCGTCGCAATGAATGAAATCCGCGATTCCCATCAGTTGTACCGACTCCCAGATGCGACTCGGACGGCTGTGGACGAAGCGCTCTAAATCGCTGTGCAATCGACGAAGATCGACGTACGATAGCGTTCTTTACAACCGAAGCGCTCGGCTCCGAGTTCACGACCGATTTTGTTGACCCACTAAACTTGGGGCCAAACCTACGCAGAGTTTTAGACGTGACGCTTTTTGCCCGCACCAGCTGTCCAAGCACCGCGTTCATGGGACGACTTGACGAAGGCGACCGAACAGTTTCGGCACGGCCGTCTGATGCCGGTTTTTTCCGAGTGGTGGAGGTCGGCTGGTCCTCGTCACTGAAGCTGACAGCATCTATCTCGCGTCCAACTGATGACGCCCGGAGAGTCCCGGAATCAGTCCGGAGAGTCCCAGAATCATTTGACCGAGCGGAAGAGTAACTTGTGGGACCGTTTATCGACGGTCGGACAAATACATTCCTGGTTGGATTCATTTGCGGCTCTTCCGAGGCATATCCATTGGCGAGTGGAGGCGCTGGCCGAAGACCCCCATCATGCCAGCCGTTTATCGGCGGAATTCCCCGGAATGCATCTGGAATTCCCCGGGGCGTACTGCTGTTGAATTGGTTGGTGCGGTGGCAGAGGAAAGGTTCCGGCAGCGAATGGAGACTGCTAAAGCTCGACCACGACTCGTTACGACCGAGTAAACTCGTCGACATTGGCCCGTCTGCTCGGCGGCTGGAATTCCCCGGCATCGGTGCGGGGTTCCCCACCACCGAGGAATGCTGGAGAGAATGTAGCAACGGCAGTGAGAGCAGTGTGACACCGTCGCACGACATCGGTGTCATGGGCTCTGAGTCGTGTGTGACTTCACCGTTGTATGAAGTTGAGTGACAGCGGCGCATATCCAGCGATACAGGACGTCGACGGACAGACGCAAAGAAATCCACGTCTAAACAAACAACGACGTCGATGCAACTGCATCAGCAACAGTTCAACTAGTTTTCAGTCACACAAGTCACCAAGGTACATCCACCGTGTATTACAATATATCAGTTAAAAATGAAATCTTTCTGAGTCACAGAGCAACACTGATCTTCATTTCTCAGCTATACACCAGCTTACACTGCAACACTACGTGGCTAGCGCATCGTGTGGTACGACTGTTTAGCGTTTACATCTCCGCTTTCGTCAGTAGTAAGTGATACTGCTTGGTGACAGAGGCACATGGGTGTGAACAACTTGGCCAAGGTCGTTAGTCAACGTTAGGCACGGCGACCGAGGCTCAAACTCACGACCACTGAGTCACTAGTCTGATGACTTAGCCATTAGACTACTGAGTCGCGTGCAATATATCCATGGAACATATAAGTTAATTTAAAATGTAATATATACAGTAACAGCAGTTTTGAGATACAGATACATGGTCTTGAGTCTTGAGTGAGCAAAATTATAACATGCTGTCAAACATAATCAATTTTACTTTTAAAAATGTCCGCACATGACAAACAACACTGTCAACACAACAGCACAATATTACATAGAAGCAGATGCCAGACAGACAGACAGACAGACAGACATACCTCCTGGGAAGAACCATTCTGCTTTGCTGATGAGTTGTTCCACAATGGAACTGTGAGCATTGGCAGAATGCAAGCCAGACCTGCAACAACAACAACAACAACGTTCATTATATATCATAAACTAGAAACCTAGGTAGTCATCGCAACCTGCAGACCCACGCCAGCAATGCATTTAATAACCACGTGACCTTGACCTTTTTGTCCTCAGGGTCAATGCACGTCAAGTGACTACCATGTTTACCAAGTTTGGTGTTGATATGTGACAAGTCATAAAGTTGATCTCCTCTGCCAGCGTGGAGACATTGGCTGCTGCTGCTGGCACGGCTAACAACATCCAGCTGATACTTTTGTCTATTTATTTATATAATCAAATCGTATGCAAAGTACACAGTAAATAAAGAAAAAGAGAAGGAAAAAAAAGCACACACAATTTACATGATGGCGAGGTAGTCTATGATACAATAGACAACAGACAGCTGACATGCCACTCAACACACAACAGGCCATTTCAACGACGCTCTTTCCAGCCAATCTCTAGACTAGAAACTCAATGTAGACTAACTATGCTGACATGATGAAAGATGTTACTGCTATACCAAACAACCAACATGGTGTAACTCGGGAAAACTGGGCGTGTGAAAGTGAAACTGAAAGTACACGTGCACTGCTGACTGACCCGGAGCTAGTGAGAAGTGTGTCGGTGATACTGTCCGACGGCGGAGGCCACAGCAGACTCGGCGCGATGACAATCGCCAGATTGGCAGCCGTCATTTTATTTACCTGACTGCACTCCGCGAGACGAGCGAGAAACTTCACCAGGTACCTACTCACACACACACACACACACACACACACACACACTCACACTGCTAGGTATAATCACCACTAGACGGGGGACAATTATCCGGTAGAATTGCAACAAAAGCCGCCCGCGATGAAATATGCAATTTACTCCAATGGATAAATTACTACAACATACAACAGCTCGATCAAAAGTAAACACTGAGCTGCAGTGTTCACTCACCGTAGATTGTTGAAGTTGTGTCGCGGCAGTTTATCAACAACGACCCACATAGAGTTCTGACGAGCGCTCGGCGACCTACGTCAAGACATTCATTGACAACAATATCTATGCTGTCCTTCTTATAACATTAATCTATGCATCTATACACCTATCCGGTGTGGGCCTCGTGAACTAGAAGAATGGCGTCTCCTCCGCTTCCACGTCAAAACTCAGTGATGATGTCCTAACACGTCATATAAAACCACCGGTATTATAGAGAAAGGTTTCTGATATTAAATTAAAATTCTTTTACAATAACAAATTGCCACAGTACTGGTACCAACAGCCCACACTGCCACTGAGCTTCGATCATTCAATAGTATTTGCCAGGTGGCGCCCATATGTATCTAATACATGGTTCCTGCATCTGGATCACTTCAGCTGTTTTTGCAGACTACTCACGTTTGACACAGAGACATATGACATCTGCAGCAACAGCCCACATCTAGCGCCGGAGTGCAGGTGATGCCGTCTAACAGTAAATGTAATAATAAGTAAGTTATAAGTTATATGTGAGAGAGTGTAACGCACATGTCGACCAATCGCATCCACTCGTCGTAGAGTTCAAAGGTCATAAGCGGCTCAGGTAATTCACGAAGGTAAGACTTGAGTACACCTGTGACAAGCAATCACAAATGAAATCTGCCGACTGACACTTATTTCAATGCAAATTTCTAACTTACAGAAAACCAACAAAACTTCTCAGCGAAAAGAAAACTGTCATTGTATTATTTGTTGCTTTCTAATGTCTGCTATCTATTATGCAATAAATCTGATTCCATTTGACGTGATTCTAATGAAACTTATCTGATCATTGCTAACCATCTTACAACGTGATTGTTTCACTCATTCACAATCTGTTTTCACAATATCTTTACATAGCTTTCTCCACTGACTGCTGATATCAGCAACATTTTCAGCTGCAACAAAATGGCTGCTGTACATCTCACTGCATGTCAGTACTACTCCATGAGCATGTCTGTCTGTCTGTCTGTTTGCATGCATATCTCAGAAACCACACGTCCAAACTTCACCAATTTTTCTGTGCAAGCTGCCAATGGCCGTGTTTCAGTCCTCGTCTGGAGTGGTGCAATACATTACATATTCCAGTCTGGTGAATGGTGTTTTGCAATAAAGAGCCCTATGCCGAACAGATAACACAAGAAAAGTGTAAGCTCAAAATGACTCATTGGTGGACGGGGGAAAAAGAGAAGCATAAAATTGACACTCGATCATGTACTGAAAGTGACCCAATGGGGGACAACATGAGACTGCGGGCAGAGTTTGACATCAACCATTGGTTTGTTGTTAATGTAATGTGACAATCAACCAACCAACCAACCAACCAGCCAGCCAGCCAGCCAGTCAATCAGCCAATCAATCAATCAATTAATCATACCCGCGATGCAGTGAGGGTCAGTACAGTAGTCGTCAACACTCCCAAGTCCCGCGTCAAACGCAGCTTTTAGCTTTTTCACCTTTGCACCAGACGCAGCGACACGCAACAAACCCTACACAAACAACAAGATAACTCTGCAGATGCCGAGATAGCGCAACATGCGAGCACAGAGGTACTTGATTTTTAATATAACGGCCTAACAGCGCCACTAAAGCAGTAATAGAGCAATGTTCCGTGATGCCGCTAAGTGCAAGACTCCACATTTTCCATACCCTGCTGGTTTTCCTTGGTGAAATGAGGATACTACAATCAACACAAACAAGACAAAATCCAACAGAAGCAGGCAAGCACTAGCTACAAACAACAAGCTCAGCAGATGCTGAGATAGCATGACATGTGAGCCATTGGACATTATTACAAAACTTCATATTTTCCATTTCTCACTGGTCTTCCTCAGTAAAATTCGGGATCACAGGATATTATGATGAGGGTTGTCTACAGCGTGCAGTCACCAAAGACGCCAATCTATCGTGACATGTGCCAATTTCCACCATTTGTTGCACTATGTGATCATAATCCACCAACATAACAGACGGACAAACAGAAAGACAGACAGAGAGACGTCATGCTTGTAGCATAAGTTCCACAGAGCCAGCAAGAAGGAAGTGTCAAGATGCATTGATATAGTAGAAGACCTCTTCAGTGACGCCGTGCTGCAGCAGCGCCATCACACATTGCTCTATCACCACAGACACCTCACCGCCGGTCTGCTGCAGGTGCTCTTGCAATGGAATGCCAAACACGACTCGCTGTATGGAATGCTCTACACGACACCACTCACTGATGCAGCTACGAGGTTTAACGAGCCACTTCAAGACAGGTCATTTAGAGACACTTCTCTCAGTCGACCTATCAATATGGTACTTAAAAGACAAAACACAATGCAAAAAGAGAAAACCGTCTGTTGACGAGATAGCACAACATGCTACACTTAAAAATTTACATACTTATAACTCAACTGACTAGTAACCACAGCAATCGTCCATTCAATTTATAAACAAATGTGTTTCGAACATGACCGAACTAATCTTCCTCAGTAAAATTGAGGATCACAAGATATTACCATCCAGGTCGGCTTCCACATGCACGTAGCCAAGAAACCGACCTATCCTGTCATTGGCCGATTTCCACGTCCTGTTAAGATCACAATCCACCAACGTCACGTGCACGATAAACGACTGTTTTAAAAGAATGAAAACTGACTGAAACGTCGACACTCACCGATGTGATGTCGGACTTTAGGCAGAACTTGATCGAGAGACTGCGCAGCGGTCCGATGATACTCAGTCTGGGCTTCAAGTAACTGAAATCACAAATCACGCCAAGTTACATCACTAATTTGATGCTTGTAAATTCACATCACATTGCATCACTACTTGTCAGCTGTTCTGGGCATGGTCTAAATGGTCTAACACCCTAAATTAATTAAAATCAGCAAAACATTTTACTTGACTAGAACAATGATAATATATATGATAATATATGTGGGACAGAGTTAAGGACATAAAGAATCTTCCAAAATGATGAAAAAATAATATTTGCCATGTCTCAGAGGGCAAAAATTCATGTAAAAAATTCCCTGATAAAATAGAACAGACAAAATGAATACAATAACTAAATGCAGATAAATCGCTATGACAGAAACCCAGAAGAATTTAACAAGACTGTGACTCAAAACTGCATAAAACTAGAATTAATAAATGAGTATTCCATTGACATATTATTTTAAAATATGTACATTCTGGTGAAGTGACATGAGACGAGTGAAATATTTCACCGAGAGCAGGAGTTGGCCGAGGTCACGTTCTCGTGCAAAGAACAAATACATCTCAGTGACGAGTTGATCCTAGACACACACACACACTCACATGCATTCACAGCCGAACCCGAGTAACTCCGGCAAATAAAAACAGACCAAGTAAACACATATTTCTGTGACAAGCTTCACTCTAAAATAAATGATTTCATACAAGTTTCAAGCGGCGGAAGTGAAGAGTGAAGCAGAGCGACACAAACACTTGACGTACCTTGCAGAGCTCGACGCGGTTCTCAGCTTGCTCCAGTTCAAACCTCACAACGTCGGCTTTGTTCATCGTCGGAGTGGACTGTGACAGTGATGCGGTGCTACCTGACGATGTGTTCTGCTGCCGGACCAGCGCGTTATTCCTGCGCACAGTCACACAGACAGCTGTTATTCTTAAGTTTCAAACTTCACAACGGAGTGTAGCAATACAGCATGGTTATGATAAGGTTGAAATAAATGTTTAAAATTGAAACTAATGTTTATCTCCATCTGTCTGTCTGTCTGTTGTCTGTCTTTCTGTATATTGTTTATAGTTTGACTGTTGCTTTGTTATAGTCTAGACTGTGTCTTTGTTAGATGGTTATTATTAAGCACATTCACAGAGCGCACTTTTGCAAGCTGCCATAAATGCGCTAAAAAAAAACAGTTACACGTTAAATAATAG
>Ga0209782_1002132_pt1 | contig 10876 bp, 10 predicted proteins | sample WorMetmaBAHAMAS1_FD_187390 | JGI IMG/M metagenome (GOLD analysis project Ga0209782, IMG submission 187390) | Marine gutless worms symbiont microbial communities from Max Planck institute for Marine Microbiology, Germany - Inanidrilus... | ecosystem: Host-associated > Annelida > Digestive system...
CACGAGGATCGTTGCGAGGATGTCGGTGTCGGTGTCCATGTCGGTGTCGGCGTCGTGGAATTCCAGCTTAACTACTGTAGGATCTTCGGCGGCTGGGGACAGAAGCAATGAAGTGCGCCTCCCTTTCCCCGAAAATCATCACGTATTGGTCTGATGCCAACAGTCCGATTACATTTTGAGCTCAAAAGTTTTGGTAATTTATTTTTATGCAGTAATAAGCGTTCCCCTTCACGTCGCCAAGATTAAGATGGGTAAACGATGTACCCGTTTTAAAATAGTAGGGTGCAGCGTTGCTCCGCGTTTTGCATCAACTTAACACCAAAATGCAGTGCTGCTACAGTTTGAGTTGCCACGTCTGGCCTGGCGACATCAGACCGCCAACGAACCAACGCAAAAACGAAAGCAATGAGCCCTCCCTCCCACAGCAGTCGACCTATCTGGCAGTAAAAACGTAAAGTTTTCCCATACTCGTTACCGAGCGTTGGGCCCGGAGCTGATGACGGTGTACAGCCCGCAGGTGACTAAGCCATCCACCTGGCGTTAAGCTGCCATTCCGCCAGGCTGTGGTTACCTCCGTATTTACCAGATGGCGCCACACCGTATAGCACACATCATCCGATTCCTGCTTACCACTCATTTACATCGACCCCTAAAGGATGAAAGGCGCTGAGTTGGCCTGATGTCATGGCAGTCAGGGCAAGAGATAATGTACACGGTGATACGCATACTGCGAGAATACGCTTCAGAGTGTCGACGACGTGCAGACTGTTGGCTGCTGAACGTCGATGATCGTGATGCTGATGCTGCTCCGTCGACTGTCCGCTGCTGTTGCCGCTGGCGCGCTGCCGCTCGACCACGTTGAGCGAGTGAAAGATGGGGATGATGAGACCGACCGTCAGGAAGATGAGCGCGAACGCGAACAGTATCAACGTCACGACGGCCAGCAGCAACGACCTGGAACGACGCAACGTCGTCGCTGCAGCGGCGGCGGAGCGTGCCGCCGGACGCGCGCTCGTCGAGTGCGTCGTCACCGGCAGCTCGTGGTGGTCTGCGTGCAGCATCGGCGTCTGGTCGTCGTCGTCGTCTCCGCTCATCTCGAATGATGCCGGACTTGTGTCCGTCCGCACGCAGCTAATGACCCACCACAGACCTGTACATCAAATTATAGTAGGCCTCATGGTGCATTCACATGCACACACCCTGGGATGGGATGGGTTGCGCTGTGAGCGCCTCCACTGAAATACGTTGAGTTACCAGCGCAGACCATATCCCATCCCATGCCAGCGGTGTGTGTGTGTGTGTGTGTGTGTGTGTGTGAATGCACCATTATAATGCATACACGCCTAATCTAGTGTAGTGTGCATGGAATACAGCCATCTATGGTTTCAAGATCATGCAGTTTTATGAACGTAAAAATGACATAGGCCTATTTTTGAAAATCAACATCAATTTACGATATAGTTAGGAACTACTGCAGAACTCTTTAATTGTTTTTCTATGCACTGTAATGTAAAGGTAGACGTAAAATTTTCCCTTACTCGTTACCAAGCGTCGTGCTGTGTGGCGCCGCGCGCGGCACCGTAACGCATCGCGTGTGAACGAACCTTAACCGTCTGAGCGCGTCAGGCTTCAGCGACAACCATATAGCGAATGACGTGCATTTCATCGTAGCGGATGATGCGGATCGTCTGCGTTGCCATGCTGCATGCGCTGTGATGAGATTAATCAGTCTGTTGCGTCAGCTAAAGCTCCGTTCACATCGCCAAACTAAGTTAAACCGAACAGTTTAGTGCACAGTTCTGAGATCTCAACATATGTTAATGATCGTTCGCATATATGTTCCGAACCATTTCAGTTCAATTCCGCGTGTGGGCGATAGATGTGAAACGGGGGGTCGCAAAAACTAAAAGAAACAAACTCTGCTGTTCGATTATTCACACATTCGAAACTGCACTAACAACTAATTGCTCGCAGTGCCTAGTCTTAGGCTATACATATATACAGTTGAAAGCTACAGTACAATAAATGGGATAGCTGTGCCATCCGGCCTAACATAGTTACCTGTAGATATAGGTCAAATGCCAACTGAGTTAATAACTCCTTAGCAATAATATTCGCCAGCAAAACGTATAGCCTAATCAACGAAATGTCACGTATATATGCCTAATGCAGTATAACTTCAGTAGAAACACGGAAAGTGTGTAGATAAAGTCTGTATATAGTCGCCGCGTGCTACACAACACGCGCACCGTGTCTGTACTGCCGCAAATCTCACCTGCATGACGTCACACCGGCTGGCCGCAGGTACCTCGCAGTAATAGCCATCGCGACGATTCGTGTATACAGGCCAACAACACAACAAAACAGTCGCCGCTCACTGCTCGACTCAGTCTGTACCGTACATGTATGTAGCTATATAGAGCTGTGTGCGTCGACCACTGCCTGTGTGCCCTGATTTCGACCAAGGACACTGAGAGACAAGACGCTCTAGACTACCGAGAGACCGCGCGACGCGCTTGTCAGTCGAATTTTTGTCAACTTGCTGGTGCACAAATATACGAAACACACAGGCTACTATTTGCAAACGCTTCAATCGACAAAATGACCATCAAGTAGGCCTACACTCAGGGTCATCCCAATTGCTACTATTAAATAGGCCGTATATAATAGTTAGGCTGTATGCATAGTTAAACAGTCAGAGCTTGGTCGGATACATTTCGCACTATGGCATTTCCCATCGTTGTATACATTTAACAGATATACACTTTCTCATAATAAACGACACTGACGTTGCACACTAACTTTAACCCTTATGTTGCAATTGGGGGAGGGGGTATTTACCCCCCCCCCAGACGCACTTTTTATCCTGTTGCTCGGAAACCGCTTAGAATTGTGGCAAAGGCTTTTGTGTGGGCCTAAAAATGCTGAAATAAAATCTCAGATATCTTCAGTGAAGATATATTCTTCAGTAGTATTTCCAATATGGCGGCTGTAAAATGGACAACCAACGAAAATCCTATGTTAAGGGGTTATTTGGTTTTTAAGGAACATAAAAACAAAACTCCAACTGCTATGCCTATGTTTTCAGGGATGTCGCTTTAAATAGGTCGCGTCAGTTATATAAGAATGTCTCTAGGCCTATGTTATTTCTGTTTCCGGTGAAATATGGTAAGCTTTAACAGGCGTCAATGCACAACGTTTTCTATCGTGTTACGGTTAGTCTTTGATAATCAAAAATTACCTTACAAAACAATATGCATAAATAGTACCTCGATAACTCAGCCCACTTTGTCTTTTTATTTGCGGGAAACCTGTAGAATTTGCAACTTTCACGCAAACTGTTATGATTACAACCGTATTGCTCGTCACCGGAAGTTCACTAAATATCGAGTAAAACTGGATCTGGGATAATATTCTTTATTTACTGACGGGCCCTATGGCCCTATAATATTCACATTGCCAGGTATCGCCGTCCCGTCACACCGGAAATAAATATGGCGGACAAAAAGCGGAAGTAGTTTTAGTTTGGCAAATGTTGCTCACATCACAGTGATGCAAGACTGTAGGCCTAATCGTATATTTTAGGGGATGCGGAAGACACAGAAGCTAGATAAATACTGTTATTATCTACTGCAAATCAATCTTTAAGATGGCGACCACAAACCGGAAGTACTTTCAGTTTCTGAGTTTTGCACATAACGCTTACTGCGTATGCATGTAGACGATCTCAGATGCAGTATGGTTGTGGTGCTTTTCTGCCGCCATCTTGGAATATGGCATCAAGATGACTGTAGTCTAAATAAAAATAGTGGCATTCAATTTGCCGAACAGAAAAACATAATAATCGACTCAAATATCCTTCAAATACAACCACACGTGCCAAAATAAAACTACTTCCGGTTTTCGGGTGATCTTGAATTTCGGGGTAAAGGAATCACCGGACAAGGTTAGCATGGGGACCGTTGAAATATTTACCCTTCAACGACATGGGTGATGGGTATAGCCTTTGGAATTTTATCTTAGGTGGCACAGAACCCGAAATACACCTGTTGGTCATTTATCCCCCCTAAAATTGCAACGTAGGCTACGTTTAAAAATACAATTGCAACACTAGGGTTATAATGCACATGAACCGATTTTGGTAATTTTTACCGCGCGACGATATGCTAGCGCAGTATATGCCGTCGTCATGTGTGCTTGTCTGTCTGTCACATTCTGGTATTGTATCAAAACGGCTAAACGTAGGATCACGCAGATAATGCCGCACGATAGCCCCGGGAATCTAGTTTACTCACATTAAAGGTCACGGCGAAATTCGAACAGGATCACCCCTATATAGGGGCGACAAATGCAGGTGGGGTGGGTTAAAAACTTAAAATTGGCCACTTTCTACGAAAAACACGCTAAAACTCGAAAGCGATACAAGATAGACACATAGTTTCTATTAAAGTCGAATATGAAGTCATATGCGCTCTATCAAATGGCGATGTTTGTCATGTTTCTGTTGACCTAACCCCCTAAACCACCCCAATTTTTACATTTTTCGTCGCCATTAAATGGTTTCAACCTGACCCAATTTTTGAGAGAAAAAATTGGCCCCAATGGCTTGCATTTGTGGCTCTTTATCAGAACCAATAGGCAGTAGCCCCATAAAAAGTAGGCTACGTACCATCCTAATTAGGAGACAAGAGCAAGCCGCGCGGGGACTGATCCGAAGCGATAGTCATAGTGTGCATGGATTGCGTAGGCCTACGCTCAGCCAAAGTTAATGTGTGTTGGGCAACGTCACCTTCTACTGCTACTGCTACTGCAATGACGGTGAGTGGGAAACCCGCCAGTAGCATGAGTACTCGTGAACCAACGTAGGGCGCCAGTTAAGGACCCCAGCTTCGTGTATCGTTTGTGGAGACTCGACTGTGCATGAAAAAAATACTATATTTTATTAGTCGATAAGATTCAGATATAAATGTGCTCGAAAGTCGCAACTCGCTTGGATGTCTTCCTTTTGTATTATTTTGGCTTAAACGTTAAGCAAATTACGTTGTTGATGTATCACTAATAGAAAAATTGTATAGAATATTTAATAATTCCTTGCAAGTCACCGTCACGTAGACACCAGACACGATGTGGACCAAAGCGCCGTTTTAATCAGTGTAATTAATAATTTAATAGTATATACTAAACAAATGCAGTAAACAAAACGTTTACGTTTTTTTTACAATCACCATGTCACAACTAGAGCCATTCAAAGAGGAGCAGATATCTCATTTCGTTAAATGGCTCCGTGGCCTAATGGATAAGGCGTCTGACTTCGGATCAGAAGATTGCGAGTTCGAGTCTCGCCGGGGTCGTTACTTTTCTAATTTGTATATTTTTGCAAACAATTATTTTACATTACCGTGCTTACTGCATAGCAAGTTGATCATTATCCATAGCAATGCGCCCATCTCAAATCCAGCCGTGTCGTGAATTTTTCTTTGTGGGACAGCCTCCCTCAGACCCTCCCTTTCAACCTCCTTCCCCTCCTAATCCCCGTCTCCACCGTCCACCCTTCTTTTACTCCCCCCTGGAAAGCGGACGATCTCGAGTCCTACCCCTGATTAAAAAATAAATAAATTCTAGATGCTGTACGTAGGCCTAGGTGAGCTTTAGCGCATTCTGGCATGCTAAAATGGTTTGGAAATGTGCGAGTTTAGGTCATTTTAAAAACATTTAGTGGAGTGGTGCTTCCCCTCAAAGGGCGTGTTGCTCTCCTACTACTACACCCCTGCACAAATGGACGCGTTAAACTACTCAAGGGTGGAATTTTTTCACATAAATGACGCTTTGATAAATCTGTTTTCCTCACTGTAAATTTCGTACCTGACAACTTACAATGACTCATAAGCCTAGATGTAAGCTTATGTGCTCACCTATTTATACTGTCTAAAAAACGCCAGTGACGTTGCACACTAACTTCAGTGCATATCATCGATTTCGGTAATTTTTGGCAGAGATATTGCTGAAAGAATATGCTATTAAATGGTAATTTGTTATCCCACATCTCCTAACTAATGTCTTTGGGAATCATGAACCCAGGGTTCGATTTGTCAAAAAAGCAGTGGGGGGGGGGTCCTTCCCCTCCCCTTCCCTCTCTCCATTTTAGATTGTTGAAGACTAACCGTAACATGATGCATTAAATGTTGCAATACGCCTGTACTAAGCTTACCGTCTTTCACCGGAAACAGAAATAACATAGATATATTCTTATATAACTGACGCGCCCTATATCTTCAACATTCATCGACCAATTTTGATAATATTTTGTATACAATAAGGTCATACTATTAAGTACAGTATGCAAATAATTCTTATTTCTCGACTAGCCATTTTTGTGTAACACCAGTTCATCAACAACAAAAAAATCAATGCGGGCACTGCGTCATCTGCCACTGCCGGGATGACGGTCGACCAACCAGTAACCCATAGCGATTGCAGCAACTTGTAGACGCTGCTGACATTTTAGCTTTTTCTGGAAAACTCTCTGACTAAATGCCTAGCATTGTAGCCTTTCAACTCAAACAAAGTTTTAATCAGAATCTTATCTTCTTTAGTAAATGGCATATTTACTAACAACCAGCACGTTGAAAATGTGTCATTTCTGCCTACGCAATTTCGCAGCTAATTAAGGACGTAATAGCAAACGGACATGATAAATTAAATAGGCTTATGATAGCACAAGTTCCATGGCTATTTCTTGCCAAAAATTATTAAAGTTGGTTGATGAATGTGGAAGATATAGCAAGCAAAATCAGTGTTATTTTCGGTATACAGCATGACTGAAGAGACCAAAATTCTGGGTTCATGTTTCCCCAGGTAGTGCAGAGACACTAGCAAGGGGAGGTGGGATAACAAATCACCATTTAATAGCATATTCACTCAGCAACATCTCTGTAAAAAATTATACAAATTGGTTAATGTGCTACATCAAGGTCGTTTTTTGAGACACAGTGTACAACTATTAAATCAACAAAATACAAATCATTAAACAAAAAAATAATATAATGTAAAATAAACGAAAACAACCTAAAGCCAGGTTTACTTGCCTCTTACATCCAGCCGGAAAATGAAAAAGATAAAAGAAGAAAAGAAAAGAAGACAAAGAAATAAACAAGAAAAGAAAATATAAGCAAGTGAAAAAGGAAGTAAGTTATAAGATGCAAAAAGAAGCAAGTTATAAGGCAAACAAACACATAAAAAAATGTACATACCGTTGAAATCTACAATGTTTCTAGGATGCATTAGGCCCCGGCACCGCATGGGGTACTCAACAATGCACTGAACACTGAGTTACAGTTTTACAGTTAATTGAACATAAAAGTATGTCATTTCAGCGATGTTCCAATCACTTAGAACGGGACTAAAAAGTAAAGAAGCTGTATCTAACACGAAAAAACCAGACATGTGCCAATTAACCAAAAGATACTCTAAACTACAAGTTTGTTTGGTATGTGTGAAGTCTGGTCTGGAAATGGACAGAGTTTACTGTATTTCTACAGCTCTTTGGCCTGCATGCAGAAATATAAGTCAACACAACCATGTTAAAGCAGTCTACAGAAGGCAGAAGCATAGAATGAAGAATTTCAGTAAAGGCCCACTTGTGAATAACAAAAGAAAGATGGCAATCTATTATGTAACTGGTTGCAGTCACAAAATTTCATGCAAAATGTGACTGAGTTAAGGTCTTACATCTTATATCAACCTACAAACATCAAATGTACTCTGACCTATTCCAGTCCGCTTTTCCATCTACTCACCCTGTGCCAGCACCTCAGATTCATTTTATGATTTTGGCACTATATAAATGTGTATGTATGTATGTATGGTATGTAATTATATGTATGTATGTATATGTATGTATGTTCCACTTTGATACAAAATAGGTAACTACGAAGACGTTCTTCCCAGCCAATATCTCGGTTTAGTACTAACACAAAACTAACACAAAATAATGGCAAAAACATAACAAACCTAAACCAACAAATAACTGTAAGAACTGCTCATATGTGAGGGTGGGTGTAGGTAAATTTCATATCAAACTGGCGACATTTATAAGGATTTTCACCTACAAACTGGCAACATACCTATTAACTGGCGACGTCGCCTGTTTGCAAAATGCTTTATTTTGTGGCTCATGTAGAGTGTGCTCTGGAATTCCCGCATCATAGAATGTTGCTCAGGTGCTACTGTGTCGTATAGGGTTAGGGCAAGGGTTAGTCTGTGGCTGTATGTCGCCAGTTGACATGATTTGTAGGTATTTGTGTTTGTATCACCATGCACTACACTAGTAAACAATGCAGTACAAAAAAATTCTGACAGTCCTCTGCTTTATCATCTGGACAATCATCATAGCTTGAGCATTGTCTACTTGCGAGGAATAGGATACTAGTAGTTCATGCAAGCTTATTCAGCCTTCTTCAGTCGATGGATGATGCAGCAGTTACACGTAGCATAGACGCCGAGAAAAAACACAAATCACTCGATAGAATGAACAACAAAATGAATGCAAACTAAACAAAAATATTGGCACCCGAGCTAACTTGAACCTCATAAATATTAGTATGCACGGTAAATTCCAGCTATGCAGATGACTGGTTTTGCAGATATACTACAGGCCATTCTGACCATTGAAAAATGGAATACTAAAAACAGTGTAATAACTACCGAACAGTGCAAAACAACAGACATTGAAGAACAAGATAGCGACAGGCCGCATCGTCACTGAGCACAGATCATACTATCATAATCGCCACGTGACGACCATATACTGGTACAGATACATTTCGTTGGGACTACACGTGTCTGCCTTCCAAATTACAGCATCTCGATCAGCTTGGCGATTCTTTTGCGGGGCTCACTGTCAGACGGATACTCGGACAGATAGAGACACCATGCTACAACAGCCTGCATCTGCGCACCAAGGCATGCAATGAACACGAGCTAATAACAGGACAGCAACGTGAACTAATTGCTCAACTGGATATACAAGACACACAACCAATTGGATACTGACCAAATGATCCTGGTAGTGTGTAAAATGATGGCGGACCATTGATGCAAAGGGCATATACAGCCTGTATGAATGTGCTCCGCTATTATAATAGGACTGCTACGATGCCACCTTTACATGAAGTAACTCTGAAAACAGAAAGGCTAAACAAACACAAACAGTAACGGTTGCAGTTACTATTATTGCGATTCAATCATCCCGCAAGCTTTGACGTCATTGGTTTGACAACATACCTGTAAAAAAGGACTGTTCTATAAAACTGCGGAAGGTTACTATTTTGCACATCTTTTATGGAGATCCCGACAAACCAGCTGCAGCCTGAAAAACTAGGAAAATATGGGCAAAAACTGGAAAATGCAAAAAAACAACACTGACATTACTCCGCATGTTTTTACAGCAAGCTCCATTTCCATCTCCATTGCTTATACTCTGTGCCTGTGCAAATATGAACAGCACGAAAATAAATAAATTGTCAGTCAACAGCAGAATGTTAAATGAACCATTTTCAGTACTAAAGAAACCATTATTTATAATATGCAGAATTTATCAGCATCAACCGTCATATTCATATGATTTTTATGACTACCGACAGAAGTGAAGTGAGATGAATTGTTTATTTATTTTCATGCAGTCAAAACAACTCGACCTTTACTATTACATTACAAATAAATACTGAATTGTAAAGATGATAAGTGTGAGATTTCTGAGTGTATTATACAATTAACTACGTGTAATTACAAATGTTCAAAACGCAATATTAAAAACAACAAATAAAAACAATAAAACGACACCAATTAACACAAAACTGCAGCGTAAGTCTAGCATTCAGTGTAAAGATATCAAATAAAAGGTCACTACAAACTAAGCTATGGTTTGGTGCAAACAAGTTCAAATAACCAAATAAACCATAAAAACCCAAACACGAGCTGAAATATGCAGCAAGTGGTTTTAATAAAATGTATCAGAAATAAATGTGCAATATATATGCACATTGTTAACTGATGCACAGCTGCAAAAATAGCTTGCGAGTACTTACAAATTCATCATTCCCACATTCATTCTTCAATAAATAGTAGCAAAAACTCCATAGCCACAAAATTTTTAGACTTTCAGCAGGAAATAGCTTTATCCTTAACAGCAAAAGATACAATTCCAACGGTGTTGAGTTAAAACAGCAAATCTGTCACATGCCATTTTGCATTGATTTCAATTACAGCATAACAGATAGCTACGACAGTAGTGTATTATATGCTCCTGACTTACGACTTAAAAAAAAACTATCCACTGGAAATATTTTGGTTATATCCATTCTGGCAAATTTTATGAAATGTTACACTTGAATTATCAGGCAACATTGTGTTTTTGTGCAACAACTCTAGTATCAACAGTTTCTATACAGTCTTGGTATCGTAAGACTGCTATCAGACGAAAGTTCCTGAATGAACTCAAGTCTTTCCAGAACACTTCAAGAAAATGCAGTTTGGCACAATGCGTTATTATCATTTTAAATATTTGAACACTGGAGGAAACCTGATGTCGTGTTAAAGCATACATCAACTAAGCCATTTAACACTGTTACTGTCCATGATTGTGCTTCGCAACTAAAACAACACAAAAATTATACATTTGCTAATAACAGATGCATGAGTCCGATCATTATGCAAAAAGCATAATTTTATGTTCAAAATTTGTTAAGTGTTATATGATTATCAGCTGCACTAAAGCGATAACCAAAGGCAACATTACAGTGTGCACTGCGCAATGTTCAAGCATTGTAAGCACATACACCAGTTTTTTCCTCTCACAAATACAGGGCAAGTCAAAAAA
>Ga0209782_1002133_pt1 | contig 10872 bp, 5 predicted proteins | sample WorMetmaBAHAMAS1_FD_187390 | JGI IMG/M metagenome (GOLD analysis project Ga0209782, IMG submission 187390) | Marine gutless worms symbiont microbial communities from Max Planck institute for Marine Microbiology, Germany - Inanidrilus... | ecosystem: Host-associated > Annelida > Digestive system >...
TTCCATTGCGGAGATTTTTCGTATTTTCAAGATGGCCGTCGCCGCAATCTTGGATTTTTGAAATCGCAAAATTTTATTGGCTATTCCGGTGGTGAGGGTTGAGACGCATCAGCGTGCCAAATTTTGTCAAAATCGGTCAATCGGTCGCAAAGCGTGTAAATCTGGCGAGCAGTCTGACTGTAGGTGTGTTTCTTAAAAAGGGGTATAAATAAAAAACATTTTGGATTATATTTCACCTATTTGCCTAGAAGTCCCCCATGGACGCATTACTGAGTCCTGAGTCAGGACTCCTGACAATCCATGCTTTCCTGGATAATTTGAACTCTATAAACGTCTGTAAAATGTTCTGGTAATTAATAAAAGTATTCTCTTTAATAAAACTTTTCGTGCACTTATACTTCTGAAATGAAGAGGTGAAAAGCAAAGCTTTTAATGCTCATTCGACTTGCTCCAGTAGTCTGGTATCCGTCAATTTGTTCTTGAAGGATTTAGTGGATCGATCATCCACAACATGATGTGGTAACTTGTTCCGGTTATCAGTAACACATTGACTGAAGAAATTCTTTCACTCAGTGAGTGTGAAGTAGCTTTACACATTTTCAAAGAATGATCTGGAAGTCTATAAGCATGTTTGGCAAGTGTAAAGAAATGTTCAGCATCAATGCTTTTATAGGCATTGACACCATGGAGCATGGTTACACGATCATGCGATCACGTTACCCCGACTGAAAGACCATCACTGACTACCTATTAAACAATGAATCGTGTTCAAACTATGTCTGCTGATGCATCAAGTTCACATAGAAAAGAAAAAGTGCCCTCCTGTCTTCCAAGCTGCATCACTGCATCAGCTGACATCACTTCTCGTCGTCGTCTGCACTCCGCTAGCAGTCAATGACACACGTCTGAAGTTTGGAGAACGTTTATTTTCGTGTGCTGGACCAAGAGCCTGGAATAGTCTACCACCATCATTGCATGAACTGACAAACACTAACACCTTTAAACGTCATCTCAAGGCTTTTCTTTTTCAGCAGGCATATAGCTGCTGATTGGGAAAGTTTTCCAGATGACGTAATATAGCTAAATGTATATCTCCTGCGTTTTATGCCTATATCTGTATCTATATGTGTTTTTGGTTTTTAATGTTGAATTGGGTTTTATTATATGATTATTATTTTTCAGATCCATCCCATACTCTTTGTGTTTATATGTGTAAAGCACTGGTCAGTATTGTATTATTGTAAGCATTACCTACTATGAATTATGAACTACATGTTTCCCCACTTTTTATCAGGGAGCTCATGGGTGGGGAGAAGCTGCAAGGTGCAATAACATTATGAATGCATTCCCTCACATCAATTGAGGCCCATTGAGACCTGTAGATTGTTCCCTATTAGTTCCAGAACAAGCACATCGGTGTTTGTCTGATATCAGGCTTGGTGGGCTATTTCTTCAGCATGCCTGTCAAGTGCGCATAATATCCTGTTGCCAAATGTGCCACTTTCATTCAGTGACTCAAGACTCGACATGTTTCCTAAGTCTCTAGTTCTAAATGAATTTCGTGAAATTAAGAGCGATCATTGCTCAGATGGTCTGCTGTGGACACTGCAGTAGGTCTACAACAAGGTTTTGCCTTGTGTGTGTGTGTGTCTGTCCGGGTGCCAAAAACTGATAATTCATCACTACATCACATTTTGCATTCACCTGGGAGGGTTGGACCCATTCAGACATGTCCGTTTGTCAGTCTGGGCCCGGGTGTCTGTCCGGGGCTTTTGCCCATTTAATGGACTTCGTTCAACTCCTAGTCACTTTCAGACACTTCCTAGGCATGCTGGCCACCATGTGGACCAGTTTTTGTCACCACCCCTGCCCAGCGGTCTGTGTGAGGGGCCGGACAGACACTTTTTGGGACGGGCTGGGGTGTCTGTCCGGGACTTTTTACCTCCCCCCACCTACCCATACCCCCGCCCCTCGGCGGCGGTGGGCTGTGTGATCCAGCCTTGAGCTGATTCTAGTGTATGTTAACATATGTCTGATCCAGTAAAGGTCACAGGTCCAGACTCTCACAAAATGTTGGTTGTGAGGCTCCTCAGTGGCTTGGATTCTCATTATACGATTTTTGGCACTATATAAATTTATCGCTGTATGTATGTATGTATTATAGTGAAAAATTAGTAAAGATTCAGTTGTATTTTTAACTTTTGCATATTACAGTCTGGATTTGAAAAACAGAATGGCTGAGGCTTCACTCAGGTCCCACTGGGGGAGCTTAAAGTGCAGACATAGTAGCTCACTTTTGGGGGCAGCTTTGTGCTGAGGAAGGAAAGGGGAGGCAGTGAGGGGAGAGAAGAAAGGAGGAGGGGAATGTAAGGAGAGGGAGATGAAAAGGTTGGACCCTCACAAGTTTGTGACAGATTGATGCCAGTGTGTGTGGAATGGACCAGAGAGCTCGTTGGCAGCATGCTTGGTCTGCAGATGCACCAGGAAGTAATGTACGACTCTGCGGGTTGGGCTGGGGAGTTACTGTAGTGCGCAGTATGATGGCATCTAACATTTTTAGTAGTATTGTCACTACTCTCAGAGCAGCCTAAAAGAGGACATAAAATAAAATGTGCCTTCTCACCACTTAGTGTAACCAATTGTGACACTTAATTGAATTCATCAGACTGCATTATTCTTAGTTACTACTTGGTAATTGCTGCTGTTAAGTTGTAACTTGTAATTGCTGATGACTGTTTAGCACAGCTGAATGAATCTGCATTGAGACTTGCATGAAGTAGATGATATTGATATGAATTCCCTTCCAGCCAGTTATGGTACTGATGCTGGTGATGATGTTGAGCTGAAGCCATTTTCTGGTGGTAGCTTACATGTAAGTATTATTTGGCACCATGAGGTTTTTTTTATCATGCAGCAATATTGAGCAATACATGCTGTGGTCATGTCCATCTTGTCTGTGCTTCTGATTGCTAGCCATGCTGTGTCATCTGTGTTGCATTAGAAGATGGCACGACTGACCTACTGAGATGTCCATGGACATTGACCCACCCGGACTCCGTGAGTATTGGAGCACTACAAAATCAAGCCACCATTTTGGCTTGTATCTCGAAAATAGTACAAGATAGATGCATAGTTTCTATTAAAGGTGAAACATTGCATGACTGACTAATCAATCAGTGGAAATGTCAAACGATTTGGATGCCTGCTTGTGGTCAAAGAATTTTCCCTCGTCACTGCTCCTCTATAAACTGTTTAGTAAGACTACAGCTTTTCTGATATTTACGAAACCGTTTGCGATGGTGATGGTGATGGTATACACCACAGCGGCCGTACTGGCCAGCCAAGCTGAGGCCATCGTCGATCGCTAACAAACATGGCCACAAGCTACTAAACGGAGGACAGGCGACTAAATGGAGGAACTAAACATAGAATAGATATACACTAAATAGCGACGAACATAGTACACTGACAGCAAGATGACGGCTTACTTACTTACTTCAACAAAATGACGTAAAAATGATGTCACTTGACCGGCGGAGCCAAGCGACGGCCTCAAAATCTTCTGCTGTTCTAATTGGACATAATAAGTCTAGATAGAATATTTAATAAGTCTGTGGTATACGCCGCCATACCTCATATATGCAATGACAAGCTGTTTGAATCTTTGGCTGTGCTGAGATCAACATCCATTATTAGCCACAAAGTGAATGACAGTGACATGTAATGCAGGGGTCAAATTTTAAAAACATCATAAGATGATCTTACTACAAAATTACGACAATGACCCAAGTTATGAACATCCTAGGACAAGGTTGTAATTATGTTGATTTTTGAAAAATCTCAACAGAAAATTACGATTTTGTTAAGATAACTTTGTGGTCCTACGACAAAACAGTGGGACCAAATACAATAAAGTTATGATAAAGTCACGATAAAACTTACAGTTATGAACAATAAATGTTGCTAAGTAGACTTTTGTTGTTTTATTTGTTACTTATGTAAAACAAGTCCGTCAGATAGGATAATTTTACGATAAAGTTAGGATAGACTTAGGAACATCTTAAGAACCTTATGAAAATCATGGGCAAGAACTACTGTATATAATTAATTAAATACATAACTGTAACTTTGTACTTTTGCTGTATATGTTATTTCTTACATCAAATGTTATTTGGCAATACTTCTGACTTTTAAATTTTAAAATACTTAAATATTTTCATTGTGGCATTTAAATACTCAGGAATTATTTGGATATTTAAAAACTTTTAAAATGGCACGTATTTGTTGAGTATTTAAACACCTTCATCAAGTATTTGTTACAGCACTGGGCTTCAGTATCTTATTTGCGCATAATTTAGTACAGGTTGGAGCAAAAAATCATACAAGTCACTAATGGGTAGTGGGTGCTGTTTTAGTAATACCAGTGCAATTGCAGCTGAAAAACTAAAGAATAATTATAGCGAAGATGGTGAAGTATCAGATGGGTTCCCTCTGATGACTGCTAAGGTCACCGTGGGTGTAGAGCTGTATCGTCATGACAAATGCTGGAAACTTGTAAAGGCTGTTGATCTTGACCCCTTTCTAATACACTCTCTCCCACCACCATAAACAACATATCGACCACCTCACCTGTTTTCCACAGTACACGCTCATTACTAATGGACAGACAGAACGACGATGGAATTTAACTGGTAAGAACAGGTTGCTTGCACTGTGTGTCCTAGTAATGGTTAGAGAAGGATAAAATTTGTGTTGTGTTATGTCAGTTCAGATGAATAAATTTTTTAGTGATATAACATCCCGTCTTGGTTCAAATGTTTATTTAGTCTTTGTAATTTGTGGACTGAGCATGTGTTTATTTGTGCACAGGCTTCAACAGTTGATGGTTCGCCACTTGTTCGTCAGTTTGCTGTCCAGTCAGGGCAGTTCCCATCTGAGTGTAAGGCTTTGGTTTTCTTTCTACTTTGCTTGTGGTTTGAAGTGTGATTGTAAAGGTCATGTGACTGATAATGTATGAGCATTCTGAAAGAAATGCTGAGTTGCTTACAAAAGTTATCTGTTATTTCAGATGTGTCTTCTGTGCCAATGCAAACTGCTTCAAAGGGGAAAACTGCTAAGAAAAAGACTAAGGGTGATGAAGGTATGTTATTACAATTTACTATGTACCATGAATATTGTTATGTTACTACAAGCTAGAGAAGTGAAGACTAAACATTGCGTAATGTGTGTCTGTGAATTATAAACATACCTAGTAAATAGTTAGATGTGTTGTGTGCTGTGCTGTATGTTTGTTAGCCGATGATGGTCGATCACAAGCTGATGAAGAGGAGATTGATGTTGACAAACATGTGAATATGGATAGTGCACATGTATCTGTCAAGATACTGAGGAAAATTATTCCAAAATTAAGAATTGCTTGCTACTTCTCTGATGAGCAGATGTCTGGCAAGCGCAAGTGTAAGTATTGCTAAACGATGTGATAATCAGTAATCATAGTGCATATATAAAGCTTATTTTCTTAAAGAAATTGTTCTTACTTTTATGGGTGTTGCCGATCATATTGCTATACAGAATTTGACAACTGGAGCTTAAGCCATTTCAGTGATATAAATGAGTCCCAAACTTTAATATTGTCATGCGGCAGTCATGGATGATTTGTCTTCTGCTATGATGAGTTTATGTACAAAATTTTAAGTCTCTGTCTTCACTCATTACTAAGATATGAAAGGTGATGCAAAATGTAGAAAATTGGTGGTTAGGTGTCACTCAAGGTTATCAGCAGTGTCACAGTTTGATAAAGCTCATACAGCTTCCTGTCCAACTGACTTGTACTATTTTGTACTGTTTGCAAGAGTTATTTGTTGAAAATTGCTGATTTTAGTACCTCACATGCATTTGGTACCTCTGTTAGTGCATGTGATATCATATGGTGTTATTTGCATCATTCTGAGTCTAGCCTTTTTGACACAGTGTTATGTAACAATGTGAAAATTAGTTGCTCAGTACATAGGGCTGTTAATGTTTAGCTATATTGCATAATGAAAGTGACTGTATAGATACTTAGAGACAATTTTTAAACAGCATTAATCATGGCTTTGATGTGTGGTTGTATGCGGACATTTGTCATTGTTTCAAAATAAGGAAATGATGATTGAGAATTGTTAGTATTTCGGTGGCTGATTACTAGTTTTTAGCCACAAAATTCTGTGAGGTTTGTACCCTGTGTGGGCACCACTGGGGCCTAATGTGCCCTAGAAACATTGTAGATTTTGGTTCTATAGATTGTTTGTGTGTTTGTTTATCTTATTACTACTTGTTACCTTTTGCTTCTTGTAACTTGCTTTCTTTTTCTCTTGCTTATATTTTCCTTTTTTATTTACTTCTCCTTTATCTTTTCTTTTGAGAATAGGTCCAGGTTTATTTTGTGTTAATGTTATATTTTGTATTATTTAGGGCTGATGTTTATATTGATGTAGTTTGTGTTTTGCATTAGCCTCGATTTATTATAATTGTTTGGAGATTGTTTTTCCTGTTTTTTATTTAATTTATTTTATGTCGAGTGGGACATTAACCTTAACTCAATCAATCTGAGGGCATCTGTGTGCATTCTATTTGGGCTTTTCTGCTTGTCGCAGTCCTTGCACATTGACTTCTGTCATTGTTGTTTATATTTAAATCATAGTTTAAACATTGTGCATTTTGTAATAATTTTTTTTTCACTGGTTGATTTTTAAAAATCATCCGCAATGAACTACTACTTGTGCTGAGAGACATTTTCTGTTGGCAGTTGGAGCCATGTTCTGCACTGTCTATTGTTTTTCAACGGTGAATGCTGGTTAATCATCAATGCTGATGATAGTCACTTGTATCAGCGATGCTGTGTATTATGATGGTAATCTGTGGTAAGATATGTCAAGTCACCTCTGGCTGTCTTGCCATTGATGTCAAGTTGTAGCTGATGGTGTGGCATAGATGTGTGTGTTTGTTTGCAGTCAAACATCTGTGGGATGAAAGACCATTGGACTGGCCTGAACACATACCATTTAAAGACCCTAACAATGCTAACAAAGATGGCAAGTATTTACCATTGTTGTATAAGCAGAGAAATTCAATGAAAAGAGTATTCTATTGAGTAGTTTGTCTTATGTACAATGACTACTTTTGCATATTTTATATTGCACGTATTTTATTGTAAAAGGTTCGAATTTGCACGAAGTATGCATGGAGTCACATTATCAATATTTGACCAAACACTTGATTTGCCATAGTTTGGTTTACTATTTGTTATACATTATAGAGTCAAAACTCCGAAGGATGATATAAAGGTCTGATAACAGCAGTTGTACAAAGTCGTGCTTAAATCTGTACTTAAGTGCTTATTCGCAGAAAATGCATTGCACCATTGCCATTTAACTGCTAATCTGTGCTTAAATATCCACTTAAACAGTAATTTTACAGTAGTTGGTAGCTGATTTTTTAGAATAATTTTTGACCATGAAAACGCACAGTGCAAAGACTGCAGTGCTTAAACATGTCAACACCACAGTATTAGAACAACAACAACAACCTGTTTAATGGGCCATTAGCTGGGATGTCCCGGGTGAGCTGGTATCAGAAACACATTCATTCATTCACTCAGCTGCTGTATTTGGGGTTATTACGCAACATAGTAATTAATTTTCTTAATTTCTTAGGCCCCTTTCACATTGGAAATTAATTTCAAAATTTGTGTAAATTAGTTCTTTTGCATGAAAATTTCTAGTGTGAACAGTCAACTTTCAAAAGAAATAAACTTTAAAATTTTATTTCGCAATTTAGAACATGTTCTATTTTGCTAAATTTCACAGAAGAAATTTCACTTATGGAGCGCTTTGATTGGTCAGTCGGCCAGTGTTTACAAATATCGAAGTGTCGTCAGAAAAAAAATTCTGCAGATTATTGCTACTGGAATATTGTGATACTACAGATAGTTGTAATGCACATTAGATGAAATGATTGTGTTGTTAATTTTAGCAAGAAAGCCTGGCAAAGATGAGCTGGGTCCAATGTTTACATTTCTAAAGACGAAATACTTGGAGCAAAAGGTTTAATTCTTTTATCATCAGTCATCGTCATCATTGTCATAAATACCAGAATTATAGTGACACTGTTTTGTTTGCTAATAAGCTGTAATTTGCTTTTTTGTTGATGTTAGAGACTGTCTGTTTAAAAAAACACACCAAAAAAGATATGGTTTGTATTTCCTGAAGCTGTTTTCTATAGATGAATAACAACTAAGGATTACTTTGTAACATGTGGCTCCCTCCACTGCACAGTATTTGACCAATGATAATTGTGTGGCAGATAAAGAGGAATATTGTTGGAAATGTTCTGGGCTGTAATTTTATCCCATTAGTGTAGGAGTAGGCTGCAAGGCCTCAGCAGCTGTAAAGCAAGTCAGCACCCCAAATGGTATCTTGATCAGTTTAGCTGTTTTTGCAGGGCTCAAAGTTATAACTGCGGTATGAAACGATTATCGATTTTTCATTTTTCTAATTTTTTTAGTTTTCCAAAAATCGATTATTGTTTCTGAAATTGCTGTAGGCAGCAATGCCCAGTTTGCATGATGGTACCTCTAGCCGTTTCAGTACAACACCAATTGTGACAGGCGGACGGATGGACGACGATGCATATACTATGTAATTCATACCATAAGTTTGCCATTAAGTACATGAATTTACTCTTTGGATTGATGCTGAACTGTTGGTAAACAGCATAGAATACTTAAGATGGCATTATCACATCGTATTGCTAAAATTTAACTGGAGTTCAGAGTCTGGCATGGCATTACAGTTATTGCACACATGATGGGTATTGGTACATGCTTAGCTCAGGTCGAAATAAATTGGGAAAGTGACTAGCCCTATGCAACATACTTGATATGATACGTACTTGCGACGTACGTTCGTCAAGATGGAACCGTGCACGATGAAACATGACAAAAACCGCGATCACGTGATTGCATGATGACCGGGAACTTGTTGTTTGTAAACAAAATTTTTTTGGCTTTTAGAGCTTTAAATCACTTATGACAGATGTATAATGGAATATTAGCAAGTTTATATAGAGCCTTTGTCTTTAGCACATATATGGATTTGTTCTGCATAACAAATTATATGCATTCATTTTTATCGTTTATCAGTTTGCGTGCAATGTGGCAGTGATGCATGCTTGAGACCATTACATTTAAAATTCAGTAATCAAAAAAATTATTTTTGGGGGGTTCGATAATCAATTTTTATAATAAAACGATTTCAACACCAACACACACACAGAAACGCAGACCACACTACATGTACATCATATATAACCCTGTAGCAATAGCCCACTAGTGCTTGCAATGTGGGCTAAGAATGGACCCATACTTCAGCAAATGCTTATTAGTTTTTAAAGTATTATCTCCTGCTGACTTGAGGGTAAGTATTCAATATTATCAGCATCAAAGATCCTGCAATATCGTGAATGCATTGCTATGCTACGTTGAGTAACATCTGTATGTGAAAAATATAGTTATGGTCACAAATGAACTGGGATGTGTGACTATCATCAGGCGGGCCAACCACCTTCTTTCTTAACCCGCCAACTCAGCCTGGCCATCCCTCCATGGGTAGGCAAAATGAGTGCAGGCGATGAGTTTGGCTACCACTAGAGTAGACAGAGTGAGTTCTGAGTAGCAACGTGCCTCGTGACTAGGACTGCTGGCATACTGATCTAGTCAGTTAAAGGTGCTGACTGTTATTTTAGCTGGCAATCTGGCTGATATCACTCGTATGCTGGCTTAATTGGATTTCGTTTTGTTGAATCCTTGCTATCTCAAAGCATCACAAGGGGATAAATTCCCATGCAATGGACCTTGTCTGTGCACAGTTTCTTATTCATAACTGTATGACTGAACTGCATAAAGGAGTTGTAGTTGTTGTAAGTATTCATTTAACTGATTGACTTGGCCACTGAACTTGAAGCAGGCAGTAATGACAAAGTTGTGAATGATGCGCGATACATCTCGTCAGTTGTCTCCAACTTCATTCGTCTCGAGGAACAAAGACAGTAAGGTGACAGTCTGGAGATGAGACAGTGTCACAAGACATTTTGTCACTGTTTTATTATGTAGACATGGGTAGAAATGGCACATGGTGATGGAGACTTTGTGCATATGTTTGTGCAGCCGACCAGAGGAAGACCCACCACTGACTCAGAACATGTGCATTTGTCAAATGTAATGTCATCTGACAAGTTCACTGGGCATCTGCCTGATGGCTCATATGCTATGTCTGTACAACCTACTGACCAGCATCTTATGTACCCTCAGGAAGACTGTAAATTATTTCAATGGCCGCATTATCTCCTTCAGCAACAGCAGCAGCAGAATATTGCCCAGTTGTCTGACGACCATGCGGTATTGGTACCGACACGCACAGAACAACTGCCTCGGGACGTTCAGCAGAGCATGATAACAGCTGGTGTTGTTCAGCAACACGTTCCAGTCAATGGCATTGCGGCTAGTAACAGTGAAGCAATGTTACCGGCGCCTGTACGTGACATCTACCAGCGTCTTGTTGAGAAACAACAGCAGGTGGCATGTATGTCTGCCAACAGTGATGACGTGTCACACCTGCTCAGTGGAGTTCAAAGAGGTACGTGAGTTAGGGTTCACGTAAGTAAAAAGTGTCCGGTAAATACCCATTAGGTATTTACCCAAGATATTTACCTTTTTACTTTTCACTTGAAATTTTGGGGGTATTTACCAAGTATTTACCTTTTGGGTATTTACCACTGAAATGAAAAAATAACGGTATTTACCTAAAACCATAGAATATTTACTCATTACTTAGT
>Ga0209782_1002134_pt1 | contig 10872 bp, 8 predicted proteins | sample WorMetmaBAHAMAS1_FD_187390 | JGI IMG/M metagenome (GOLD analysis project Ga0209782, IMG submission 187390) | Marine gutless worms symbiont microbial communities from Max Planck institute for Marine Microbiology, Germany - Inanidrilus... | ecosystem: Host-associated > Annelida > Digestive system >...
ATATTGTCGAGTACACGTGACCGAGTCACGTGTACTCGACAATATGGCTACGTGTTGGAGAAGTGGAACAAGAGGAACGTGTCCGTGTGTGCTGGACGTCAACGTCAAACTCACCTACTTGTCTCACACTCAAACCAGGCTCAGATCGTTCAGACTCCAAACGACGAACAAAGTTTTCTGATCAGAGTGGAAGGTAGGCCTAGACGTATGTTGTTTTGGTAATGTTGTCTAAACAATTCCTGCATTGTACAGTTTTGACAGTCTCTTACATAATGTTTCAGCCATTTTTGATCGATGTTATATACGTATATTTAGTCAGATTTCAGTGTCGGTGTATACATGTACTGTACATCATTTCAGCGGTTGGTTGTACGAACATGATACCTCCTGAGAACGCGTGGTTGAGACGTTCTAACGACGACATCATCATCGGCTGTTATTCATCACAACAGACTTGGCAGCTCAAGTGTGATGGACGCGAATGGAAAGGACTCGTCGGAACTTGCCCGGAACTATGTGAGTTACATACATACATACATATTTATTTATTGACTCAGAATGACGTGGTATTCAAAAACAGTGCATAAGCTGGTACAGAGCAAGACGTACAAGGCTCAAGGAGCACTTACTGCCGCCTCAACAACTAACAGACAAAGACAATTTTAAACAGTATCAAAAACGTTGAATAAAAGAAGTAAAATTAACCTTAGAAAGTGAACACTTAAATCTAGTTCGTTCGTTCCTTAGGGGTGGCGTTAGGCCATTGGCAGTCTTTCGACGTGCCTTCAGCCTACCGCCAGCGCTAAGGCTTATGAGGCCCAGGCTGGTGGTGAAGCCTAGCCTAGGCCTAGCCCAGTGTGCTTTCCCTCTAACCCTGGGGCTTGTACTGTATATTTATAGAGCCCAGCTTGGCCGGCGGGTTTCTCTGGCAGGTGCCAAGTTGCGGTCTTCCTATATATAAGACCACTGGCCCTTGCCACCGGCGGCTCTCACCACATCCAGACGCCCCCAATCCTGGTGTGATGGCCTGTCACAGTTTAAAGAGGACACAGGCGAACCCTCTGTATCTGCCCGAGAATTCATCTCATATCATGCAGAAGTAACCAACACAGCAATGTTCCACGAATACCATGACAATGTAATCTCGTTCTTTGAGTGTCAGTAGGCCCTGGTTATCTACCAATCATTTCATCGTCCAGGTAGAGCAATCGGTCGGTTGTGTGTGTGTGTTGATGCGATTACATTCGAACAAAATGTCCTTTTACCTAGATATTTGGCTTAGTAATTCAACTGGACCATATCTAGCTTATTTTCAGCAGTCCGTTTTGTAGCTCAACGTTTACAGGCACAAGAATAAAAATGCAGTCGATTGATTAAAAAGTGAAAGTGACGTCGAGAAAATCAGTCACGACATCGTGGGTGGAAATTGTGGATATTTGACATCGCGCTTAAAGTTCACAAGCAGTTAAATGCGGCTAAAATGATCCGTGCAACCGTGATGGGATCTGTAATATTATGTGAACCTTATGTAAGCAAAAGTAATGCTTTTTGGAATAGTTTCGTATCACATGTCCTTACTCCTTTGTCCTTATTCAAGGTTTGTTATACACAGAGCAATAAATCGCGATATAATAAGTATTTTTGTGTTTTAGACACTGGTTCCGTCATTATTTCTGAAGAAAACGACAGTGAAAACGCAGGTATGATTTTTCTGTACGGTACCAGAATCGCTGTAGCAGCACTGTTGGCAGAGAGCGATGTCATCAATCAGTTTGCTATTTAGCTCGTGATAGAGGTGCGAAGTATCACGATCAGCATGTGTTTCTGTTTGCATGTATGTGTGTCTGTCTGTATTTCTGTCTGTCTGTGAGTCTATCCGCTCGCGTATCTGAAAACCACATATCTGAACTTTACGAATATTTCCGTACATGTTAATAACTGTGACCGTACTCGATCGTCGACAGTGCAGTAGGTTATGTACTTCCGGTTTTATAGATGACGTCACGTTTTCACGTAATGAGCCGCGTGGTGCGTGGCGTTGGCTGTATCGACGTGGACGCCGTGCTACAGCAAGTAGTCATGAGTTTCCAACGTATTCGCCAGGGGCGCCGTGCTGTTTGATTTTTGTCGTGTATATAGAACGTCAGCAAATTGCGTACCGGGGACGAAGTCTGTTGTCTACGACATCCTCGCTTTTTGTACCCTTTAGTTATTTTCAGTTGCGTTCTAAATCATGATTTCTAGTAACAATCACGTACTGCATGCAAGTGTCTGTTGTCCAGCGTTGGTCATCATGATGCTAATTGCTGGAGCAGCGGTGTTCATCTGCGTCACTGTCATTACAGTCGGGCATCTCACCTTCAAGCGCTATAGTAACGAGTGAGTAGGCTTGCATCCGTCTATCTACGATTATGCGGAGACTGTGAAGGTAAGACCATTGAGGAGAAGGTTAGCGCCTTCTGGCTATATCCTGTGCGTTACAGCTGTCAGCAGGAAGGGCATACAGGCAGTATATAAAACTTTGCTCCAGCATAACCCTCCAGTTCTTAACCGGGATGCTAGCTAATAATACACGTTGACTTGTCCATTAGTAAGCTTAGTGACCATGAAATAATTGTTGTTACACGTCACAGAAAAACAATCTTTCATGCTAAATACGGAGTGGGGCGTCAACGTCATCTACAGTACACTGTCGACATTCTTAGGCAATAAAAACGTATATTTACAGTGGCTGTATAACTTACACCATTTCTGGTGGGTTAATTAGGCCTACTTAATTGTTAAAATAATGTTGTTCAGCTACGACGACGGCGATACGGAGATGTTTACGACAACGAAAGGCGGCGCTGCGGGCGTATTGGTTTAACAACGACAAAATTGAGCTGAATTGACGACAACATATTCACCGGTCGTTAGCAGCAGCAGCAGCTATATCATCGCCGAATGATTGATGCTTCGAACGTTGAGGGACAGAGTCTATTGTTTCATTATGTTGGAAAATAAAAGACGATGATGATGATGATAATGATGATGATCTGTTTCAATGTTTGCCCTCGTACGACGTGAACAGTTCCTGCTTACAGTGCTATAGCAATTTCCAGTGATGACCAGCGAATTGATTGCACGACGCACGACGTTGCCGCTCGTATGAATTTGTAGCTTCTGCTACTTGTTTGTGTACCGGCTGAAAAACTCATTTGCGTGCATGACGGTGCTCGACGATCGCTTCGTACATGTATATGACAAGTTTTTGTTGTGCTATTTTATATATTTGTCGTTGAACGATCTAATTCTATTAAGTGTTTAAAGGATATGTTTATCAACGATAAAACTACTAGAATAGTCTTCGTTCGAGGACGCACAAACCAATTTGCGACATATTCCTTAACTCAGGTAACAGTGAGCTGACCTATGACTTTGACCTCCATAGAGACAATCAGGATAAACCAATTTGACAAATAGATGGAGCATAAGCCATTTCGTTCTAGTTATTGTACAGAGACACACGCAGACACACAACACAACCGACCGATTATTTTTACACGGTCACTAACGTAGTCGTTATAATGTCATTACCTTGGTACTGTGGTACAGCGCAAATAATTATAGCTGTCATCAGCAGACGGAGAAAAGAAATAACAATTAATCAAATGTATTTAGAATACACTTGCGGCACACAATCTGTCATTTTTCATGATTACCGCTTGTTATGTCCCTATAAAACTTATCCACTTGCAATGTTTTTCTAAAATATTGAGGGCACACAGCCAGTCATCCGAGTGCAGAACAGTTGGCTGGTGATGCATATTGCAGCATATTCCCGTTGAGATGGTCCCCATACGACTGATCGGCGTAAGAATCGACGGTCTACATGTGGCTCTGTGCAGTGTGCATGCCGAGTAGCCTAGCCTGCGTAAGCTTTTCGTTTAAGCCTACGCGAGTTTTGCTGTTGTATGATTGTATCTGCTTGTAAAATTCAGCATTATTATAGCGCTACTGCAAAAAGTAACGGGTAGCAAAGAGTGAGGTATTACATATGGCAGTTAAGAATCAGACAGTCGACAAGTAGGCTATAAGTTAAGCGATGACGGCAGAGCGGTGGAACTTTAAGCGGCTGTCACTGGTGGCGTTCACAGTGGTACTGGTAGACACATGCTGTTCCAGTGCTGCAGAGACTGCGACAGTTGCAGGTGCGGCTTAGGCTACAGTTTCACTAACCTTTAAAGATTGTATTGTAGTATTTCAGTTTTATAACTTCACTGTTTCTTCACAAAAGCATAGTCTGCAGGCCTATCAGTCAGTTTACTAGGCTACTGTTTGTCGCCTGTTCGTAGCCTGAACAGAGTCTAAGCAGCTAGAACTGTCGACTGAAGTTTTACCGACATTTTTTTTATCTTTTAACGCCTAATTTCCGAGATGCGATGCGCAAATGGAGATAAGGGCAATTTTTGTGGACGTATGTCGCATGGGTTCCAGTTGTCATGATTCATGTCTTGGGGAGAGACCGTCTCGGTAGGCCTATTTTTCTGAAGAGGGGGCAAAAATTTTACAATGACGCCAGTGGGCATTTTCCCGTGTAGAACAGTCCTGTCAGAGACGCGCCAGTGGAAATGCCAGCTAGTGTGGTCGGATTTGTCAATCGTATTCGCCAGATAGCGCCAATAGCTAAAGAACGGGCGACTCGTATTAAGATGCGGTCCCGCCATTTTTAGATCGTCTGTTTTTGTCAAGAATGACGAGCCCAATGTGACTTAGGCGTAGGCCTACATTTTTTTGTTTTGCGCGTACATGGACATCAGAAACTATAATACAAAAGTTGGTAAAACAAACTGAGTGGAATGTTGTGACAGAGGAGAACAAGGTGCACGAGTTTTGTCAATTTGAGACGATGAGAGCTCGCTGTCGCTGGAACAGTGAAGTCATCGTGATGACCTCAGCGCGCTGGGGACGAATGAATACTGGACGATGTCTTAACATTCATCCCAAGTTGTTGGCTGCAAATAGTGATGATCCTATGTTCCTTGGCTGTTCCGAAGATGCACTGTCACTGCTGGACATGAAATGTTCATCAAAACCAGCGTGCGATGTAGTCGTGCCGAATCCAGACCTCGACAAAGTGACACCTTGCTATGAAGACCTAACGCGATATCTAGAAGCAAGCTACTCATGTGTAAAAGGTATATTTATGTGTAGGCTGATTTCCCTTTTAATAGGCAGTCATAGACAGCAGACTTTGCTCCCAGTACACAACCCGTGCATGATAGCACCTTGTTTTTATTGTTGAGAAAAATTTGGTTGGAATTGATGCAGTAATTACTATAGTTACGCTATCCAAACGCATGTAATATTGTTGTTATGGATAGCAAAAGGGCAGGTTACAGAACTTATTGACTTTCATTAACGTCTAAGGTTTCAAGATAGCATAAAGTGTAGTTCTGCAGGCCCATTCTTCCTGTTTGATTTAGTTGTCCAGGAGAGTCGTCGTTGCGAGGTGTCGGTGACTAGTGAAGCTCAGTTCATGTCGAGTTTTTCTTCATCTCGAGTCAACAGCGTCTCAGTCAGCTGCGGTTCCAAGTCACATCCTTGGCGTCTTGAAGCTGCCGCCGGACAACGCATCAATATCAGTCTACTCGACTTTGCTGCCTCCGAGGACAGACCACGTGACCGAGTCACGTGTACTCGACAATATGGCTATGTGTTGGAGAAGTGGAACAACAGGAACGTGTCTGTGTGTTCTGGACGTGAACGTCAAACTCACCTACTCGTCTCAAACTCTAACAACCTTCAGATCATTCAAACTCCAAACAGTCCAGCCTCAGAGCAGAATTTTCTTATCAGAGTACAAGGTATAGGCATTGATAATTGATTTTTATGTTATATTCATTGCGTGTGTTGCGTTGATGTAATGGATTAGTTTTGTCGCAGTAAAAAAAACGTTTGTTCATGAATTGTTGAAGATTCTACTACATACTGCAGCATATGACCGCATCTTGGCAAATATTCATTAGTTTTTGTAATGATTAATTAATTTCAGCGGTTGGTTGTACGAACATGATACCTCCTGAGAATGCGTGGTTGAGACGTTCTAACGACGACATCATCATTGGCTGTTATTCATCACAACAGACTTGGCAGCTCAAGTGTGACGGACGTGCATGGAAAGGACTCGTCGGAACATGCCCAGAAATGTGTAAGATTTATAAAAAAATTTCTTCTAATTTTCTTTGAGATGACCGACTGTTAACATAGTAGTTTAGTGGCTGAAATTATTTTCATAGTGGATGTACACTTTCTCGCGTTTTTTAGTAGCTTATTGGTTATTTAGCCCACTCGACAAACTTGCCGACCTGGCTATATATTTTGCTTGCGTTAATGTCTTTTAACGTACGCCAAATTATCTCAGGATCTACTGAACCGATTTCCACCACATGAAATATATTTTCGTGAATTTTACTGATCCAGACTTTCTTCCGATTCCTCAAGGTACGTGCATCCAATTTTGGGCAACATTGGCGAAATGACCTTCATTGAACATGCCAAAAACTGGTGAGCTATGAAACATCAACTCGTTTATAGCTATGTATTGTGGTGATGTGGTCAAAATCGTTTACCCCAAAAAGTAACAATTTAAAAAAGACTCAAGGTGATAAACACCATGCAACCATCCAGATAGCTACTCGGAGAGTTAATGCATCTTGAATTACTCTGATAGAACTTGTTGAATTTATCAGAAACGAAATAAATAAATAAATTGTTAGTTTTCAGTTACAATACACATGACATGTTACAGTTCACACTACGTGCAGATGTGACATAGGATATTTTCAACAGTTTAGACTCTGTTCATGACAGCAGAAATTAAACATGTGGCCACAAGGGACACAGCCACAAAACACCCAATTTCACGACCATATCAATATTGGACCACTTAAAAATCTAATAATTTATCTCCTGACAGTCGACTATTGTCAGTTTACTTAACAGAATAAATTTAGGTTACTGAAATCGCATTGAATTTGTGGTCCTTTAATTTAATATATTTGAAATATTTGATATTTTTGTATTATCTTAACAACTGGTGGTTGCTTTGTAGATATTGGAACAATTGGTCCAATTCACGAAATGGATATATCAGTAAAGAATTCGTTTCAAGGTGGAATATTATATCTTATTTTATCATGTTGTTTTATGTACTCCACTACACCCAATTACCAATCGTAAGTAAAGGCATAAGTAATATTGAATAGTTAAAAAATTAAACATGTAGATGTATAGGCCCTACTACGTGATCAACATACATGTAGCCTACTTTTAAATTACAGCATAATAAATAAAGTTGATGTTGTTGCAGTGTTGGTTATCATGGTGATCATTGCTTCAGCAGCCTTGGTCATCTGTGTAACAGTCGTCTGCATCGGGTGCTTCTGCCTCCGCAAGTAAGTGAGTTCAACGTCAAGAACATAAAAAACACTGAATGTGTGATGACTTTCAGGCAGTGCATTGTACACTTTGTGTCTGTAGCTACAGGCGTGATGCAAAGGAGAAGCTGAAGATGTCAAACGGCGTCGCTACAGATGTGTATCTGTCTAACGGTCGATGTGTTAGAAACAACGATAAACCAGCTGACAACAACGTATTCACAGGTCGTCTACCAGTCTCCACTGGACCACAACATCATCACTGGCAGCACCAGCAGCAGCAGCTGCTGCTGATGCACACTGGCAACAACGATTAGCTCTTTGCATTCTGCTTCAGCCTGTCGGGATAAAACCGATAAATAAACAAACACTGTCTGCTCAGTGGAATGATGAGTGTATAGGCCTACAGTGATAAATTATTCACTTCAGACTATGTAAGTGTGTATCATAATAGTCGTCAGATAGGCCCTATAGGCTGTTCAGCAGCTTAGATGATGGCAATTTCAGCTCATTTTTTGCCTGTTTCTTTTGTTTGATTCGTAATTTACGAAAAACAAATGCACGCATTTCTAGTAGCGTTGTTCTTATCCAGTTGCATGATCATTGTGATTGCGTTGCGTAATTTCTGCGAATTATTCAGACACAGTCACTGTGGTGAAGTAAAGTTAGCCTGATTTGAATAAATTTGTAGTCTTAAAACTAAACCTAGTAGGCCTACTCGTGTAGCCTATGTTTTTATTCGCTAATAATATCGCCAACACTATCACTTTACTGCATTGTTAAATCGCGTCATAGGGCCTACAGTTACGATCGGTGCATTCAGAACACTGATGATTGTAATTGTTAGGTTGCTAGATGCAATCAGTAAACAAAATAATGCCACAACTAGAACAGCATACTCGATATAGAGCAACTCCACTAGAGTGTCGTTACGAAATTGGCATAGATTTTGCGTATTCACTTCCATGTCAATGAGCTACTGAACCATTTACGATGAACAGGTAGTGCACTAACCTAACCATAACCTTAACATTCAAAAACAAACCCTTTATTGGTCCATGATCTACGTGTTATCCGATTTCATGAAACGCATACGTGGTTTTTAAAACTTATTCTGCGCTCAAACAGACAAACAAAGTTGACAAACGGTGATCAAAAATACTACTGTAGACTGTAGTGGTGTGTTATTTGCATAAACAACACTGCGGAAATGTGGATAGGCCTATTTATACTAACAGCATGAAACAGCGCTCAGGGAGTTCATAGCTGTGTGAAAGAAATTTAATCATTTATCATGGGGAACGAGCGATCATCAATAATCACGGGTGCGCAGTAATTGAATCTACGTCGAGCCCGACTATTAGTGAGTCTTGTTGTATAACCATCCACTGAGGTTAACTCAACCTCCTATCCTCAGTGGGACGGATAAATAAGTCTGCCAATGAGTAGTAGGTTAAGTGCACTGCAGCATACGTAACCGTAAAATCTGGCTTAGGCATATCATTGGCAAATGGCCATAGGCTTTGTTACAAACTATACGTTGTTGAAAACTGTACTTGAATTGGAAAGTGCAAATCAATGAGAGTGACCCAAAAATGTTCTGTTTGGAATGCGTTGGTTTCATGTCATATATCCAGGCCTACTCTTTATCTGTACTCTGTGTAAGTCTTATGCTTTTCTTTCCTTTTCTGCTAGTCCTTTTCATCACTATATTGTGTGATTTGAGATTAAAATATGTGTGCCTGTCTACATGCTATCGTATTGGATGACACATACCCCCTGTCCCGCTGCTTCGCTCGCCCCCTGGATAGGCTAATTGCAGGTAGGCCTACCGCCAACTGAAATACAAGGTGCGCCAATAAAAAAATGCTGTATTTTAGCCACGGTAGTACGGATTTGAGTCAAACTTTCAGACTTTGTATGCCAGTATTCACACAACATATCCTACAAATTTTATGGAAATAATTGATATAGTTCCTCCGATACAGGAGTTTAAACTTTAATGTTCACTTTTTCAAGTGATAATGCAGTTGCACATTGAATATGCACGAATAACAAATCAAATTTTTCACAGCTTTTCATCAACAGTTAAATGTTTCAATTATAAATGTCAGATGACCTATAACTCACTCTGTATTTAAACAGATTGTTCTCAATGACAGTGCCCAGCAGTTGCAGCAACACACGATCGAAATCTGTTGCAAAATGATACAATTGCCTTATCAATGAACTCGTGAAACACATCATTCTTTATCGTGGACAAAACAATCTTTTATTTCGGCATTACGTTGGCTAGCTTTGGCATGTGTCCTTGAGTGTTCAAGCATAGTACCTGACACATTATAATTCATTGGCACATCCATATGGTGCATTGTTTGTTATTTTTCATCAGAATTGCAGTTTAGTTACTAATTCACTTATAAAACTGTAGGCTACTTTTAAGTTCAAATGGTTGTAATTTTTAAACCATACCAAATATTTGACAAAAATTTGCAGCGTGTGTGACGCGAATCCTCCTCTGTGAAAGCTTTAAATTTGGTGAAAAAATCTATTACTATAACTGAGATAATGAATTTTTCCTAAGGGATTGTTTTTCATTGGCGCACCCTGTAGGTCTACAGAGGGAGCTCGACCCCCAGGTCTGTCAACAGTTTGCGCTGAATGCTGTAGGACCAAGCCATAAATCGCATTTTCGGATAACAAAACCTTGGGTATCACATGAATTCGCATGTTGCGACTTGCGAATGTTCCAAATGCCGCAAACAGTTTCAATCAATGCTGTCTGGTTCTAAGCTGGTTCAGGCCGACGTGAGTGCTGCGTGTTAAGTTGAAAGTTTGAGACGATCCCCGCGCACGGCTCACAGCAGTGTTTTCGTGAAAATCACTCCGCCAGATGACATGCAACCGAGCGACCGCCGACCGAATGTATGCTTGTCACTCGCTGTCATTGTGTATCTGACCAACTGCCGAATACACACAGATGCAGAATGTGGATTTTAGGCTTAATTGTGCTGATTTTTCTTGAAGATGGAGCTTGTCAAGACGCTGGTGGAAGTCATTCAGGTAACTCAGTCAGAAGAGTGTTAGGCCTAGAGTTCATTAAGAAGTCTTAGGTAGGCTACTACGTAACAATTCAAACAGAATGCTTACAAAGTTAATAGACAGTCCTTTTTTCCGAAGTTTATTGGATATAATGCTAAACAGTGCTGCGCCATTTTATGTTACACACAATGAGCGATTTGATAAAGACAAAGCAGGCAATTCGATAAGTCATCACAAAGTGAACGGTAAACCCGCTGTAACTAACTGTCTCAACTTTGATTTTTAATCTAGTAGACGTGTCATATACACATCTCTATTATTCCACCGTCGCACTCGTGCCTCCTATGTCTACAATGTATGTCTGGCGTGGTATAACGTAGTGTTAACTCACGGATCCACTCAAGCGTGAAAT
>Ga0209782_1002135_pt1 | contig 10872 bp, 5 predicted proteins | sample WorMetmaBAHAMAS1_FD_187390 | JGI IMG/M metagenome (GOLD analysis project Ga0209782, IMG submission 187390) | Marine gutless worms symbiont microbial communities from Max Planck institute for Marine Microbiology, Germany - Inanidrilus... | ecosystem: Host-associated > Annelida > Digestive system >...
CAAACTGCCTTCACGACAAAACTTTGGAACCATTATTTTTAAATTTTTATGTTTATCATTTTATTTCTGCGCCGCTGTGAGAGGTGCGAAGTATCGTAATGAATATGTCGGTTTTTCTGTCCACTCGCATACCTCAGATGAACTTCACAAAATTTTTGTGTATGTTGCCTACGGCCCTCGCTCAGTTCTCCTCTGGTGGCACTGCATGCAACGTTGCGATATGCTATGTACTTCAGTTTTGCGGATGACGTCATGTTTTGACATGTTGGCCCTATGGCACACCATGTGCATTCCTAAGTGGTGATAGTATACAAAAAGCGTAACAGCAAAGTATCAGTAATATGATACAAATACAAAATAACAAAAACAGGATGCCAGAGAAGCAAAAACGCCAATCAACGCTGGCTGCCTTTACAACTTCACTGACATTATGCAGTTATGCAAATGATAAAAAAATAAACAAAAAACGCCGTACAAGCTAACAAAGGGTCAACGGCGGAAGCATGCTTTGAAAAGTGCTATGACCACAAGCCCATGAGCAATGTGCTTAGATGAGTTTTGGTTTGTAAAAACTTTGTGTGTATCAAATATACTTCTCATGTGACAGGCTGACAGCGTGAAAAACATAAGTAGTAGGCCCTAAGTGAAAGCCGTAGTCTGCTCCACTTCTGAATTTAAGCATATTGTGAATGAATGAATGAATGAATGAATGAATGAAAGAATGAATGAAAGATTTAATGAGAAACTGTAGCCTAGGCTAGCTGCTGCATGTAAACCAGAGACTGAGCAACCACAGCGGTGAAGACCCGACATATCAAAAGAGTGCACGGTCTGTGACCCGGTGCACTTTAAGCCTTGAGGGTATGGGTACTGTACTAACTGTAGCATAAATTGCATTTGGTTACTGAAAAAATGTATTGCAGTAAAATTATGCGAAAACAGCAGCCAGTTAGGCATGAATTTAACCACTTGTGTTGTAAAACTTTCTGTGCATCAAATATAAGTTACTTAATGCTGCGTGCAGGACGTTGAGTGTGATGATGGAAGTGAATGTAGAATAACGTCTCGCACGGTCTGTGAACTGGACATGTGTCATCTGGAATACAGCGGACAGTGTACAGGTAGGCTACTCGTGCTTTGTGATTGAACAGTAGGCCCCTACAACTTTGCACGTTATAACATTAATTTATTTTATATATTTATTAAGCCATGCAGTGCACACTGTCACATGCAAAGACGCACAGAACTGTTCACGGCTGTTATACAGTAGGCCTATATCTTGTGTTACCAAGCCGCTGCAGTTAATATTGGGAAGATTAGGCCTATTGAGCACAGTTTTCACTGCCCAAATGTATCTGCTAATGACAACTACACTGTAAAAAATATCCGTATATCCACGGATATTTTGTGGTGAGTTTTACATATTTTAACGGAACCGGTTATGTATACATTTGTATCCATAAATTGACGGAATCATGAAGCCCGGGCCCACACTGCAGTGTGGGCTTGGGCTTTATTATTCCTGCAATTTACCATTCCGTTAAAATAGGCAAAAGTCACCACAAAATATCTGTTGACATATGGATATTTTTTAAGTGTATCGCATTTAGATGAGGGAGAACATGTTAGTTTTCGTTGATTAGTGTTATTCATATCACCTTTACACTTCACGTCTCTGTACCGTGCAATAATTTAACTAGAGCTTTGCTCTAGCCCGTGGCTTGCAAACCATGGCAATTAGAGTGGGCCTATGCCCTCTTCGCACGTAAGTTTCTGCATCACAATGTGTTACTAACCCACTACACACTGTGACGTCACTTCAGTTCCATATGGACGTTGTGCCGTTTATAATAGTATAGGTTTTATATATCAAACTCCATTTAATAGTCTGCAGCGAGGGCTCACAATAGAGAAATGTGATGGTTGGCACGTGCTTTCATGGGTGATCTGCAGTAAACCTACTACAAAGAGGGGCCTGGGTGAGTGGCAGCTCACCCACTCATGTACCTAACGCAACAGTCCACCCATCAAACTCTTATGTATCAATTTTTAGCGTGAGATGTATATATACATAGGCCCTCTTGTATATATTATTGTTGTTATTTTTCATTATTCAGTGATTGTTTTCGGTTTTGGTTGGAGCTTGGGAATTGTGATATGGCACTAGCATTGCTCCCAGGCACGGTAATCCAGGGGATTTAGGTCATAGCATTTGAAAGTCATGAATGGCAATGATGTTTGAAAAATGTTATTTTATGCTGCATTTACTGGCAATTTTTGAAATGCAAAAAGATAATGAGGTACCTATGTTGCAATGTTTTTAAATTTGAGACAGTTTAAGTTTAAGATATTTAGAAGCTACTGATACATCTATGTTACGTCCAAGGTGTATTATATATCTGGAAAATTTCACAATGAAATGCTAAGTAATTGATGAGAAAAGACCAACAATCTTTAGGAGGATACTTTTTTGCTGCACCCTGTAGAGTGAAGTGATGAATGAGGTTGAGCAGCTGAAACATGGTTGCGGTTGAGCAAGTTACTTAGCCTGCTCGGCATGCGTGCCGACTGGGCTATATATTTGTAGTGTGCTTTCACTACAGTGCTGATTGAATATGCTGTGTTCAGCCACCTGTGAGCGACTCAACTGTTCTGAGCCACGTACCATCTGTCGCTACGGTCATGTCAAGAATTCCACAACAGGCTGTGACACGTGTCCTTGTCTAGAACCTTGTCAGGTGGGCTCATTGCAAGACTGCCATGCAGTCATACGCTGTTGAACTTTTATTGGAGGAGTTTATTTTTGAGTGTAATATGGCACGTGTTGCTGTAATTTTTCTGTTTTTACCTACCACCTCAGTGGTCCAGATATTACAGTCGGTAAGATGTGTGTCAGTGCATGTGTGTCAGTATGTGAGGACAATGACTTTGCCTGTACATGTTGACATATGACAATCTGGTTATATTTGGTGAGCAAATCTAGCAAAGCAAAGATTGACCTTTGACCTTGATATTTTGCATGCTGGTTGATTTTGGTCACGTTTGAAGGTCAAGGTTATATCATTATACGTGTGTCTGTTGTTAGAACGTTACATGTGAACAAGGCTCCATTTGTATGGTAAACACTCGAAGTGCATGTCATGGTGGCGTGTGCTCCACCGAATATTATCCGTCGTGTGTTGGTAAGTTCTTGCTGTCATTCCTTTGTTCACATGATTTTACTTGAAATATGTGTTAATTTTCTATATGGTGAATATAAATTCTCAACCCATGATGTGCAAAATCCCTTGATTTTTTGCTGTATCATATTTCTAAGCATCAACAGTTCACTCACAAATTTGTTGCAGTATGTCACGATTTTGGTATACGGACTTTTCACCGGAGGTCTATTCACCAGGGGACACTTCACCGGGTACTGATCACCGGGGAACAATTAACTGGCCGGACTATTCAAAGGCCGGACTGTTTACTGGGAGCAATTTCACCGGGCAGCTGTTCATCGGTAATTAACTATGTGTGTGCACCGACATATGACACAAAATATCTCAGAATGTCCTGGACCTACCTTGACCTACTTTACAGGTTTGTTAGGCGTATTAGTGGGGATGATTTTCCAAATATTCGTTTGGCGGTCGCCCGAGAGACGTTGCTATGGCAACCAGTTAAATATGGGAGATGTTCGCAAATGTCGCATGGAACGAATTTACTCTTTGCTTTGTCATTCGACAACGAATTGGCCGATCATAAATCTGCTTTCAAAATGTTCATTGTCAATAATCAGGTTACATCATGTCCAAATTTGGTGAACTTCTGTCCAGTAATCTCGGAGTTTACGCTGTTAAAACGCACAATTTTTGCCGCGATTCGCCTGCAATTTGACGACGAAGTGCATGGCAAAGCCTAGCATGTAGCCCGCTCGGCGCCCCCTAGCGAGTACTAATGACACACACTTACTTACTTATCGCCGCCTTGCCTAGCAGCACCGCCCCCTACTGTACGTACCTGAAGTCACCCCAGAAAAATTTTTGACGCCGACTGTACAACTTCTTATGTCTTAAACTCCAGGGTCACTGAAACAAATCTCACCAAATTTCTACAGCAGATGCATTAAAAGTCTTGACTGAAGTGTTTAAAACATTTGTGTTTGTCTGTTGCACAGTTGATTGTCCAGTGTTTGATTGCGCAATGGATCAAGACTGTCGGTATGGATTTGTCATGACTGCGACCGGATGTCAGACTTGTGACTGCTACGATCCTTGTCAGGTTACTGATATTACTTGCAACACGATGTACTTTACATAGGTATTAGTTATGCAAAATGTGCATCCATTTAGAGCAACCGTGTAGTCTGATGTGTGTGTCTATGTGTTAGAAAAAGAACCTTTGAACTAAATGACCTTAGACAAGATTGTTATCATGCTGGTTAATACTGACTCTGTCTACATTAAGTTCAAAAGTCAATTCATAGGTTAGAATTCACCGTTGCAGGATGAAAAAAAATATTTTTCAGCTGCAGATGCACATTATGAGATGACATATTTTTTGGTTGTTTGTTATGCGATTATGCTAAAGTGGTCAGTGCGACATCGAATAAGAGTTTTCTGATGATCGTAAACAAATTGTTTACTATTATTCAAAACAACGACAAGCAGTTATATGCAGTGTATGCACTGCAATTTCTGCCACATTAAGTCGCAGTTAGTTAACTTATTAAATATTTCACTGTGGTTTTAAATATTCACTGTTGTTTCTAGAATGTAACTTGTCCAGCTGGAACAGCATGTCGACCATCAAATGTGCCGGTAATTATCGCAGAAAATGGAAGACTTCGACGGATGTATACGCATAGTTGCTCACGTAAGAACTATGTGTTGGATGCATTCATATCTACAGAATTGCAAATGCAATTTTTAGGCCTATTTGTTGTATTTACACTTAAAATTGTGTTTTACTTTTTAGGATGCACTAATAAAACTAAATTATTGGATATACAGAGCTGAATAATGCATAGACCAGTAAATGAGTTGTAACTGAATTAGTATGTTCTGTATTTTATGTTGCGTCAAAGAGATGACAATTCTTTTTAATATGCCAGTGATTATGTTGAAGACTGATTACACAGACGTTGATTTATCAATAACATGTCGAAATATGGCCTAATAATGTAACTAAACTACAGGGTGGGCCAAAAACGGACTGTTTTTGAGATTTAATAACTTCGCGACATTTAATGACAGAAACATGTCTCAAAAGTTTCCAAATTTTGTCTAGAAAAAGAATATTACTTGCATGTCAGTGAATTTAAATATTCTTTGCCTAGTTTGCATAAATATTCACTACTCTTCTGCCGAGCATCTGCTGAAGGGACGTTAACACTTTTTTTGTTTCTGCTGCTGTTTTCAAACTTGGTAAAACTGACCTTGACCAGGAACGAAAATAAAGGGAGCCTATTACTGTGATCACATAGTCGAACAAGGATTACTGCCGAACATTTGTTGACTTCTGTTTCAACAGGTCGGAGCACCGGCACACCAATCATGCCACACTGTGGCTTACCTGCACTCTCATGTGCCAGAGTTCATTTTACCGGAAAACTAGCTTTCAAATATTTCGGATCTAAATTCTGTGCATTATTCAGTGTGGACAGCATTGCAAAAGATGGTGTATTGTAACGAAATTTCAGATTATAACCGGCTGAAACGCGTGCTCATTGACTGTTGGACTCACCGAAGTCCAGACACATTGAACTAAGCGATCAATCAGCTGCCAAAACACTGATAATGGTTATCAAGGTGAAGGGTACCCATGGTGAATTTCGTCTGGACCAATTCTGTGTGCAGATGATCACTGCTGCTACTTTCATTACATGTTTCTGTTAAAAACTGGGCAAAATCGATACATTTTTGTCAGATTTAGCATAATTTCAGGTATTGTGAATATTTATGCAAACTAGACAAAGAATACTTAAATGCACTGACATGCAAGTTTTGTGCTTTTTCTAGAAAAATTCTGCAACTTTTGACATATCACGTGCCTTTCTTTCATTAACCACCATAAAGTTATCAACTGCCAAAAACAGTCCGTTTTTGGTTCACCCTGTATCAGGTTGTAGTAGTGATACTTTACAAATAATCAAAGAATTTTGCTCATGGCAGGCTTAAATTATAGCAGTAAAGTCAACGTGTCAAAAGGCTGGTTAATCATAAGCATGATGTTTGCTAAATACTGATGTCCAAACTTTAGCTATAAATACTTTTTTACCATTAAATGTCAGGCACTAATCAGATTTTTAGTTCAAGTCACTTACAGTTCACACAAAATGACTGTTTCTAACAGCAAGATTACAGGAATGACTACTTTGATTTTTAAAGGATGTCTGTTACATTTGTTGTTGTAGCAATGGCTTCATCACCATTACCACCAGTAGCGACTACAACTCCAGGTTAGAGACATCATATTACCAACAATATTAATAAATTTTGCTAACATTTTCATTTATAAGCACTTAGTTTCAGTATATCAGTCATGTTTCAAGAATATTAGTCTAGTTAGCATAATATCAGCGTTTTCCATTATTATATATGGCATGGATGTGTGTTGGATATTTAGCTTGCGAGCCAGTTCGATGTCGCATGTACTGTCGATTTGGCTGGGCAAAAAACATCAGCACCGGCTGTGACATATGTGCATGTCGTAATCCGTGCGACGTGAGTAAGCTAGCCTTGTAGGTTGATATATCTGGGACGTATAGATAACATGTTATTACATGAAAGCATACATTTTTACGCAAGTTTCTACAATTATGGTAGCGACATCCCGCATTACTGCCAAGCACATATCATTCAGTTATATTCGCCAGATGGTGCCCATATATACTATTAGGCTCCCATCCCATCTACAGCATGGTTACTCGGGCCTACCCGAGTCTGTACCCCCAAACGCCATATCAATTGGTTCAGCGATTTTTGCAGAATTCACCATTGTGACAATCACACTAACACCAACAGGCTGACCGACCACATTACATCAAGACATAAGTGGCAATAGCCCGCATCTACGTTAGGCATGCTGACTAAAAAAATCACTTTAAAACCTGTGTGAATGACAACCTGTTGGTGTGTAATGTTTGTTAATGTTGATGATTTACTGTGAGTGAACTGAAGTTGTTGTATTTGACTTGTAAATGGCTGTGAGTTTGTCATTTTTGCATGTACAGGGCGTGACTTGTCAGCCAGGCTCAGCATGTCAGCCAACAGTTCAAAATGACACACATGTCGGACTCTGTGTTGGTGAGTGCAACTTTCATTTCTGTTCAATGCATTTATTACCAACAGAGCTGCTCAACGTTTGTACGGCAGACTGCCAGCAATGTTTACGTCAATCATTTGCATTGTTTGGAATTTTGCCGATCAGGAGCTTTACATCGGTCAAAGTTAACACTGCAGGGAACTGCTCTGCAAAAGTTCACCTTGGTCAACAATTTTTAAAAAATGCCACATATAGGTCTATCTCTGTATGCTTCTTGTCTTTTCAGTGGTCATCAGCTGAGGGCTGTTTATCCTATTAACTTTTGCAGATTGCAAACTATAAAATCATTTGTTGTTCTTGTTGCAGCAACACCTTCACCTCCATTATCAACAGCAGCAATTCCAGGTTACCAGTTGCATACTTGTTCATAAACTTCACATTTTAAGTTCGCTCGGCAAACTTGCCAAAAGAGCTATATATTTTGACGATGGTTTATCTTTATTTACATTTTTTTTATATATTCATATTTTTTTAATGATCGACTTTCTAACATCTGTTTCTCAAAAGCTAATGGACTGATCTTCACCAAAATTTCAGGATTGGTAGAGGATGTAAGGGCTTGTTCACCTTATTTAGCTTTTGCGATCCCTCAAGGGATTCTGCCGTGGCAACCAATTAAAGTCGAAAAATTGGCGTTTTTCCCAGATCAATCGCCTTTGCCACACTGCTATTCCAAAACGAATTGCAATATCGCAATGCCGATTTCAAAAGATTAAATAGAATGAATTTCTCTACATTGTGTACAATTTTGGTGACATTTTATCCAGAAACCACAGAGTTTATGCTGTTAACAATAAAACCTTTTGCGACGACGCAGCAAAAATCGGCATATCACGTCAAATATCTCAGAATGTCCTGGACATATCTTGACCTACTTTACAACTTTGGTAGGCGTATTGGTGTAGATGATTATACCGATATTTGTTTGGTGGTCGCCCAAGGGACGTTGCTATGGCGACTAGCTAAATTTGGGTGATGTTTGCAGACATCGCTAGGAATGACCTTTATTCTTTGCTTCGGCGTTCGACAACGGATTGGCCAATCATAAACACGCTTTAAAAAATTAAATGGCAATAATCCAGCTACATCATGTACAAATTTGGTAAACTTCTGTGCAATAATCTCGGATTCTACGGTGATAAAATGTGCAATTTTTGCCGCGATTTGGCCGCAATTTGACGACGATCTTCATGTATCTCCTTGGCGTTCCGAAACGGATTGGAAGATCGCAATTTTGATTTCAGTAGAGTAATCGGCAATCATTTTTGTAGAAATTTGTTGAGATTTATTTCAATGACCCTGAAGTTTAAGACATAAGAAGTTGTACAGTCGGCATCAAAAATTTTTCTGGAGTGACTTCAGGTATGTTCACTAGGGAGTGGGGCAAGGTGGCAATCAGTAATAAATGTGTTTCATTAGTATTTGCTAGGGGGCGACACTACAGCGCCGAGCGGGCTATACGCTAAGCTGTGCCACACATTACTGGTTATTTTTTAAAATCAGTTTTTTAGGTTCCAATATTTAGATTGCAATACTTCAGTTAAGTATAAACGAGACATTTACTCTAATGACAATAGTTCTGACATTTTCCATTATTTTTGACCTTTAAGAAGGAGACTACATGCCAGATTTCTTCTGTATTTTGCTAGGTGTCTAATCCTAATAAATAGGAAATTTGCAAATACTATTATGAAGTACAAGCATATACTGGTTTTATCAAATCTTTAGCATTTGTTGAAGTTTTCTTAAGATATTTAAAACTGATTAGGCAAAAATATGTGGCAAAAATTTGGCGGTCGTGGTGCATGCGGGCACGAGGGAAGGGATCATCGCTGGGAAGAGTGGAGGGATCATCTCGCGCTATGCTAGCCACTTCTAGGCCCTCTTGTTGCACCATATGAAAGCGTTTTGGCTGTAGATGATAGATCTGAATTTTTTTCAATATCTCAAGGGACGTTATCGTAGCAACCAATTTTGTGTCGTACCGGACTTTTTCACTCGGAGCTGAAGTATCTCAGGATCCGCTGGACCGATTTTCATAGCCTTTACACCATATTGTAGGTATTGAATTGCAGATGATCAATCGGACCTTCTTTTTCTAATATCTTAAGGGACTTTACCATGACAACCAATTTTGTGTCAAAATTGCGGCAAAATTACCTACCCTCCCTTTGCACTTATCGCTCTGTCATTCCAAAACAAAATGGGATATCACTACCTCAATGTGCGCATTAACAGCATAAATGATGTCTCTACACTGCATAAAAATTTCGTGAAATTCGGTCCAGTAACTCCAGAGTTGACAGAGCTTATTTGTCAACGTCAGGTATGACACGGTCAAAAAATGGGAATTTAGTCGAATATACTGGACGATTTTTGCAATCTTTTCACCACATGAAAATGCTCTACTTACAGATGATGGATCTGAACCTATTTTCCAATTTTTCAAGGGACGTTGCCATGGCAACCAAATAATGTTGCGAAAATGTTATCAACGCCGACTGATACCAGTGATGTTAACAAGGACTGGACCCACAAACAAAGTGAAATATCATGGTCTAGCTGTGCGCGTTAACAGCGGAGATGATGGCGCTACATCGTATAAAAATTTGGTGAACTTCTGCCTGGTATCTCCCGAGATGAAAGGGCTTATTTGCCTACGTCTGGTACGACACGGCCAGAAACTGGCGTATATAGTCGAATATCTCCGGATGTACTGGACCGATTTTCGCAATATTTTCACCATATGAAACGCTTTATGTGCAGATGATGGATCTATACCTTTTTTCCAATTTGTCAAGGGACGTTGCCATGGCAACCAAATAATGTTGCGTAATGAAGGCAAACTGATACTACGTGCATTCTTTGCACGTTTGCCAGATGGCAGCACGGTTTTGTTTCGCTACTACTTGCTAGGAGGCGACACTGCGGCACCTAGCAGGCTATTCACTAGGCTTTACCACACATTTGTAGTATAACTTATTTTTGTCATTTTGTCTTTTTCATTGATCTTTTATAATTGTCCCCGTTGATAAGTCGAGATGTTCTCTCATTTCTTCATTGTGAAGATGCTGTACGCTGAAAAGTAGGCAGTTTCTGTCTTATAAACATTGTCTGCATGTTGTGGGTGTTTTAGTGATAACAACGACTGTCAGCAGAACACGTGATCAGCAATTTAGAAGTATGTTTGCTTGCTGCATCCTCTGAACATTTGAACTGTCACATTTGAATTTCATTCGTTTGCATTTTTCCCGTAGTCGGATTTCAGTCTGAGCAAATTGTTGATTGTTTAGATTGACTTATTCATAACCATTCCCATACCAGCTACTCACAACTAGTATAATTAGGACAGAGTTATAGAAGGTGCAATTTAGATGAATGTGAATCAACATCAGTTTGTTAGCCCTTCTTTAATGATTTCTCTGAGACAAATTATCTCAGGATCCACTGGACCGATTTTCGCAGACTTTTCACCGAATGAAAGCGTTTTGGGTGCAGATGATCGATCTGGACCTCTTTTTTGATATCTCAAAGGACGTTGCCATGGCAACCAATTTTGGGCAA
>Ga0209782_1002136_pt1 | contig 10871 bp, 6 predicted proteins | sample WorMetmaBAHAMAS1_FD_187390 | JGI IMG/M metagenome (GOLD analysis project Ga0209782, IMG submission 187390) | Marine gutless worms symbiont microbial communities from Max Planck institute for Marine Microbiology, Germany - Inanidrilus... | ecosystem: Host-associated > Annelida > Digestive system >...
TGCAGATGTGATCACTTGTGATGTGTTTAACGGAATTGAGGATCAGGAAGGTAACGGATCGAATCTTGTAAGATACGCATTACCGTATAGCACACATCTGATAGAGAGAGAGGGAGAGAGGGGGGGGGGAGAGCTATGATCATTAGACAGATAGCACGATATGGTCTCATGTAGTGTGCAGTAACACCTGAGTCCTAGATTGTGCGTCCAGCGCTCAACATCCGACCGACAGTTCACTGGCACATGCGACTGACTGTAGGCCTAGTGCTCATGCCATAGGCTCTACAGCTTCGTTAATTAGTTGTCTTACGACGGGAACAGAAATAAGACCATGCTCAGCATGACACCTTTCCTCAGTGTCATACCTGGTGAATTCAGCTGGAGGCTCTTATAGCCACTTCCGACAGCCGGCCACTTATATCGCATATGGATTAATAAATTTCTTACTTGCGTACCGTACTCTCTCTGTCTGTCTGTCTGAAGGACTATACGAATAAGAGAGAAAGAAATCGATACAAGACGGACACACCTTAGCAAGTGTCTTTTACCTGCTGCTATGGCGCAGCTGATCGATAAACCACGAATAGGCTAGCTTTGGGCATACGGTACCGGTAATAATAGACTACAGTCACGTAGCAAGGAAACGTCTTAATTAGAGCACGCTGCCTATTTTCAACATTTCTTCATCAACTTTTTGAATCTGAATATGTGCAGAATGTTTAAAAACTGTTCCACTAAGAACTGACATTGAAATGTGTCTACAACGGACCTAGAGAATCTTTCTCTGTATAACTGCAGCAATCGTCCAATCGTTGTCCGACTTGATAATTTTTGTCAGAAATGTTTCTTGTATAGCGTGGTAACTACGTGTATGTGTATCAGTCTGTCCGTGTGCACTGCGTTGCGCGGTAAAAATGTCACTGAGATATCTACTTTTTCTTAGGTCATTTTCTGAGAGGCCGTGTGTAGGTCTATCCGTTGTCAGTTCTATTACGGCTAAGCTGATTATGCGATTAGACTAAATGGGCATGTGCGGCACCTGCCGCCTCCCGATGACTTGCAGTGATTATATTAGCAGACCACACGTCTATACCAACGTGCAGCAGTTACCCGATATCTTAGATTAAACTTTAAAAACATCACCTTTCAGCACAGCTGCATGGTTACAACGTCAGTCGTAGAGCTTCCATCTCAATCTATACGTATTAAGCGATACGACGTCACCTAGGTCCTACTAGCTCAGTTTGTTCATGTTGCCTAGCACGTGGAAAACTACGACGGAACAAGAAGCTCAGCAGATGCTGAGTTAGTGCGACATCCGAGCTGTTCGACGTGATACTAAGGGCTGAATTTGACTGGTTCCGAACGCGATTTTGGGCACTTTCGGCATCCGCATAGGCAACTGCAGATGGTACCATTCGATTCACTGAATGTGATTTCCTATTATTCTATATTGATCTAACGCGTAGCTTCACCGTTTGTGGCATTATTGCCGCCGAAGTGCAAAATTCCACATTTTCCATACCCCACTGACCTTCCTCTGTAGAATTCGGAATCACACGATATTAAGATCTGCTTCAGCAGGCAGGACACTGACCCAGTGGCGTAACTAGGGTTGTCGGCGCCCGTGGGCAGAAGCAATGAAGTGCGCCACCGCCCCCCTCCTCCCGAAAGTAGTCACATATAAATCTGACGCTTACAGCCCGATTGTTGGTTGACCCCTCTCCTCTGATAGGCAACATCTGAGCTATGGTGTTTCTCTGGAGGTAAGAGGGGAGATAATCAGAGCTGTTCTGTGCTGTATTGTATACGACAGTTGTGCACAATCATAAGCACACTTAGATGAGCAGTTGTTACAGCTCTCTGGATTGGGTTTTGTCACACTGGGTGCATTTCACTGTGCATAGCCTAGATTTAGTTGTGTTTATCTGTGTGTATTTTGTTTTTTTTTCATACTGCATATGCCTATGTTGTGTTATTGTCAGCACAGTGGTGTGGAGCTAATGCAGGATTGAAGCCTGGTCCTTAGGACTTCTCTTCCTTCAGTGCCTTGACACTGTTGGTTGGGTCTTTTCACCAATAAAACCCGTCCCCGATATAACCTATGTGTTTGGTGGGACGTTAAACCCTGCTCAACTTAACTTCAATTGTCGGTTAAATATAGGCCTACTGCCATGGCTGTGCATACGATTGTATGATTTTTAGCGCGAGATGTAATATATACATCTCGCGCTTATGCTACGATGTCAGTGTCCGTCCGTCCGATCCAAATTTACCGCACATTGTGGTCACGGGGAGGGGTAATCCAAACAACATCTTGCGCTATGCTAGCCGCCCACTGCTAGGCCCTCTTGTTATTTAAGCGTTAAATTATATTAATCAGCCTCGCGCATTTTACAGTATGCTTGAGCTTAGCTTTTTCTACAGTTTGCAAAGTGGCAACCACTGACCAGACCACCAGGGGAATGGGTGAGAGTTTGCCTCCAAGACCACCTCTGCAATTTGCACAAAACCAATACAAAATTTTGGGGTTTGGTACCATCTCCAAATAAGCCCACAAAAGCAGCCAGGGGCGAAGCCAAAGGTTTACACTAAGAACTTATGGGGACGGGCTGTGTGGATCAGAGGAAGGGGCGGTTCTAACACCTCCAGTTTAAGGGGGCAAATGGGGGGCCAAGGGTATCTGAAGGTCACCAGAAAAATTTTGTCAGTTATATGTACAAATGTGCAGTTTTTAACAAAAACTAACATTATAATCACTAAAATTTAATTACAGGTGTTCATTTACGCTCAGCAAAAATTTCAGTTGGGGGCCAGTGGACGACCAGAACTCTGATTGCTCTCCCCCGCCTTAGAACCGCCAGTGTGGAGGGGCGCCTGCGACCCTTGCCCGTATAGGGGCGCTTGATAACTGTAAAAATGCACTAAAATCTACATGCCGTACTAAATTTTATTTGACAGTCTTCAGACATCTATACTGAGAAGGACGTCCCTATACTGAGAAAGGGCGCAGAGCAGATCCAGGGGTTAAGCTAAGAAGTTATGGGGATGAAGTGTGTGGAGGGACACCTCCGCCCCTCCACACACTTCATCCCCATAACTTCTTAACGTAACCCCTGGATCTGCCCCTGGTCACAAGCAAATTTTCTGCAAAACTGCACTATATCAATTCAAGTAGACTTGGAAACACAACAGCAAGGAAGGAAGTAAGCCAGATAAGTGTATCTATACTACTATAGCCTATTATACGGCAAAATAACAAGTTTGTTGCAACTTGCGATAGACTACTGTTGGCTCATTCACCAAATTTATCAAACTCACTTTGTGGTTGTTGAATGCATACGTTCATTGATTATTAAGGCAATCGTATCATTCGCAACACAGTTCGATCGTGTGTTGCTGCAGCTAGTAGACATTCTTAACACATTTCGTTGACATTTACCACTAAAACATTTGAACCGTTGGTTAAATGCTATGCAAAATTTAGATTTTTATTCGAGACTATTAAATGCCCAACTGCATGGTCACTTGAAAAATTGAACTTTAAAGTTTAAAGTGCTCTATTTGTTGAACCATATCAACCATTTCAAGAAAATTTCAGAATATGTTGTGTGAATTTCACGTACAAATTCTGAAAGTTTAGCTCAAATCCAATCCATGTTACGTTTGCTGAAACACATTTTTTCCAGGGACTGTTTTTATGCACACCCTACATACACATATGATGGTGCCCTGAAAACATTAAACAATACGATTAACAAGTTACACTAGATTTTCAACAAAATTGTTAAATGATAACCATTCCTCAATGAAAAAAATATGAACCATGGAAATCTAAAACAGCAGTAGGCCTATAATTAGCGCATGTCAGATATCATTCTGTCTCTACCAAATTTTGTGGGGTCGGTTGAATGGTGACGGAAAAACTGCTGCTTGACCTAGCTGCCAGTGCATACAGTGTATATACAGATACCGATATTCTGGAACAACCTCAATGACTTATTTGACGATCTGTGCCGCCATTTGGCGTAATACACGATAATAATAATAATAATTTGACCACCAAATTTCATGGCCGTTCAGCCACTCTGAAATTATACTGAATTTAAGCATAGTTGTTCAGAACATTTAACAAGCTTACGTTTGGTATTTTTTTAGGAAAACATATTTTAACGTTTTTTTCTATCCAGTGTATAGGGGAAGCCCCAAAATCGGTTACCACAGCAACATCCCTTGAGCAACTGGAAACTGTATGTCAGATTGATGTTAAAAATGGATGCATTTTTCGTTTTACATTTTCAGTGGAAAGCACCAATAATGGAAGACAGACTGACCTTGTCCAGTTCTGTGCAATTCAATTAGAATGATATGAATGGTCCTTAAGACAGTGATATTGTTACTCACATGTACGACAAAATAGCAGATAAGACGTACACACAGGAATTTTCAGCAACTCTATTTCCAATCTCGCATGTGCGTACATACAAACACATACACAACCCTGTATAGTCCTTTACAATTCTTGCCTAAACCAATATTCATATGCCACAATGTAAAAATTTTTAGTCATTCCAATTACATAGTCTGAATTTTGACATAAAAAGAGAAAGAAGCTGTTGAAGTAAAAGAAGGATAACCAAGATGTCTATTGAAAAATGATGAAAAAATTTGTAATTAACTTTGTGCAAATGTGCAATTTAACTGGCACACCACGCTACACCACGTCATAAAACAATGTCTTCTTCATCCACTTCTGCTACATTAGAAATTCTTCACTGCACAAACACCTGATGCTGATCACATTAAGACAATGCTCACTGACTATGCTGGCCTAAGTTACGACACTAACTTGGATATAATGGAGTACCAGCGACATCGACAATGGTAACAACGACTAAAATGGTTATACAGCTCACCGCAAACTGCTCAAGAAAGCCCAACGTGGAGGTGCAATTGTTAAGCACCAAAATGGATCTAGTATGACAGCACTGCAAATCTATCACAGAAGACTTGTAATGAAATCATAATGCAGAAAACACACGCAGAACAGAGACACTGTAGCATGCTACTGCAGTGCTGAACGTCATTTCAGTCACCAGTGCAATCATACCGCATAACTTAAAATGCAGTCAATTCTGCATAAATAAACATGAAAATATGCATGACATACAAATGATAGAACTACCGGCAGTATACCTAGATTACTTTAAATCGGCATCTCGTCCATATGTCCAGCCTAGTGGTCAAACAGTGAGACTGACCGTTGTGTCTATATAACTGGAATAAACCTTCTTCATCCACTGAAAAGATGCTCAATTCTGTATAGATACAGAGCCAGAGCTTGTGCAGGCAGCAAGGTTCGATGAATGCGACTGAAAAGTTACAATCTTTACAAGTACTAAGATCAGACAGTCTGCACCTGTGTGTAGGCTGTTTGATCTTAGTTTATTGTTAGGTTTATTGTGGTGACCCTTTCCTTGGCATTCACACTGTGCATAAAACAAGATAACATTCAGTGTGTAATTTTCTCAAACTGACATAATGCATCAGTGATTTCACTTTCCTCAATGGTTTGACGCTGGTGTTTGAAAGAAAATAATAATTTCCTATAAATTTTCTTTCTAAACAAAACGCGAGTCTGTTGCGGCAAGTTGTCAGCCTGTTTGGTATGCTATGACATCAGAATCCACTATGACAGCAGGAGTTGGTCTATCTATCGCAAGTCCAGCAAACGAAATGATAACAGCTAGATGCTGTTGTGGGACAGAGCAACAAAACGGTCATATTCCAAGTGAGTGACCAGTAAATGTAACAAATGAATGCTCTCAGTGCAGATAAAAATGTCCATCAAATATTTCCATCAAAACTTCCAGTTATTTTCTCAGACGTGCAAAGGAAATGGCCGGGCAGTTCAAGTGCCGACGAGAAGCACGGCAACAGCACGTCTGGTACTGAATTACCTGGATGATTGTTACAAAAATATGAGAAGTTAACAAGTCGGTTTTGTCGTTGTAAGAGAAAATGCAATCTTTGCTGGTGACACACGTAAATGACGGCTGAAACAGTAAGCAACAGGCGGAGAATTAAGTGAGTACAAGAGCAGAGTCAGTCGGTCGGCAAGCATGATGGTAAAGTGATCGATCACACGTTGCACGGATGTCAAATGCCTAGACGTCAGTTGGTGTCCATCTCATTCGATACATTGTCTTCATCACAGTTGACTGAGTCGGCTTTGCTCGCCGCCGCCGCCGCTGAAGCTGTCGACCGCCTCGTCCGTCTTGTTGGCACTGTCGCATCGCGCCGCTCATAGACTAGTACGTACCCTGCCTTTGTCTACATACCAACGTCAGTCAACACCAACACGCTGTGTCGGCTGATCTATAGGATCAAACACGAAATTCATGAAAAAGAGTTTAGAAAATAAAGAAAATACGCAGAACTGTGATGAGGCACAACAAAAACAAGGCAATTGAGAAGGTGTCAGACACTTTACAAGGTAATGCAGTGACACTTTTAAGTCTCCCAGTGAAAGAATTCTGATAATCAGTCAACGTTTGGTGAACTGATGGGCAAGGGTGTTAGTATGTCTCTTCAGACTTAGTGACCAATGGCCTAAACTTTATGGCACCACGAGGTTATCTGTCAACAAATGGTCAAAAATGCCATGGGAGTGTCAACTACTACACACAGCAGTTTTGTAAAGGAGAGAATTACTGACCAAAAAAGACAATTAAATTCAACATTAATTAATTAATTTAATTTTGCACTAACATCTTTGCAGTGACGTGTGGCAAACGGAACAATAAAGAAGTACACTCACGACAACGGAATCTTCGGATGTTGCCGAAACGCTGGAGTCGTCGAAATGATACCACTGGTTATCATTTTTGTTTTTCGCAAATGCCGTGTCTACAGCAACAAAACCTGACTTGCACATTACCTCTGAACTGATGGAATAGCAAACCATACAACAATCCATAGTGGACACTAAATCACAGGAAAAAATATTGATCCATATAAAGCACGGTTTAAAGCAAAATATTATCCAAGTGTGACTGTAAATGAAATGCACGTCATTGCAATTATGTCCATATCAGTCTAGTTCTATGCAGAACTCGCAGTAGTTCCATTACTCTATACACATCAATCTTTCACCAATACAGGTGCGTATTATTCTCATCCGTTCTATACAGGAAACATGAAAAAAACAATTGCATGGGTGACATTTTCCGTTCACTCTGACCTTTACACACTCACGCATCTCATTATCACTGCTCGTCAATTCCTGTTCTTCAAGTAATGCATTCATATTTCAGTACATCTTATATTCAGCTGACATTCAGTTTGCAGCTTCTTCGCTTCACCAAATCTTTGTTAGTCAAACCTAGTGCTGATTAATCAAATCTTACACATCTATTAAGTTTAGCACAATAACAGCTAGAAATAAACAACGTTAGATGAACATACAGTGACCGCCGCCCATGCCGCCGTAGTGATTTGAAACAGCGAGCAGATCATACAGAGCCGGTTCATGGTTGGGATTGATCACCCAATGTGACATGTCCAAACCACTACAAACACGACAGTTCTAGTTCTTTCTCAACAACAACAATACTACAACCATCATCGCCGCTACTGATGCTACTACTATTGACAATCGTCACTTTTCTGTAACTGACCAACTTTCCATCATAACTAGTACAAGAGAGCCTAGCACTGGCTAGCATGGTGCGAGATGATCCACCCACAAGCAGCACGGCGGCCGCAATGCGCGGTAAAGTGGGATCGGAATTTGAAACCTAAATTAGCTATAATGCGCCAATTCACTTCCGTCACAGACAGACGGACAGAGAGACGGACACTGACATCGTAGCATAAGCGCGAGATGTATATATTACATCTTGCGCTAATAAAATTAAAGAACATTCTCAGCAGCATTTTTAACACTATCTGTATTATTAAGTAGCACAACTGTTCAATGAATATCATGCAGAATCTTTCATAGTGAACCAGCAGCATAAAAAAACAGATTCAAAATACTCACTAGATCGGAAAGTCGACAGATGTGTCCAACTTGTCACGCCAATAACGCGTGTATGAGAAACGTTTAAGATGGATCACAAGAACGCGTGGCAACTGCCAAATGTCAAACTTCTTGGTGGCCTGCTCGTGGCGCTTGCATACTGGGCAGTACCTACAATATAACACTAGTAACTGTACAACGATAGACACAGAAACAGCATACTGGTGTCGGAAAACTCGTGTAACAGCAGCAACACCTGTCATCGGGAAATCGATAATGAAGAAAAAATTAAGCTGAAGGGTGAATTGTCCATAAAAAAACTGATGCTGCTGCTTACCCCAGACATGTGGAGGAAAAAATGTCCAATTTTTACTCTGCCCAGTAGAGGAGTGCAGTACTGTGATGAGTGTGAATGTCTGTCAGTCTGTGTGTCTGTCTGTCCATGAAGATATCCCAGGAACCACATCTCCAAACTTCACCAAATTTTCTATGCATGTTACTTATGGCCAAGGCTCGGTCCTTCTGTGGCCGTGGTGCGATATGTTATGCACCTTCAAAGTTATGACCTTATGCCACTATACAAATGTGTTTATTATGAATTAGTATTATTATTATTATTATTATTACTTTCGTTTTTCTGGATGTGACAATCTCATACAATAGGACTCAATGGCGGTATGACTTCCACAGCTGCCTTGCTACAATGTTGTGCATCGGCTAACACCCCTGCTGCATGGTATTGTTTGCACATCCTGTCCTATAATTGTAGGCACCAGGACTAGACGAGCCCTTCATGTAAGGGGTGTCGGGGTGGAGTGTGTGATGCATCACTGCCTTGTTTGAACTTAATTAAGTTTAAGAATTTACCTAAGTTAGGCCAATTTATGCAGGTACTGGAAATGTGCGCTTTGCGGATTTATTTTCTTGTTCACTTGTTTGTGTAAAAATACTTACTAGTGTAAAGCAGTAACATGAATGAGTTGTGAAGACTGCAGTGCTAACTAAGGTTATCACCAACTGCAGAGTTTATAATTTGTGACACTCTGGCAGATATGTTTAATTCAGGCTGACCCAGTCTGCTTGGACAATGACCACTAAAATATAGGTGGTGTAGTTCAGATATAAAAAATCACAAAAATGGCATAAACTAAAAAATGCTCAGTATGAAATAAACGAATGACAACCATTCTTAGCACTGCAGCCTTCTCACAACTTGTTCATGTTACTGCTGCACACAAGGGAGTATTTTTATGAAGACTAATAAACAGGTGAAATACAATCTACAACGTAAACACTTCAACTCCCGACCTACAAGATGGCTCTCACAATATGCTCAAGTACTGATAGGTGGCCAGTTTTGCTGTGTGACAGAAAAGAAACATAAATTTTAACAAGAGGGCCTAGCAGGGGCTAGCATAGCACGAGATGTTGTTGTTTAGATTACCCCTCCCCGCGACCACAATGCGCGGTAAATTTAGCTAGCATGGTGTGAGATGATCCGCCACAAGCAGCACGGCGGCCGCAATGCGCGGTAAAGTGGGATCGGAATTTGAAACCTAAATTAGCTATAATGCGCCAATGCACTTCCGTCAGACAGACAGACAGAGAGACGGACACTGACATCGTAGCATAAGCGTGAGATGTATATGTTACATCTCGCGCTAAAAGTGCCTGAGTGTGTACTGATAGTAGACGTACCATAGATCATGTTCACCGAGAAGTTCAGTAGTAGTGAACAACTCCAAGCACTCAGACAGCTGAATCGACTGCTTTTTTGGCATCGGCTTGTTGTTCATCGACTCATCAATCTCCAGCTCCTGCCGACCGCATCAAACCAAACCACACTGGTCACGTAGAATGCAAACTATCCGCCACTCTTCACACTGGTCACTAGAGGCCGAACTATCCACCACCAATCCTTGCATCAGTCACTGCATCATTTCTCCTCAGCCAGGCCTAAGACTTTTGGTCTTTATTTAGTTGTCCTATTTTCTGGAAATACTTTAAGTTAGGCCAATTCTACGAAGGTCTCTCTAGAGGCACAATGCACATTCAAACGCTGTTGGAGGCTAACTAACGAAGTTAAGGTTTAATGTCCCACTACACACAAAATAGGTAATTTTTGAGACGCTTTTCCGAGCTTATCTCTTCGCTAGTACTGAAATACTGTCACAAGTTAAATCGCTTCTCACACCTAGATGACTCCACACTATATGAAAAATCAACACAGTGCAAAGTCTGTGCAAATCTGGAAGCAGTTTTCCTCGTAGCATCCTCGTGACATCCTTGCAAGGATGTCGCTAACATGTCACAAGAAAATCGGGCGTGTCAGACCAGGACCCTTGCAAGGATGTCACAAGGATACTACGCGGAAAATGGTCACGTGGAATTTAAGCTTTACTGCACTTGGGCAACAAGACAATTGCAGTAGTAATGTAAATTCACCTCAGCAGTTTTCTCATCATAAAAGCGATCTTTGATGGAACTCTGCCAGTCGGCTGCTAGGTACGGGTAGTCTGTGCACAACAGTAGACACAATAATAAGCAACACACCCTACCGTCGAGATAATCACGTAATAAAAACAACTACTAATACTAATCACTGCATCGGCTCAGGTCTACTCAGCCTTTCATCCTGAACTGGTAGCTAAATCGACTACCAGCCATAATATGTTTTTGTTTTTGAGTTTCTTGTCATTATTTTTTCAGTTATGGTACAGTTCGGTAGATTAAGTTAACTATAGTCAGCTTTCAAGTGCACTATAAATGTTTCATTATCGTGTAGTATCGTATCGTATAGGTATAACATCACTTATTTTAGCAGGCAGTTAGTGGATAAAGCACCTCT
>Ga0209782_1002137_pt1 | contig 10869 bp, 9 predicted proteins | sample WorMetmaBAHAMAS1_FD_187390 | JGI IMG/M metagenome (GOLD analysis project Ga0209782, IMG submission 187390) | Marine gutless worms symbiont microbial communities from Max Planck institute for Marine Microbiology, Germany - Inanidrilus... | ecosystem: Host-associated > Annelida > Digestive system >...
ACGGGTGACCACTCACGTGGGTAAGCCGTCCGCAGCAGGTCAGCCAACTAGGTCAACTCAGCCTTTCATCCTTTCGGGGTCGATAAATGAGTAGTAAGCTGATATCAGCTTATGGGTGCATGGACTTCAGCAGCTATTTTCAGGCGGGCTCAAAGTCTAGGTCGGTTGGCCTGGGCCTGAGTCGGCAGCCGCCCAGCGCTGGTCAAGCACCATTGGCTACCCTGCGTGGCAGCCTAGGCCTAGATAGCTGTCCTGCGTGACAGATGTGTATATATAAGACGTGTTGTGGTCGAGCGGTTTGTCTTGACTTATTAAAGGAATATTATTATTATTATTATTGTTTTTAATTTTCTGTTATTACTGTCTGGACCAGCTCTCCAGAAGTTCTGCTTTGGGACAGGTGGAGTGAGGCAATTGAGGGGAAACCTGTTAATGCAGGTTCACGTGGTGAATGGCTCTGTTATTTTGTGGATTTTTATCTTTTGATTAACTGACATAAGCTTTTAGTTAACAATTATTACTCATCACGGCAAATTGTGGTTGTTCAGTGAATGAAGTTAATGATAATTTTATTTAATTTGATAACATAATGACTTACACTGCTTTGACACCATTGGTTCGATGATGGAAGGGACTTCAGGCCCATAAAAACTAATCTTATCCTGCAAAAGTTTTTGTTGTTGACTAAATGAAAAACAAAACAAAACCACGAGAAGTTGGCTGGTCCAGATTCACGTAGAAAATAACAATTAATACGGTAAAGTATCGGACAAGTACTGGACGTTTCTAAGGTAAATACCGCAAGTTTAAACGCAAGCCCATGAACAGAAGTTTACTGCACACTGTAGTTAGTACGATTGACATACTGTCAGTAATAAACTGATGCAACATATACCCAGCCTGTATAATGACCGAACTTAGCAACGATAATATGAAACTTGTGTTTCAGTGGTGATAACGACCGAGACGTGTTCAATGAGAAACCGTCCAAAGAAGAGCTGATCTCTGCTACACAGGTTGACTGTCTTGGCTACTTTCGTTTTATCTGCACATCTTTCCAGGGTTGCCGCTGGTCCCTGAACAGTCCAGAGAGAAAGAGACAGAGAAATCAGGCCCTGAAAAGTCCTGAAATTGGACATTGGTCCTGATATTTGATCACAAAGGTGCTGAAAAATCAGTCAGGCTAGTACGTTGGTGGCGGTGCTGTAGTTACGTCCCTGTGAAGCAAATTATGCTATTAAACTAACATTTTTCTACAATTTGCATCACCCTTTGTTGGAAGGGCCCAGTCAAACACTTTTTGGGAGCACCCAGCTATGAATAGTAATTTTTGTCTACAGCAGTCGGCATGTAGTTTCACAGTGTTTTGTTTTGGTATCAAATTGATAGGTCGAGGCCCGAAACGGTGTAAAAATAGGTGCTGATTGTTTGGTATATCCGGTCCTGAAAAAGTCCTGAATTTTCATTCTGAGATTTGAGTGGGAACCCTGTCTTTCTCTGTAGTAGAGACAGTTTTGGTACCACTGTTGGGCAGAACTCAGTCGTCCTAATTTACTATGTTAATCAACAAAGCATTGGAGGCAGTTAACCTTTGCTTAAGCAGAGTCCTCCAATTGTTCTGTTCTCAATATTTTGTGGATGCCGTACTGCCATTGACACGGATTCTCTTGTACAATGGCCGTAGCATGGTTGTGTGAACATCTGCATTTTAATAATAAAACTTGCTCACAGAGAGCACTGTGACTTAAGTTCCTGCAGTGTCCATTGTAAGATCAGGTTATTTGTGTCGGCATCATTTCCGTATTTTAAATTAATTTCTGAGGGTTTGAAGTTTACTTCCTCTGAGGTTGACGTTGAAGCAGAATAGCAATGTCTGCATGCTGAGGCAGGATAGCGATATATATGTTGTTATTACTGTTAGAGAAACTGTGTGTATTTCTTTGTTCTTCTTCAAGTGCATTGCCATTCACAGATTCTGTTTAATGACTCAGGTCTGGTCTAAGCAATTAGCATTTAGCTGCTTCTTACTTTCCAGTTTTTTTTACAGTAGCAGCAGCAGCAGTAGTACATTACTGCGATTTGTAGTAACACAGCTTGTTTATTTTCAGGACACTTCCTACACGAGAATATCCGATGCTGTTGTTCTCCATACCAGTATGGGAGATATACATATTCAGCTATTTGCTAAAGAGTAAGCAGCGTTTTCTATCATCTGTCGTTTAGAAAACTAGTTCCAGATTGTTATTTCGTAAAACAAATAGCTGGTGTCTTTATCGCTTCACTACAGGCATGATGATCAACTAAAGGTGATTTATTTGGTGATCGTTGTTGAATGCTGTTTGCAGCTGTGGCCTGTCGTTATAAATTGCAGGTGTCCGAAGACTGTGGAGAATTTCTGTGTTCACAGCCGCAATGGTTATTACAACGGGCACATATTCCACCGTGTTATTAAAGGATTCATGATACAAACTGGCGATCCCTTAGGTTTGACACTATCTGCTTTTTGTATTTTGGCTGCGTAGTGCATTCCATATGGAGTAGTGGCTGAAAGTGAGATCATCTGCCTCGGGTTTCACTCTGCATTTCTGTTTCAGCATTCTGAAAGTTCATGAGGCATTACATATTGGTTGCAAAAGTTTTGAAAAATGGCATTTAGGTTTTCGATGTACTTTTTGAAAATGTCTAGAATTGTAATAAGGATGACGTTACCATCATTTCCAATACTAGAGTACATTCACTATTACTGTTGTATGCTCTATGTCTGTGCATTTTGCGACAAATATGTGGATTACTGAGGAAAGCAGAGTTCTTCTTTGCAGTACTAATTGGGTACCGTACTTCATGTCATGTGATTGCAAATTCTATTCATAAACCAGAAGCTCCATGGAAAATCAGGGTGGATACAACCGAAGTCAGGAGGGATGGCAGCAACATGCCCAAGGTGCCTTGTGTGCCACAGTCAGTTTGTTTCATGATAGCCACCAGACTTGCATGTTCATCTCACAGGCTTTTCACTTCATGTAGTTACCCTCGGAAAGTTGTCAACACACACGCCTTTGTACGTCTTCGTTAGGTTTACTTGGACGACAGCTGTTAGAATGGAGGTAGGTAGCAATATTCGCTAGTGATATGTACAGTACAGATGTCTTACACTGTTGAGACTGAGTGTTCACTGCAGTCATTTTGCTACATTCCCTCTTCAGCTTTAGATCAGAAATGGATAATAGGACCTTTAAGTGATTTTGCTTTGGTTTCGCTAAGCATTCGGAGTATCTATCATTACTGCTTGAGTGATCGGGAAAACCAGGTTCTCTTAATAAACAACTGAATTCTTAAACAGGATGTCTCACAGGTCAGCAGGTTTGATTTGCAGGAGTTTCCAGGAGACATTTCGATGAAAAATTCAGAAGAATTTGGGTTTTTTAAACAGTGAACTTTTAATTTAAATGAAGAATCATGTGATGACAGGTCCCATCCGATGCCTATCACAGTCATCCAGTTAACACACTAACTCAGCCACAAAATTTCCAGGAGGAAAAATAATGACAATAGATTTCGTGATCACCAGGAGTGTTACACACCCTGTTGAAACAAAAGCGGCAATCAGCTAACCGAGATTCATCTGTAAAATTACCATTAACGTAACCGATGTGCACTGTGCCCTGCCACATTTTGTGTGTGGATAGCACGCATGCAGTTGATCTGAATGTGCTTGGTGCAGGCAATGGTACCGGCGGTGAGAGCATCTGGGGAGGAGAATTTGAAGATGAGTTTCACCCATCGCTTCGACATGATCGGCCGTACACGGTCAGCATGGCCAACGCAGGACCAAATACAAATGGATCTCAGTTCTTCATAACTGTTGCACCCTCGGTACGGAGAATACTTCTTAAGCAGTGACTAGGTCATGTGTGTATGCATCTGTACTGATAAATGCTAAGTATTCTTGTGTGAAACCTCTGTCAAATGCCTGATTGCCTCGTTTCAGTAGGTATTGAAATGGTGTAGCTAACACCATGTCTTCCCCGAATCCTAGAGTGTTATTTGCTATCAACAGTGGCTTGCAGGCAATAAACCTTTGCTCCAACAAAATCATCCAGTTCTTAACTAGGTATGCTGCCCTACAGGGGTGGACCTGTGTACTGGCTATAGAATATTTGTTGTATTTTATTACACGATATTTACTGTGTTATGTAACGGATGTAAGTGTGTTTCGTCTGTGTTGTACTGACAGCCGTGGCTTGACAACAAACACACAGTGTTTGGGAGAGTAACGAAAGGCATGGAAGTCATACAGAACATTTCAAATGCCAAGACGAACAGTCGTACCGATAAACCATACGACGACATTCTCATTGTCAGTGTTACTATCAAATAATGACTTGTTGCAGCTTTCCTGTGAGGTACTGTTGCAAATGTCCGTGTCTTTATCGGCTGCTGCAATGAATGTTGCATTGCAATGAACAACAGAATTAACGGTTTTTATCATGTCATTAATGTAAAAATACTTGTCTATCGTTTTACTATGATGATGAGCTGCATATGGTGACATGCTTGTATCCAGTTTTTTTTGTTGTGTATGGCTCACACTTGGCAGAAAGCACAGTAAGTTACCAATTGTGTTTACACAGGAAGTGTGGCAACTGAAAAGAGAATTACACCCCATTTAACAGCCTAGACACTGCAAACAAAAATATCTTCAGTTTGTGTGTTAATGTTTTGACTGAAATGTCTTGGGCTCGAAGGTCAGCAGGAAGACTGTTCCATGTCCGAGGTCCCTGTACTGCAAAACTGCGGTCGCTGTAGTGCTTGACTATGTGTGCATTATAAATTTTCATATTATTATTATTACTGTAATAATATCATGCTCACTGTCAATTGATACAAATATTTATTTGAACATTTAAATAAAGCTGATTACTTTTGGTTCTGATTAACGTACTTTTGTTAAACTGAACTACACTGAAAAGTCAAACTGTGCTATTATCATCTTTACTTACAAGTCTCGTCTCTGATATAGCCATATTTGTGCTGGAAAGGGACATTAAACACCAACTGACTAACTTACAACAAGTAGTTTTCACTTTTGAACTTGAGTCACCTTATTAACTGAATTGTGCACACCACTAACAGTAACAAAAATATAGATAATATTACATAAACAAGAAAGTCCAGTCCCAAGTTCCAACACATGATAATTAACTACATTACCAATATTCTACTGGTCCTCCCATTCTTCTGGATTTATGTCATAGTCTATCATAGCTGCATCGAGCCGTCTCCAGTGTCCCAATAGTCCAATATCGACAATGTGTTCTGGCCACTCAAACCAGCCAACTTTAAGCAGCTTGCACCGTGCTTCATATATATCAACTGCTGGATCGTAGTTGTCAATCCACATTACTGAAAATATTCCAAAAGTAGTCCTTCTCAGCAAACCAGCATTTGCACAGCACGCAAGATGCTGTATATGTTTGTCTGAAATTGGATTGCGAATTGATTCACCAACGACTGCTATATCATTCACACACTCAGTCAATTGGGCTTCAAACTGGCGTTTTGACGGGTTGGTTTTCATGAAGTAAGCGGTGACCGAAAGTAATGCTACATATACACTGGTCTTCAATGGGTGCTGCTTAGCATCCTGTGCTGCCTCCACTGCAACTGTTCTGTAGTCGTTATATATGTTTGCAAAATACTGCCCTGAAATAAACAAGACATTATCAGATGCTAACAAAGAAATACAATACAATTTACAAATTACAAACTACCGGTACTGTACAAATCTAATACAGAAGTATAATACTAAGCATAATTAGTGTTAATAGTTAATACATTTACCAAATTTTCTTTTACAGTCAGCTTGTTAGTTTCACGGCCAAAAACTATGGTTTAAGATTACGTTATCTTGATAAATGGTCCATCCCAATATTGAAAGGTAAAAAACTGCACACAAAATAATCTATTTGAAAATAATATCCAATGCAATTAATTCACAAGTAGGCCGAATTGAAGAATGTTCTTTATTATGGACTTATATAATAGTTTAATTCTCACAGATTTTTCACACAGTATTTAAAGCGTTAATGTTTTTGTTTTTCCATGTCACACGGCATTTTATGTGTTTCAGGGCACTTTTGTCCTGAGACACATCAGTCCTAAGCACTGACTACAGTCACGTGGTCAGAACTGGTGTAGCTATGACCAGTGACCATACTTCTATCATTGACAAAAATAACTGCTTACTTATATTCACTGAATTTATGTGTACAATTTCAGTGTACTGATGAGTTTGAAAACCAAAGTTATGGTGGAAAAAAGTACAGCGGTGTGCCAAAAGTTAACAAACGCTATCGCTGTGATTATGGTGATAGCTGTACGTTGCAATTGTGTATGCTGTAAAACTATAATTTTGTTTGGAATGGCCTTGCGCAACGTGACGTCATTGCTGGTTAATATTGTTTTTTGTGTAAATAGTTATAATGTCGTAACAATCACCGATGAGTATAGCGTTTGTACGATACTAACAGTTGATCAGATAAAATGTAATTGTTCAGCTACATGAACAGAAAGTAAAACAAACGGTGATAGCCAAGTTATTTAATGTAAATCGCAGTACCATCTGCTACATAATTCGAAGATATGAAAACCGTGGCAATGTAGAGAACAAGCCTAAAAGCGGACGCCCAGCCTGTTGAGTGTCATATTTGTTCGTTAACTTTTGGCACACCGCTGTAGGTTTCAGCGACAGATGGACTTTTAACACAAGTTCACGGTTTTGGTTTTGGTTTCGGAAACTGTACCAACACTAAGCATATTTATGGTGAAATAAACTAGTAAGATAAAATTGCGAGGCATGAACCAATGACGAGCTCTGCATGCTGTGTAAAATCTACTGAAACAGCACACTATCTCTACATTATAAAAATGCTCTGAAAATTCAATCAAAAGATCACTGTTACATTAATTTTAGAATTAATACATTATAAACACGTACCAATCCTGCTTTGTTGTAGTTTTCCCAATTTATCAAGAAAACGACTTTGAAAAAAATTTAGCCTCATCGCCACACCCATTTTCGTTGCAAAGAATAGTTAACGTTTAGAAGTGAACTTGGCTTCGTAGAGAGGTGTTGCACTAAGAATTTAACGAATATTCAAATAACGAGTACTGAGCTAGATCAACGTGACCATAAGGCCAACGGCGCTATAGCATCTTTATATAGTAGTATTATGCCGTACTAAGTAGTTCATTATGTACTTCTGTAACAAACAATAGATATTCAGTAGATTCTCCCAAATGCAGGTATAATGAATCAGACTATATAGGCCCTACGACTAGTGAAATCTATTTTCTGTTTTGCAGTTCCATCTGATGACAGTGACGTATGGCGACATGTAGAAACTGAAGGATCACACTCATACCAAAGAAGTTTTAAGGTTTAGGACGTTTGGTAGTTTACCATAGACACTAGTGGATTAGTGTTAGAATAGATCAAAATGAAACGTTCTGTGTGATCAATGGAGTACTGCCATGACAAGTAGAGGCACCTAAAGAAACAGAGATGTTACGTATTTTTTCCTGTCATTATAAAATGTTGCATAAATCACTCAATGGACTCAACTGTCAGTATCTGAGCCTTTGAATTTGCTACCCCACTCATCTGTAATCGACTACCTGCTCACGTTACTTCTGCTAATCCACTACCAACCTTCTGCTGACTCTTGAAACGTTTTCTGTTCCATATCCCGGACGTTCTCCGCCGTGGTCCTTGCACTGGCTGTGCTACTTAGCGCTCTAAAAAATTTATTATAGATTATACAAAGTTTGTTGTTTTGCAAAATTAAATAATCAATCAACCAATCATTTATTTGCTCAGGATTAATCTTAATGGTAATAACACATACATGTAGTGAGTGAACAGGACAACAAGGCTATTTCAGCACTAATAGAAAACATACATACACATGCACCTGCACATTCATACACAGTAAGCTAAAAACATATGAAGTTGAACAAAGTCAATAATATATTAATTTCTAATTACGTAATGAAAATTTTAATTTTGTACTGACAGCACCTGCCAGCTTGATGAGCTTCAAGTTCAACCTATTGTGACTATAACTACGTGTATCTGCATTTACTGTATGGAATAGCATCACAGCAGTAAATAGTAGGCAAGAGGGCCTAGCAGTGGCTAGCATAGTGCGAGATGACCCCTACCCTCTTCCCGGTATGCACCGAGACCACAATGCGCGGTAAATGTGGATTGGAATTTGAAACCTAAATTAGCTATATAATGTGCCAATGCACTTCCGTCACAGACAGATGGACACTGACATCATACCATAAGCGCGAGATGTATATATTACATCTCGTGCTAAAAATGAATTGTGTATATGAGTCTTTAAAGCTGCTTGTTTTCAACAAGTAAACAACTACTGACATTAATAGGACATTTTTTACACGAAAAGTAATATCATGCCTCTATTAAAACTACAATGTGTCTCAAAAAATGGTAACACCCAACCACCATCGATAACTTTAACAGTAATTGTTAGATTCCAATAATTTTTCGGTACAAATATTAGTGAGTTAATATACCATCAAATCATGGTTTAATTTCCCACCTCACCTGTTTAATGTACATACCCTATCCTGTGAAACTTTACAAATCTAAAAAAATCATGGATTTAGCCACAAATTGCACATACCCCAATGCTAAGAAGCTAAATGTTAAACTGTAATTAACAGCAAAATTTTATTATGCTTTGCTTATTTATTATGCAATTTCTGGCTTAGAATAAATAGGAATAAGTTCTATTCTATCAATGAGCTGAAGAAGTGACTTGTTAACATCTGACCGTCTGCAGCAGAATGCTATTGATGCAGCAATCAACAAGTGGAGAAAACGACTGACAGTGTGCGTGCGTGCATGCAGATGGACAACATTTTGAACACTTGTTGTGAGCTTCTCATAAGTCCAGAAAAAATCATGGACAAATAAACTGAAAATAACTTGGTTTATTCTCAAAAAGATGAAAAAGATGTTCCTTTACTGCTGACTTTGTGATTTTAAGGTTCCTAAAGTTTTACAGGGTAAGGTATGTACAGTGAACAGGTGAGGTGGAAAAATAAACCACCTGTCGATGGAATATTTTCTTAGTATTATTTTTTCCAAAAATTATTAGAATCGGACAACTACTGTTAAAATTATCATTGGTGGTTGGGCGGTATCGTTTTTTTTGAGACACAGTGTACAGGGCTACCAGTTTAATTACAATGCAGCACACACATATTCATGTATATATAATAGCAGCCAATATTAGATTACACGAGCCACTATCGCACTTTGTGGCTCGTGTATCGCGCTTTGTGCGATCGTGACCTTGCGACTGTGGCCTGTGTATCGCACTTCGCGCTTGTGACGCAGACAGACTGTCCGATTATTATAATATAGATTATATTCTGACAGTGCTATAAATAATTGTAATGAAAATACCACATCCATAGCTGACTAGTTAGTAAAAAAAAACAAAAATAACCTTAAAACAAAATAACCTACAATACAAAACAGCACATAACAACAATCATTTTTTGGTCATTACAGGTTAACCTGTAGTAACCCAAACAAGAACTGGTTTATTTTTGGAGTGAAGTTTTACTGCCCTTGTAGTTTTGGGGGGCCCTGTGCTATCTTTTTAGCAGATCAAGTGATTAAAATTTTAAAATTTCAAACCAGGAATACAAATACTCTCTTCCCGACGACGTCATTTCCGCTGAATCGCTGCCAAACTTCCAAAGACAGCTGAAACGACATCTGTTCTGCCAATCGTTTCCTGGCTTCTGTTACTGACTTTTTACACCTGTAGTGGACTTTGCAGCGGCTGCGCCACTTAGGCCACACTAAAAATACTTTGATTGATTGATTGATTGAAATAAATATGCATATTACTTTGCATTCTATATTTTGCATATTTTGCAAGTACATGACAGCTCAATTTTATTCCGCTGCCTTCACAGTAACTGTAACAGACATTTAACTGCCATAAACAGCATAGCATAGCCTGCAATATTCCATGTCACAATCAACGGATGTGTACTAAAGTAGGATGCGGGTGAAGTCTTATTCCTGGAGTCAAACCAGATTAGTACTGAAGTAGAAGCCAGATTCGACACTGGCATTCTAATATAATTAACCTAACACTAACCTTAGCCCTAACCCTACTGACCTTAACCATAATCTGGTTTTCACTCAAGGAGTAAGACTTCATGTAAGATGCATGACGAGTATTTTATAAATTAACCATACATGGTCGAAAATTGTTGACAAGACTGTCATGGAACACTGGCATACGGTGTATCGATCTGGACACTACTATTTAACAGTATGGCATCTCAAGGCACATTTTACAGATACCGGGACCAGAGAAAACACATAGTTGCCAATGAACTAAATTAACAATTTTACAAATATTACTGTTCCAAAATGATGCAATGAATTAACATACACTATTCACATTATCACTCCAACATTAACAGAACTTCTGAAAAATACAGTACACAAAACAAAACTAAAACTGGCAGTTGCAACATTGATGTGGATTTGTCCACGGAAGGACATTCAAAAAACAAACATGTTGGTAACTTTATCCAATCCCAAGTAGTGAGCCTTAGAAATGGAAATCTCCAGTGAAGAATTAATGGACAGCAAAAAATTTCATGCAGAAAATGCTGTAATGCTCGGATCAACAAGCCATATGCAAGTGCAGCTAATAGCTTAAAAGCAAATTCATTAATAAATAACATAAAGCCAGTGCTTAAAGTGGAAAATAAGAAGTGCCTGGACGCCTCTCCCCCATCCCTCCC
>Ga0209782_1002138_pt1 | contig 10865 bp, 7 predicted proteins | sample WorMetmaBAHAMAS1_FD_187390 | JGI IMG/M metagenome (GOLD analysis project Ga0209782, IMG submission 187390) | Marine gutless worms symbiont microbial communities from Max Planck institute for Marine Microbiology, Germany - Inanidrilus... | ecosystem: Host-associated > Annelida > Digestive system >...
CGATTTAATTGACGAACTGCCGGTGGAAAAACGACATCTGAGTAAATTGATCGTTATCTGCCGGATTTAATGCCGGATTAAATAACGGGAGATTAATTTGCTGTGGAAAAACCGGACCTACATCAGTAAATACAGACCACTTACGCTATATGTGCAGTGTGGCATAATAATATAGACAGCAATGAGCTACTCACCCGGTGACTCGCCAAGAAGGCCGACACTGTTCTCATGTGTGCGAGACGGATGACCGCCACCTGCCACTGGGAACATCTCTCGACCTTCGGTCCAGGCTCGTTCAAACGCTCGCGGCACCGGTTTCGTGTAGATCGGTTTTCTCCGAGAGACTGCTACCGTCTTTGCATCCGGCAACGACTCGCTGATGTCAACCATTTCGCCTTTGTCGACTTCAGAAAAGTCAAGACCAGGAATTGCAGCCACAGCAGGAGCTTCAGAATCCTCGGACGCCACAGCATCATCTGTCAAAACATTTTGAAAACTACATACGATGAACAAAAACCCAGTCTCGATCTATTTAATCCATAAATTCTGCAGTTGCTGGTAACTCCATTTGTGAGAAACGAGCCATAATTGCACTTCGCACAATTGTAGCCTGTGTATCTCGCTGCAAGCTTGTGACACAGACAGATAAGAGGGCCTAGCAGTGGCTAGCATAGTGCGAGATGTTGTTGTTTAGATTACCCTTCCCCGCGACAACAATGCGCGGTAAATTTGGATCCGAATTTGAATCCTAAATTAGCTATAGTGCGCCAATGCACTTCCGTCACAGACAGACGGACAGACAGACATACAGACGGACACTGACATCGTAGCATAAGCACGAGATGTATATATTACATCTCGCGCTAAAAATCATATTGTCCGATCTTTATAATATACACACCAAAAACAAAGTACAGTCCAGTAATTCTGTGAAAGTATAAACTAAAAAAATACAAGATTATCATCATCACACAAAACAATATCAGAATTATAACAATACTGTATTTCAAAAAAACAAATACATATATTTTTATTATAACTCAGTTAATGCTTAAGCAAATTTTCAAAATTCATTAACCAGCTGATTTCTAAATACACACTGTATATATCCATCATGAAAATACCACCTCACAGCATGTTTTACCACCTCTACCTTGTAAAATCGGAATGCGCAAAATTACTACCAAACTTATTACCGATAAATCACTCAAAGATTAACCAACACTGAGAGGTTACTCAAGACAGATCCCGCTCTGAAATTATATCGTACTTAGTACTCACAACCTTTGTGTCTGATGCCATCAATGAGTCCCATAGATATCTTACCAAGAATCAAATCCATTCATCCATGTAAGAATCATCAACATCACCACAATTAAGCCATGGCTCTTGAGTACATGACGAAAAACTTGAAACACAAATAAAAATGCAGTCAAATTCGACAGTCGAACAATGCACAATTTTACACACTAAAATTGGAATAACAAATGCAATACACACGACTGTCTTGCTGTTTCCTACTCTGTTCATTCTGTCTGCTGTCGGCGCCATACTGCTCGACATCTGCACAAAGACGTACAATTAACAGTTTAACAGCATGCAGCACCACCGCTACCATGTTTATGGGGCTGGACATGCCCAGCTGCCCAGTACAATGTGAAACTTTTATTCACTGCCTGAACAACAGACAGCAGCTGAGCTACAACAACTGTCTGAAGGATAACATTTAAGATTATCAGAACTGTTCTGTGCTGTACTGTGTACGACAACTGTTATGCACACACACACGAGTACTTTTTACAGCTGATTTTTTTTCCTGGAGTGAGGTCAATCAATCAATCAATCAATATTCGTTTATTACGGCATGCAGCCCAACAGGTGCAAATGATTTGCATGTGGCCTACACGATGCCACTGCCATTCCATCAACTTGTGCTTCAGCAAAATCCGTAATGGTTAATTCACCATTCTGGCACCGGCCCATATTAAACAGGCAATATAGTTATTAGGCAATTTCATAACTATACATCCCCCAAATTCTTCATCAAATCTGGCAGAAGACCTTCAGTTATCTTGCTATCAACAACAAATAAACTATCTCTGAATATAACACTTTCCTCCACTAGTGAGAGACATACCACCGTGTAAAAATATTCAGTGTTTCCACTTCCATTCGATATATATATGCTGTATTCATTCACTTTAGCTACATTACTTTATCTACATCCTCGGACCAACTTCTGCAAGTATGATCCATCAAGTAATCCAGCGAAATCTGGATGTGGATGTAGCGTAGAAATCAACTGCTGAAATCAAATCATACCCTCGAAAATTGGACTCTCTGTTAAATCTAGATACAAAGTTGGACAACTGTCGCAGTTGGTTAAACTGTGGTGTAAACATTCACTCTTTTAACATAGCCCAACTATTAGTGAATAGTGATGCTCAACTTACAAGCATCCACCTCCATCAATTCAACTGCGATTGATGCCGAATCTACCTGCCTACTCTGTTTTAACAGCCAATTAAAAGGTGAACCTAGGTTAGCCAGTTAACCTCAGTTATCTCTGCCCATTTGCCACGAAAGAGAACCTCTGACGATAAGGGGCTAAGGTTGTTTTTTTTTTATAAACTTGACCTCGATAGGGTTAGGGTGAATCAGTTTGCCAAATATCCAGGTCACTTAAAGATACTGTCCAAACAAATATACACAGTCAGACAGACAAATACACCTGACCCACAGTTCCACCTGGACCAAAAAGTGGTCGATAAACATGTCTTTCCGGTGAAATAGTGGAGACATGGCAAAAGCTGTAGGTAACATGGACAATGGACAAAAAAAACTAATTAAACCAAAGCCGAAGAAAAATTGTGGCACATTATCAAAGGGCAACAACCAACCATCAAGTGTTTCATCCACATAACCATACGGCAATGTGTTCAGATTGTAGCGGTCGCGCATCGCATCACCAAGTCGATTTCGCGACCAGAATTTCCTGCAGCGCACAGATTAAGACACACAATTACTCACATAAATCCATCAATTTCACAGCCATTTTCTCGACAAACCCGGGTTAGCCAGTTTTGTTCATCAGTTAGCTGTGCCATACTGCAAATATGGTTCCATAGATACTTCACGAGATTAAGGTCCGGTTTTTCCACAGCAAATTAATTTCCCGTTAATTTAATCCGGCAGATAATGATCAATTTACTCAGATGTCATTTTTCCACCGGCAGTTCGTCAATTAAATCGTCTGTTTAGGATTTCTTCTTGTTCTGCTTCTTGGGATTTATGCTTCTTCTGACTTAACTTCCTCGCCGAGACTCTGCATTTGACAACTGGCCGCAGTTCCTGCAGTCGGCTGCGGTCTGCTGCCACGTCGACACTGATCGTTCCAGCTACATGGCGAAGAACTCTGGGAGACCGTGCGTTTCCAGTTGCTGCTGCCCGTGCCTGGAACTCTCTGCCGTCTTTCGTCAGAGATAAACAGTCACCAGCGAGTTTTCGACAACAACTGAAAACAGTACTGTTCATGACATCTTTTAGTGAGGACGCTTATGCCTGAGCCACGTCACTGTTAACATGTGACAGTTTTGTGTTTGTTAGGTGGCCCTGCAACGTTTTCAACGTGATAACGCCACCCTAATGAATTTTTGTAAGTTGCCTTGGTTATAAAAAGCTTGAGAAGTAGTTAGTTGGTGTTTAATGTCCCTCTTCAGCACAAATATATGGCTATATCAGGGATGAAAGGTCAGGGGGGGGGAGTATAGGAAGTATAGGAAGGCAGGCGATATATTAACCTCAACCTGGCGGCCTTTTTATTCAGCAGCCACCAAAAAAGGGAAAGGGATCGAGAGGCTTATTTAAATTACTAATTAGGGCACGAAAGTCATGATTAAATGATTTCATGATAAATTCGCAGCCACTCCACTCCTACTATCGACGTTGGGCAAGTCATTCACATGCGCCTCTGCAGATCTAGATCATTTCTGGCATGGCATTATGCAGACATGCTTATTTTACTTTTCTGCTCCATTTGCTACGGACCAATGCATCTTCTTCAAAGCCAACGATACATAAACAACAAAAGCAAATAGCGAAGACCATGTTTCGTCATTCATACATCATATCATAAAGACTCGACAAGTGCTCACGTAGTGTGGTCGTTGGACCCGGAAGCAAGAATGTGACCCAACGGATGCCACGACAGACTCCACACCATCGTGTCGTGAGCCTCGTCAATGCTGCCCAACTCCTTCTCATTGCTTGCACAACATCACACAGTCACAAATTAACAAGTGAGTAACAGAAAATGCCGAGATTGCGCGACATGCAGGTCACCGAATGCCACCAAAGTGTGAAACTCCACATTTTTCTATACCCCGAAAAGGCCCAAATCACAGGATACTACGACCTGGGCTAGCTATTGACCAACGCGGGTTGCCTGGTAAGTATACTTGGTGGGCCGTGCAATATGGTCGATTTTACATGAAGCAGCATCGCGCGGTCCATCGGTGTTAGCAGATATACTTGTTCTATACCCCGGATGACAGGATATTACTACCCGGGTCAGCTTTGGCGAGCAGTTAGGCAAGACACCGACCTATCCTGTCACGAGCCAATTTCCACTTTCTGTTGCACTACGTGATGACAATCCACCAATGTTACAGACAGACAGACAGACAGACAAACGACAACTATAACATCCATTTAATGGCCTTTTGTCAGGACTATGCGGTTGAGCCAGTGCCAGAAAGGTAAAACCAATCTACATTTTACTGAAGCAAGAGACAGTGGGTGGCAGTGGCATCCACTGGACCATACACAAGTCTGCACGGCACCACTCAGATTTTTACATGCCGGAGTTGAAGTTAACCAGCAGTTGAAGTCATGGAAACATATCTCAGACTAGAAGCAAAAGAACCAGAACATGGCTAAAAAAACAGAGCAGCTATCTCCATGATTTCTTTAAAGATGCAAGGGTACCAGTAATCTTAAACCATAGTGTCTATGTTAAAGCAAACAATTAAAAAATGTCTAGTCACATTAAGCTGTGAGTGGCCAAACAGATCTAAAACTTAATTCAATGCTCAGTGTTTATACTTCAACCTAACAACAAATGAACTGTGTTCAAAAAGTCACTTCTTAAATCTGCTCAAGATTAAGTTCTACTCCGGAACAAAATGTAACAGTGATATCAACAACTACCGGTAATATTTAACTTTAAATATTTGTAATGCAAAATGTAAGTAAATCCCCCGAAAGCAGAATAAATAACAAATAAGTAAATATGTCATGCTTTTTAGCGTGAGATGTAATCGCGAGATGTAATATATACATCTTGCGCTTATGCTACGATGTCAGTATCGGTCTGTCTGTCCGATTGTCTGTGACAGAAGTGTATTGTGGTCACGGTACATGCCGGGAACACAGCGGCTGCACCATCCAGCTAAGTTCAAGCCATGATACGATCCCCAATAAACATGGCCGCCACGATGAAGGGGTCATCTCGCACTACGCTAGCCACTGCTAGGCCCTCTTAGTTATTAATAATCTTAAAACGACATGATAAACTACTTACTTAGCTAGCCAGTACATAATAGATCCATCGGATCCACCACTTGCAAACAAGCACTCATGTATTGGATGCCACGCTAGAGCTACACATATACACAATTATCAGATAAATGCGCTGTTTGCTGGTGTTTATTGTGACATACATGTCAGGACATTAACGATCATGAAATAACACAACAATAATAATTAAATACAGAGACATACTATATATGCAGTCAAGAGGTATGATGCAAAGTGACTGTTTGAATGGATCTTATGTTTCATATGTAACCACACACTTTCACATTTTCGTATTTTTAGCTGTTTTGAACTTTTAGACTAACTGTTATGCACCTGTGTTCTTACTCATAGTTTGTAATAGGCGCACTACAAATGTCTGATGCTGATGATGTTTTAGTGCACCAGTCGCTTGCAGTTGCAACACAATAGTTTTGACTACAGACCAGCTTCTACGCCAAACAAGTTGAATGCCAAGACACAGGCTACTCACACGACCTCAGTTTAACGGCCACGTATCAGGAGTTTAGGATGAGAACCATAGAGGAGAAGTGGTACAGTGTTCTCTATGACTGGGTACCCTTCCCGTCATTGGGCCCATTCCATGGAGCCATAGCGGTCCCCTGTCACGCGCTGTCGTTGGCGTGGTCGTGGACATCGATGCGCAGGTGGCGTCAGTAGCGACATCTGGTGAATGGGCGTGTGGCGGCTCGCAGTGGCGAATGGGCCCAACATTTTTCAAATGCTTCTTGTTCAACTAAGTAAGTAACAGCATGCAAACCTATAATGCCATTTCGAGAGGTTCGATACACAATTTTAAAGGAAGTCTAAGAGACAGGACTTTTTCTGAAGAAACGGAGCTAACTGCTCAAAGGCTGGTATGACCGGATAAGAGTCTGAGAGTAAATTACATAATATGTAAAAGTTATAATCTACATACATTCTATATACAATGTCAATGTCAATAGTAGATTTATATAATGCATAATCGCAAAGCCTCTAATATGCTGAAAAAAAGTTTTCAGATCCAGATAAAAACTGTGGAAAGAACTTATGGGATATCGGAGGTAGTCTGGTAATGAGTTCCAGGTGCTGGGACACCTACAGAAAAGGCTCGACGACCGAACATCGAACTACATCAAGTGGTTATAAGCAACACATAACTACATTAACTAGAACAGAATTCGATACAGCACATTACATCGAAACTGGCACAGTGTCATTTACGTGACCAGCAGATAGACTTGCCTGATTTTCCCACGTAACACCATCACATCAGTGAACTACTACACTACCTATAACCCTGATATTAATACAAATCCGTAACCTTCCAAAACTAGCAATTCGGTGGTCCACAATCTACCTATTCCCCCAATTTCACACTTTTTGTATAGTATTCTTATTATTCTTTTCTGTTTCTGGATCAGTACGGTAGATTAACCTGACTTTTTTGTCATCTTTTAAGTGTACTATAAATATTCAGCATCATATACTGTGTAATTCACGGAATTACTGTGCTAACAGATGGACAAATGAACACTGATCAAAACAGTACTTTCCACCACCAGTGGTGAAGTTAATGAGATACTTATACACACTTGTTGCTTCTTTTTTATGTCCCCTGAACGCAATAACTTCGTCTTTCATGTTGCGCACATCAAACAGTTTAATGAGGTGATCTCGCGAAGCCGTCAGCAACCAGTTGCCATTCTGGTTCCACTTCACGTCCATCACCGTGTGCTTGTGTGCGTGACTGAACACAAACCAAACCATGAACACTAAAATTTCCTTGCACAGCAAAAACCCATGCCAGCGGAAACCGATGTGTCGCAAGATGATCGTGGTATCCACAGCGGCCGTGCCAGCCAGCGAAGTTGAAGCCGTCGTACGATCCCCAACAAATATGGCCGCCGCCAAGATTGCCACTGATGACTTCAACAAAATGATGTCACTCTATCGCGGCCTGCTTGCGGCCATGTTCGTTGGGGAAGATCTGCTAGCCAATCAACGGCTTCAAATGCTTCCGCTGTTTTGACTGGACATAAGAAGTCTAGAGAATATTTAATATAAGTCTATGGTGGTATCTATGACTTTTTGTGTAAGTAAGTAAGTAAATGAAGTATAGCAGTTTGCAAACATGTCTCACCACTACGGGAACTCACATGCCGTATGAGATCACACAGTGTTACCTGCCACCTGCCAGAGGTGACCTTTGCACCTGTGTTTTTGTGTCCGTGCTCTAAAAGAAAAAGGACTTGAGCTATCAACACCAGACTTGGTAGACACACAGTGTATGATAATTGCTCAACAAGCATTGGCCCTAAAATCAAAAGGTCAAATATGAAGGTCACATGGTTATCAAATATGCTGCCAGCACTGGCATGGTTGATATGACTACTTAGGTTTCAAGTTTGTAAATGTAATTTAGCTTTGCATTTTTTGGGTACTGTTGCCGGAGAGAAAACAAAAACGCGTGACGTCCATTCGTCAAAAGTCAAATCAGTCGACAAAGAAAGGATGAGATGATTCAAGTAAATGGTTTAGAGATACAGTATCACATGCATTATAAAACGTTATACAAATATCTTACTTACTTTACTTACAGATCAGTGCTTTAAGTGATTCCTCCATGGTTGCTACCAAAAGGCAGCTGGCCGCATAAAACTCGACATCAATCATCACTCGTAATTACGGAGGTAACCAGCTGATGCAGGTAACTAGAAAGTAATTCAAAAACTGGACCATGTATGTGTAATTGATAACAACTGTTTTTTGTAACCTCGCTGAGTTGAAAATTTGAGAAAAACAAAAGGTGTTAAAAACAAACATCATAAAAACATGAGCAAATAAGGTGTCTTGCAAAAACTTACTTACAAACTGTAGATACATACACATATTCTAAATAAGCAACAGTCCGAAAACTGCATTATGCACCATAATGCTGTCGTATTTAAAACAGTACTATGAGTACTACATCACGCAGTTTCCAGTACTTTCTACGACTACAATAATTCTAGCACTTTTAATAACTTTTCACGATGCCTGCAAACCCACATGTTTGAACAGAGGATAACTTAAACATATAGACATAAACATGTGAAATTAACGACATACACGGTAGCAAGACTAGCTCCGGTTCGCGGATCCCACAACTTGATTGGTTGTTGTGTGTCTTTACTGCCAGAAGCAACAAGACTTTTATGAGGATGCCAGTCGACACATTTGACATCGGCACCATGGCCTGAAACAGTCATCATAAGAGTACGTTACATCAACCATAACGAAAAATCTAACACAACTTAGACAAAAGCTCACCAACTACCGGGATGACTAACAGCAAAAGTTAAGAAATATTAAAGTCCAAAATCTCATCTTCATGGGTTTCCAATTCAGTGGTGGGCTTAGACCCCATGTAATAAAAAGTGGCTGTCCTCTGTAGTAACCAATCTGCTCAAAACCGACTAAGTCTATTTAGGCATCTGGCCTCAATATAACATCAAACATACAAGACTCAAGACCTTCCTGTACCACCTGAGCTTTTTTGATCATCGACACGTTTTGTGTGACTATGTAAAATGCCCATGCAGCATTTTTGTGATAGTGTCACTATAATAATGTACATTCTTAGTAATAATAATAATAACAATATTGTACCCACAATTGTTTAGCTATTCGCAATTTTTTAATCTACCTTCGGGAACTCGTACCGAGGGTTTGAAAATAATAATAATAATAATACTGTTCAATAAAGTCAATTGTTACAACGGTGTGCTATAGTAGCTGCAGTGATAAACTTATTTTTAATTTAAAAAAAAATAAAAAATACTATATCTGACTGATAAAAAAAGTGGCAAAAAAAACGACAGGAAATAGCTACCCAAGGTTAACCCAAAAATTGGATGTTAAAACAGAAGTGGTGACTGACAACGGTGTGGTTGAATACTAATTCACTGTGGCTCTAAAACCAAACAAACTTTATCAGTGCAGTGAACACAGTTAGTTATTTCACATGAAACATCCACACGTAAAGCTAACCTTTCGATGCAGGTTAGCTTAAGCATAATTCATATTACGATATATTTTAAATTTTACTCTGAAATAATTATATATTTCACCACACAGTAAACAAATAACTGACATTCTCACTCAACAATGCTAAAAGACTGGTTCTTCTGAGTTCAAGAAGAAGGACACTGACTTAACTGTTGACCATGAACAATTTTGGTAACCTTTATACAATACCAAGCCTTCTGATCTTACCTCGAAGAATTTTTTCTTCATAACAGCGGACAAAATCCCAGATGCGGACAGTCCCATCATCAGAACACGAGGCAAATTTTTGATCAGTAGGACAAAAGCTGCAAATATCCAACATGGCCGAACTTCAAAATATAAAGTATGCGTGTTACAACTTAACTTTCAAATGTTACAACCATAAAATTTCATATTCTGTTCGTCAAAGCAATTCACTAAAGAAGAATATGACCATATTTTTCTATGAACTCAGTGAAGACGCAGTTGTGTCTCTTATCTCATAAGACCTCATTTCATCAAAATTCACAGCTATGGTGCAAACACCCCACTGCTTACAATGGGGCACCCCAAAATTACCCCCTCCCATGGACCAATCCCAAACCCAACAATCTGGACCCATCCGATCTAACATCACAAACCGCATCCATATCTGATCAGCCATTTTGCCACAATGCGCTGGACAGACAGAGAGACAGACACGCACACAAACCAACAGATAGTTGGAGAGAATGTTCAGTCTGCTGTGATTGGCTGCAGCCACAGCAAACGGGGCTGATTCACAGTGCATAATCCAGTTTGCTGTGGCTGTGACCAATGACAAAGCACTCAGTTCAGATAACATGAGGTCAGACATAATAAGATGAGTGATATGAGCCAAATTGCCAAAGGCTACTTCAAACTAGTGTCAACTCTAACAAACATTCAGCAAAAATAATGCAACAATGTGCTTATTTGTATTTCTTTCAACTGTTGCTCATAGACAGTTGTATGTAAACTACTGAATGGTACGACTTCCAATGACCTCGAGTGACCAAAGTAATTAACCACAAGTGGCTCTGCTATCGCAGAGGGACCGCGCGACGTGCTTGTCAGTAGAAATTCTGCAACTACAAAATATCGCTATCGTGTGGCATTATTTGCATGATCCTACATTTAGCCGTTTTTACACAATATCGAAGTGTGACAGACACACCCACAAAGACGGACGGACAGATACACGACGACGGCATGTACTGCGCTTAGCATAGCGTCGCGCG
>Ga0209782_1002139_pt1 | contig 10862 bp, 9 predicted proteins | sample WorMetmaBAHAMAS1_FD_187390 | JGI IMG/M metagenome (GOLD analysis project Ga0209782, IMG submission 187390) | Marine gutless worms symbiont microbial communities from Max Planck institute for Marine Microbiology, Germany - Inanidrilus... | ecosystem: Host-associated > Annelida > Digestive system >...
CATATTTAATATCACATTTTATCGGCCCGACTCTACAGCAGAAAGCTGTGGCACATACACGGCGTGTTTGTTGATGATTTCTTCGGTAGCGAAGTAATAGATGGTGATAGCACACTTGACGTCTGAGTCAAATGTGAACTCTATGTTATAATGTGTGCTCGTCGACTCCGTGGTGTCTCCGTCGTCCTTCACCGTCAGCTGGTTCTCTACTTCCCTGTGTTACAAACAACAAATACAGCCGTCCGTCCGCACGTGTGACATAAAGTTCAATAAATGCTGCATTACAATTAAACTGATGCATCTCATGCAGCACTTATATGACATGTGTCAGTAAAACAAATGATGCAATAAAATAAACTTTCATTGCGGCAATGAGTTTATGCAAAGGTAAATATATCCAAGAGGCAAAATAGTTGCATCCGATCAAATCATGCGTCGACCGTGAGCTTTCTGACACACATATATCACTCTCACTACGTTCAGAAACAAACTTGAGATGTTATTATATAGCAGGTAACTGTAAAAAATATTATTTGCACTGCAGCTATATTGTAAACAAAATTAAACATTCTAGTCAATATCCATCATCTTTCAAAATTCATCACGCTGATATCATACCATTCAGCCTACTCTTCACTGAAATTAAGAGTATGCGGCCCACTAAAATTTGGCGTGATTATCACAACTACTGCAGTAAGGATTCAGCCTGTTATTTTCTTGATTCACGAGAGTAACATAACTGCAGAAAATAATGCTGATAAGAAAGAAACAGAAGTAGCAATTAATTACCGGACGAATTTAACAGAATCTCGGCGAATGTTAACAAGGCTCTTCAGCATTTTTGTCGGCTCGTTGCCTTGTGGCGCCGGGTACGGAAACTGTACATTCCACCAAATATAATCAGTATTAAATTACTAGGTTACTAATATCAATAAATGATACTGTCATAAATGAATGAGATATCGTTAACAATCACTTTCACTAACATCAACAAAAATCATTTAAATAATAAACAATTCTGTAGGTGACAGTAGTTAGTGTGCAAATAAACCACAAATGGATGGTGCAACTGATAAAAATGTGCTACACAAAACTACGTTACGTAACAAAAATCATTACATTAATCAGCATGTGCATCGGCAAACTTGATTATCCGACAAATGCTGTACTATTATTATTATTATTATTAACCAACTACATGTAAATGCGGCATAACACTTACAGGAACAGGTCTGTTGCCCAGAAAGTTAAGATCATCGTTTTCACCAAACAAGTATACATCTTGATGATTTGTTTCAAATCTTTCTCCGCCCATTATGAAGTAGCTGCCAAAATATTTGCCTGTAAGTTAAACACACCAGAAAATGAACCAAGTGACATTTACTGTGCCAAACAAAACAAGTCATTAAATACAAATACAAATGCAAACAGAATTTTGCAAATTTTCAGACTGGACCCATGATTGCCAAATTGGTTGAAAAAAGCACCGAATGGGATACTTTTGGCAGCCATTGGTGCTAAAAATTTGGCTTTAGTGCTTTGCTACTTTTAGGCTACTTTTTGAAATATCGGCCGTCGCTTTGAGCAACTTGATATGCAATGCAATATTTATCTTTCCATAATATGTTCTCCTTCGTTTATGACCCCTGCAGTCTCCTCTTGCATTTTCCACTCCTGCATTTTCAGTTTCAACTCGCGTAACGACGTGGCATACGAGCATACGACAACCGTTAAATTCTGGAATGCTGAAAGTGCTTATTTTGTCAATAAGCTGTTGACTTTGGGCTACTTTTTGAAGGCAGTTGGCGGCCTGGCTTCAGAGCAATCTGGCAACCATGGTTTGACCAGGTACTCACTCGGCCGGTCCAGGCAACATAAAGTTACTAAATTGGTTTGGTCCAGTTTTTGTGGACTGTTATAACTGTAAGGACCACAAAATGAACATCATAATACTTGCCAGATCTTGGCGGATAGCGGTACGGGTTGCCAGTAGAAACTTCTGGTTCTTCGGCGCGCGCTGATCTCCTGCTAGTGATTAGTCCCATTGTCAGTGCACGCTCTCTTCTGCCCTACAAACAAACTTAATTGCATTTATTCATTTGTTTACTCTATTATCAATCCAACATGGCGACCACTGACCTTTTAAACATAACGTAATGCTATTTTTAATGCTATCAATCACAAAATGTTGTATCGGCACTGGCTATGATGCGGTATTTTCGGATTTTTTACATTTAGGTACTAAATTTGTTCACTTTTTGTTTGTTTTGAACTCGGCATTTTGGTCTCGTCTTTAGTTACATGGAAATTATTATTCTCTATTAGTAGCATTGCGGACAACTAGCTTCAATTATTTTTTCATTACTGACTGCATTTTGCAGACTTGCAGTGCAAAACTGTGGAAAGTGAGATTTTTTTTCTGTACAAAGTTGTATTGTTTGAGCATTTTTTGCAGTTGACACATTATTTCCATCTAATAATGGGAAATGGCATGAATAAGGTATAATCTTTTGTTGTGTACGTGCAGCTCTATTCGCAGTAGTACGGTGCCTTAACCGGTCTCCATGGCTGCCAGTTGACTGGTGGCTACGCCGATTATTTGGCTGGCTAAGCTGCCAGTCAACTCACATATACTCACATGATCACATGAATAAGTACAGAAGCAGGCCTCCAAAGGCTTCCGTGTTTGAGAAATAGACTTAAACTAGTACTTTATATTACATAAATAACTTCATTACAACAGTGCGGGGAGATCTGCTGTATAATCATCAAGTCCATCCAAAATCTGTCTAAACTGTTTCTAAAAGTGTTTACTGTTTCGGCAGAGACAACATGGTCAGACAAACCATTCCATATGGGGATTACCCTGTTAGTGAAGTTGAATTTCCTTAAATCATGGTGACAGTCAAGTCGTCACACGGTCATCTCGTCACAGTTAAAAAATGCAAATATATCAGACTGAAAGAACAAATTTTTACCAAAAAAAGTTTAAGGTTTGGACAGAATTAAGTTTGAGCCTATACTGTATGTTGCCTCCTGTAGCAATTTAATTTTGATCAACACACTGACTTTCACATCTTATCAATTAAGCGTTTTGCAGCTCGGCATTCTTGGCCCTTTCACACTTACTTGATTCAATATTCCACGTACCTGTATTCAGCATTTGGCATTCCATACAGCTGTTGAGCACTCTAGCTTTCAACATTTTGGGCTGCACCTTGGAACTGACCATTCAGTTCCCTGTGAGGCTTTTGTTGGGTCAAAATGCCCCAACTACAAAGGGCCCCAAACGAATATGCACGATGGTGAAAATCATGCAGTTTTGCATTTCAGCCTTTTTTGCATAAATCAGTGTGCTGACATGACAGTATAGTCGGTCGGTGTTCGTTTTAGTCATGGAGAAAGTGTAGATGTGCAGATGTTTTGGATTAGTACAGTTCATGATTAGGGTTAAATTTAGGCATTTTTCCTCTCGGCAGGTCCACACATCTGCAGATACACATTTTACCAGTGGCCTATCAGTTTACAGGAAATATATCCACTTGTTGGTATTGTGTGCACAGATTCTCAATGGCTTGTATCTCGGGAATTTCCGCGACTCGCGAGACCCCGCTCAGCTGACACAGAACTGCATTACACACATTGTGTCAGTTCATGACAACGCCAAGCCTCTTCAGCCGGTACGTTCACATTCACTCGGAGAGAAAAATATAATACTGCTAGACAGATCATTGAATTAGACGAGTTATACTTCATTCAGCTGTGCCCCATATGATTGAGTTAAGGTTTTATGTCCCACTCGTCACTAAATAGGTCATTTCGGAGATGCTCTTCCCAACCAATCTCTTGGCTAGTGCTGAGTCCTGGGCTGTAATTTAATGTGCCCCAATGTATTTGTTGATTTTGGTGCCATATAAAAGATTTGCTTGATTAGTTAACTTTCCTACTTACTTTGTTTTTCCTTACTTATCTACTTCTTGGAGAATTGACCCATTTCACTTCCAGACCGAGATCATATAAGGCAGCCAAACCTGGCTTCAGATTTTTTTTGCGTCCATTTTGTGTTGTAACGACATTATCACGCCGATGATGACACCGAGTAAACTGATTCAACCAAACATCTATGCAACCAGACGTGAGATAGATACATTAGAAGTGTGACATTACAAATCAGTTAGTTGAGTCCACACATTGCCAGCCAAGAGGCTGTTGTATCTTACCAACAAATATGGCTGCCAATAGTGAATAGGTACATTAAGGTATATTTCATTCATGTAGCGGCCTGCACGACGACTGTGATTGCTATAAAGTCAATGAAAAACAATCAAAAAATATTTTTCATTGTTGGTAAAAATAGATCGCTACTTGCAGCCATTTATTTTGGTGACGATTGGACAGCCAATCGGTGGCATCAAACGCTGCTTCTGTTGTGATTGGACATCTTCCATCTAGAGAATATTTAATATAAATCAGTTAGTTGAGTGTGACGGTGAGATTGCTGGTGTTCAGGACAAAGTCTACATGTGTGTGACTGCGTCTGACTCGCCAAGCCAGGATCTCAGTCAGTACTTCAGTCAATGCAACGACTTTATTCACAAGGCTCGGCTCAACGGCGGGAGTGTCCTTGTTCACTGGTATATCTGCTTTCACTGCTACTCACTACTTGTGTTATGTCTCCTCCTCTCACTAGTCGTGTTACGGATTAATACGGCTGTAAATTTTTTGCAGCCAGAAATTGGAAAATGCAGTCCATTTGTGGCCAAAAATGCCAAATATACGGAGAATTCATGGTCAAATAATAGCAGCACAAAAGAGTTAAGTCCAGGCATAAAGTCATACTGTTTTTGCTTTTTTTAAACTTGTCAAATAAAACATTAATTAACTGTGGATATATTGAAACTGTCAGTGAGTGAGTATCAAATTAGACACATTAGTTGACAATGATGGGCCAACATCCCAGTATCAAAGGAGATATGCTGCTGATACTGCAACACCGTCAATCAGCAATAATAGACCGACACCTACCGGGTAGTCGATCTGCAGTGAACCAGATGCAGTCCAGAATCAGTATCAAAATTAATTCTAACTCTGTTGCAAGGCCTGCTGGAAATAGTTGGTCTTGGGGTGATGGCGGAAAGTATCGAGGCTGGTACACTTTCAGAGGGCTGGATGGAAAGAGTTCCAGATAGTAGGAGCTGCAATGCTGAAACTGCGGAACCAGATGAAGTGTGTACAGATGGAATAACAGCTTATTTTTTGTGCCACCGAGTATGATGTGTGTCGACAGTTTAGCGGGAGTGTCACGCAGTAGCACCATCATCGTTGCGTACGTCATGTCCGTCACTGGCATGGACTATCGTAGTTCGCTTGACGCAGTACGTGCGGCGCGCGGCTGTGCCAGTCCAAACTTCGGCTTTCAACGGCAGCTGCTGGCATTCCAGTACGATGGTGCGGCGAAGGTTAGTTTAGCGTGGTAACTTTTAATTGTTTTTGTATTCATTTCGTGTCAGGAATCTCGTTAAGATTTCATGAGCAGTGTCGTTTTCGAGACACATACAGCTGACTGACCTGCTGGGCTGTGAGTCCGCCATTAAGCTGCCGTCAGCCACATCCACCATCGCCGTCCGTCTTTAGCTAGTAAGTTGATAGTTGTGTGTGCGGTGCAGGAGCAGCAGCGGTTGCTGGAGAAGTTTGGTCCGAGTCCGTTCTCCGACAAAGCCGACTGTCTGTTGCTGCTGGATCAGTTCCGTGAGTCGGAGGCGCGGATGGTGCAGGCCCGCGGTGGCTTGTACTACACGCCGGGCCTCGGCCGATACGCCGACGACAGCGAACCATCGACAGATGGCGCCACACCGGCCAGCATGGACGACGATCAATGCTCGCTGAACTACGCCAGGAAAGCCATCAGGCAGTTAACGGCTATTGGCAAAGGTGAGCGACGGGATATTCAATTTGCCGATCCAGATTCGGATTTGTAGTTAAACCAGTTTCAGATTTGGAAATCGAAAGGACTTCACTGAAACTGGGTTCACATTTGGTGAAACCTGCTTTAATCCCATTTCAGTTGAGAAAACGTCACACTAAACTACACTGTCTAGTGTCTATGCGATTTGATTTGCCAGTTGAGTCTGAAACCAGTTCTACAGTGAAACTGAATCCGGATTCTTTAATCTGCAGCTTACAACAATTGACGAAGTTTAAGAGATAGATATTTATTAAAATATGGGCAGCTAGATAGCCGATTAGTACCATGAAAACATGTTTACATTTAAAATGGCTCTAATTAAAAATAGTTAAAAAGAACATACGATATAACATAAATTAAGGAATACACTCTAATATAAAATAAACAAAACACGTTATACAAGACTATTTTCAGGTTCGGCCGATGTGTAGTTTAAGGAGGAATGATATCTTCTAGTTCTGGATTAAGATGTTTAAATTTGAATGAATGAGTATAAAGCAGATTCTTAATGGTGTATTACCGCATTATTCAGTGCCATGAAGTTACATGACAATAAAATCATGTACCGGTAATAACTAACTAACTCCAAGAGCTAAGAAATCATTTAATAGAAATGTAAAAGTTAAAACTCAGGTTAATAGAGCTAAAATAATATTTAAATAACAAACGTTGCAGTTGATAATAAAAATGCATTTCTTTGGTAAAATCGATAATCGTGTGATTGTTGACACTTTGAAAAGGTGAGTCAGCAAAGAAAGATTCATCGGCAGATGCTGAACCAGCCACCTCGGAGGATGATGACCACGCGCGGAATGACCGGACTGCCGACACGGAGGTCGACGCGGTTGGAAACATGAGTCTGGAGGAACAGACGTCGAACGAGACGAGGGAAGACGGTGGCGTACAAGTCTCGGACGTGTCATCGTCAACGACAGAAACGCCGTCCTCCGTGTCAGAAACCCATCGAGAGGTGGACGGTTTAGACACGGCTGCGGAGACGAATAAACATTCATCATCTGATCAAGTGTCTTCATCCAGTGTTGATGTCAGCGGTCCAGCGTCCGTTGAAGTTGCGGCAGAAAAACACGTCACCTCCGTAAATGACGTGGACGGCGTTGCTGTCTGTTTGAGATGAAATGCCAGTGGTGATGCCAGTGGGTTTTATAATGGGGGGGGGGTTATGAGTGAGTCTCATGAGGGGTGCCTAGGCACCTTCTTAGTATGGAAGTTTGGGGGTTTTGTCCTCCTGAATTTTGTTGAAATATGACGTTCAAATCTGTAGATATTGGTTGCTATTCGACAGCTATCAAGAGCTTCCTGCTAGCTACCCAAAGATTTTTCATGGGTTTTGTGCAAATTCCGTGGGTAGCCCTGAAGGCAAATTGGAAGTTGAAACCCCCAATCCTCCATAGCATTACCACTGTGAAGTTTTTGGAACTGAGTTATGATTTTGAGGAGGATTTTGAATGCACAAGTTTGCATTACTCAGTTAACATTTTCCACTTCATTATTTTCCACAACTGAACTTAAAGCTGGCGTTGAAATAATCCTCAAGTTTTGTGCCAGTTTATTGTGGCTAAAAATTCTAATTTTAATAACATTTTTTCTACTTTTCGCTCACTCTTTTTGCAAACGCAGCAGTTTAACTGTGGCTGAACACCTTTTAACGGCCTTTGTCCGGGACAACCCAGATGAGCTGGTGCCAGAAACTTAAAACCAATCTGGATTTTGCTGAAGCAAGAGACAGTGAGTGGCAGCGTCGGCTGGAGCAACACTGCACCTCGCTCCAGACAGATGACCACACCAACACCCATCAATTAGTTCTCAGTTTTGCTTCTGCTAAACAGGCGTGAACCACAAAATGTCTGATGCAGTTTTTTCTCAGTTTTTCCGCAGACGTGCAGCGCCTTCTGTCGGCCTACATCGGCTGAATCATATCACATTTGCACCCACTATTTGGCTGTCGCATATTATCTATATAATGCACTCTGGCTGTGCGCTTGCACATTGTGATGAAGGTCTTATTCATGGTGTTGAAACCAGATTTGTACTGAAGTAAAAGCCAATTTTGATACTGGCATACTCGTACAATTAACCTAACCCTACTGACTTTCTTTACTAACGCTAGCCGTAATCTGGTTTTGACTTCCCGGCACATTGCTGTATTTGACCAATGCTGCTTTGTGATGCTGATAGTCACACTGCAGTGCCGCGTGATATTCCGTCCGAAGGCTTTGTTCGTAGTTCGGAAATGTTGACGGCAAAAAAGCTATCTGAAGATGCGTTCATATCAATTATCTCAACCAAACTGGACAACAGTTGACCCAGTCTTATCCAATACAAATGAGATGAGATATGCAGTGGTATTTCTATAGGGGAGGTGGCCTGGAGGGGAGTCATGGCTCCTGCCCAGAATTTGTGCTGGCCCCCAGATCCATTTAGGGTGATTATTTCGCTGCCATAGATGCTCAGTATGACCGGCAGGTGTACTGCTGCTGCAGTATCATTTTGATTTATTTGAACGATTAAACTTTGAACTTTAAATTTGAACGATAAACAAAAATTGCTTAATATACCTCCTGAAGTCTTTTCCATCCCTGCATTTAAATTGGCCCCAACTTCTCTCCCCCTCTTGTGGAGTGCTAGAATCACCACCCGAGATATGCAGTATTCGATTAAGTGAATCCGGTTTCAGATGCACAGTGAAACCGGTTTCCGATTCAGTGACATAAGTCCATTCGATTTGTGAATCTGAAATCGGTTTCTGGTTTTGATAATCAAATACCGCCCTAGTAAAATGTGAGCATGGCTTTTCATTGCAGCTGTTTTTCTGTTTGGTTTGCACTTACGATACATTCGTTGTTTCTTAGCTTACCACATGTGATATGCTCTCTGTTGGAGCATTTTTTATATTTAACCGTTTACTCAAGGCCATAACTAGTATTTAATTTTGGGGAGTGTTGGGGACTACACAGCGAGGGCAGAAGCCCGAGGTCTGACGAGCCGAGGCGAGATGGTGTTGTTGGGATGGGCAGTGAGCCCCCTCCCCACCAGCTGGGGTATGGGGGAGCGCTTTAAGCTCCCCCAGTGAGGTCCTGGCTGAAGCCTTCGCCGAAATCGATTTCCACTGTCCAGTCCTGTGGTAAGTTCTGAAAATTTAGTGACGGTCTTTGTGTGTGAAAATTTTCCCTGAAATTTTGAGGGTGTTCAAACACCTCCAACCCCCTAGTTCCAACCTTGTGTTTACTGAATGTTTCCACATTACCTTTGGTGCTTTGATGTTGGTTTGGTGACTGGAAGTGCTTCTGAGAGCAGCTTTTAAAAGAGAATGCCACATTAAATAACAAGGTTGGCAGATGCTGAGATAGTGCGACATGTGTGCTGTTGGATGCCGAGATGATTTCTTACGAAGTGCACAACTCCACATTTTTAGTGCCCCACTGATATTCCTCAGGAGAATTTGGGATCATTTGGGTCGGCTTTGGCATGCAGGTAGCCAAGACACCGACCTATCCTGTCATGTGCTGATTTCCACTTGTGTTGCACTGTGTGATCACAATCCACCAGCGTTACAGACGGACAGACAGACATCATGCTCATAGCATGTGGCATGTTGCGCTAAAACGCAGTGTAGCTGTGTGCTTTGTATTGTTATAATACACCAGTTTGCCTCGACAGCTAGATTAAGTTTTCTAGTTTTGTGTGTTGCCGTTTCTTTTTCTAATTTTCTATGTCTGTTTTGTTTGGTTCAGCTAAACAAGCCACCTTCTGATTTGTCTGACAGCTGGTAAAGACATACAGTGTACTGATATTCTTACATTGTTGTAATTTGTTTATTTTGCCGGTGATGCGTGACTATAAGCTTATTGTTTGTTTGCACTTGTTGAATTTATTTGCATATACACTGTATTAGCACACATTTGCATTTATTATTGGCTATTGTACGATTAAAATACGATTAGTCAATTAATTGTGGGGCTTTAGTTGATAATTAACCGACTAAAAGAAACCAAAACGACGCTTGTTTATCCAGAAATTGATGATCAATTACTGCCGGACCATTGGCCAGTGGTTTATTTACAGGATGCAGTTGCTTGTATTATGGTCCAATAATTACAGTAGCTCTAAAATGAGCCATTTTTTGGATATTTTGACAATGAGACAGACCAACTCACAGACAGTAGAGATATCATATGATTAATATACGTTAGTCGATTAATTGTGGATTAATTGGTGGCAAGATTAATATGGTAATTATCCTTGGTGCAGTATTACAGCCATCTGCAGCAATTTGATCTCCAATGCTACTACACTGGACTGATATGTTCTATTGCAATGAATCGTCTTTTGCTACATTATCAATTGCAGTTACCATTTTTTATGCATTTATTTTTATGTCGGCAATAATTTTGTCATATTTGAAAAATACCTGAATGCGAAAAGGAAACATCATTGTTCGTTGCAATGATATTTGTACGTTGAATAATTCGCAGAAACTACCGTAGTTCTGAATTTATTATTTATAATGAGCATGAATTAGTGTAGACTTAGAGCGTCGGGTGACGCAAGTGTAGAGAAATGTTGGGCTGCATAGTCACGCGAGCTCTAGTTGAGGAAAGATTGCTACATACATACATACACACGAGCATTTATAGTTCACACGTTGTTGTAACTGAACGTTGTTGTTTATCAGGAGTCATGCACGTTACTTGCAGACTGGCTGCTGATACAGAAATTTTCGTTTGCAATTAATATTTATGTCCTAGTTGTCGACAGAAATTTGAAAAGATGATGTAGTGAGGATGTGTCATATTGAGGAGCGGTCATATCACTCGTCTTATCTCACCTCACCTGATCTTATGTCAGCTGACCTCATTTCACGTGATTGCTTGATTAG
>Ga0209782_1002140_pt1 | contig 10861 bp, 12 predicted proteins | sample WorMetmaBAHAMAS1_FD_187390 | JGI IMG/M metagenome (GOLD analysis project Ga0209782, IMG submission 187390) | Marine gutless worms symbiont microbial communities from Max Planck institute for Marine Microbiology, Germany - Inanidrilus... | ecosystem: Host-associated > Annelida > Digestive system...
CCCCCACAACACACTTGGAGATCTGTGAAGAAGTGTTATTCGCTGAGGTCACCTCGGTGGAGCGACGCGACGGCCCTCATTGGCTACGTAACTCTGATGATTGTTATGATTAAGCCATAAAAAATGATGAAATGCTAAAATGCACTTTACTTCCTATATTCAGCTAGTCCATCTGAGGTAGCTTTGTAAGCTTTTCCAGCAGGATTCTGGCCTGAGCCCTGGTCACATTTGCCTTTTGGGGCAATTTTGACCTCAAAAACTGCAACTGTAGGCAAGAGTTTTGGTACCTATGTCACCAAGAAGTTCTGGCAACGAAATCCCCCTTCTAAACATCAGGAGACGGCATCTGCCGCGGCATTACTTTGTCACTGATAAGTTGGTGGAACGACATTCCGCCTTCTAAAAAGTAGAAGACACATTCCCCTATGTCCCCCCCCCCTCAATTACGTCGGTGGCAACAGCTAGGTGTTGGGCTGTGTCTGTGTGATGGAGTCTGTCAGAGCAGCGCTGCTGTCTGGAATGTTCGTCGACTCGACTGTCGTCACACTGTCGACTGTCAATGACGACGTTGTCGGTAGCCGCGATGAACTAATGCACTTGGCGTCGACTTTACAGTCGGCCGCAGACACATCAACACTGGCGTCTGTCACACACAGAAACAAGGCAATTGTTGATGTCAGACTTCACCCCGAATGCACATCATCATCATCAATCATCATCATCTTCATCAATCATTATCATCATCATCATCATTATCATCATCGTCGTGGCTTATCCTTGAATGGACGCTGCCGTTTCCACGAGTGACCTCCATGCCGAAGGCTCACTCACGGAAAACACTTCAACAACTGCATAACCAACCCACACTGAGCACTTGCTGGCGTGTATTGCTGAACAGAATTCAGTTGCAGTTGATGTAGAAACTTTCAGACCATTACTCTATCCTCTTGCCACTAGGGATATACATGTGCCATAGGGCCCATTATGTGTAAACATGATGTCATCCGCAAAATCATAAGTACATAACGTATTGCAATGTAGCTAGAGAAGGACGAAGCCACGGTCACAGTCAGCATGTACAACAGTTTGATAAATGTCAGCCTTGTGGTTTTCAAGATATGCAAATACACAGACAGACAGACAGACAGACAGACAGACAGACATACTCATTACAACTCTTCACACCTTTCCTGGGAGAAAAGAAACATGTTATGTGAAGGGAAACTGTCGATATGTAACTGCACTGAAAGGCCAAAGTGAATCAAGTCGACACACACACACCTGGCAAGTTGTCGCCATTGGCAACCGTCTCATCAGCCTCATCCAGCAAGTCAAGTTGGCCATTGAGCACGTCCAGTCGTGGCTGTGGGGAATTTTCGTCGTCATCGTCGTCGTCATCAGGCCACGCCTCCTCGCGAGTCCGTTTCACACGACCCACGACTGATTTTAGACGACCGACGCACGTCACTGGACTGAACAAAGAAATTCACACGAGCATATCTATGAGCATGACAGACGCAACATGTAGCGTGTGGCGCAGTGGCACAATGGATAGAATGCTGGACTTGTCACTCAACGTTCACAGGTTCAAATCCCGGCCGAGCCACTACCAGGTAACAACCTTGGACAAGTTCTTCTAAATGAAACAGTGTACCAATCATTACACACGTGTCGTGTATCAATGTTGTAACTGTCAGAGCACCTTTTAAGGAAAGTCTGTGACAGAACATGAAATTAAACTCATTCAGATTATTCTTGCTGTACCAAACGTAACAGCCAGCTGTAGAAGATGTACCAATCGTCATGTATTTATGACAACGTGTACACTAACTGTTCGGCACAAACACAAACAATCAGTACACTATTTACACTTAACACCGACATAAAATGAGACCAAATGCTCATGACTGAGGCCGAAGGTGTGTGTGTGTGTGTGTGTACCTGTCGCGTGGACTCTCATGTTGCTGCTGTCGCTGCTGCAGCTGGTGACGTTTCTGTGTCAGTTTGTGAAACGTCTCGACGTATGACACGCTCGAGACGCTCTCGCAGTGTGTGTCGACAAAGTACTTTATCAGCGTCGATATCGACTCCTAACAAACAACCAAACAACCACATATCTCACTCATACAAACCAATAAAACCCATCCATCCTGATTTTTGATAAAAACTTTGGCAAATTGCTGAAATACTTTCACAGCCAACTTATATTGCTTGGTGACAGAGGCACAGGTGTGTGTGAAAAACTCGAATAACGGGTTATTACCTGACAGCAGAACGGCCAGGAGATGAATTGACAATCTCTAACTTGGAAGTCAAATATCCTAACGTATTTAACACTTTTTTGCCTGTTGTACTGCTTCCGCCATCTTTGTTTATTTTCAGACCATAGGATGGGTATGATCAAAGTCGACACTCGGTGATTTACTGCTTTGAAAATCAACTAAACGACACAAATTACCGTAATGTGGAATGTGTACGGAACTTTGGAGTATCGTCAAAAATTCATATAGACGTGTAAAATGGGCCTCAAATTCGGGAAACTTCCGCAAAAATGGGAGAGTTGGCAGCCTGAATATCCTAACCAATACACCTCCGGCAAGCCACCCTACTGAGAGCAGAGCAAATGACCGACAAACCGCGAGAATGAACTCAAAGAGTTCAATGACGGCCGAGTTGAAGAGATTGTATCTTGTGAGTCCGTTGTTAATGAAAGCTTCAGTGACGGGCCGCAGCAGGTCACACTTGACGATGTAACGGTTGTAGAAGTCGTCTTTTAGTCCGATCATTCGACGAAGGAACCGCAGAGCAGCTGGTGCCAACACACAGACGTGAGTTTGTCATCTCAACTATGTCATAAGAATTTGTGGCACAACTACTATAAACTTCACCGAATGTCTCCTGGTCACAACTGAAGGCAACTCAGCTCAACTCAGCCCTGCATCCCTCCAGAGTTGCTAAATCTACCGGTCACTGGTCTGACAGTATGGGTGACTAATAACTAGTCTGCAATGGCTTTTGCATCTCAAACTGCAATATACACTTGCTGAACTGGTGCTGCCCCCTGGTGAGTTAGTCTGCATGAACGTGTTAGGAAATATCAACGCCAATCATCACAACCTAACAACGCAGCAGCAGGACAGAAGGACGCAACAGGGTTCCCACTATTTTGGAAGAAAAAAATATAGGAGTTTTCCAGTACAATTTTAGAATTTTCCAGGTACTTTTGGTCAGCCAAAATATACAAAATACAAGACATTCATCATTCATTCTTTTGTAACACGAATTAACTTGTACGCGATACAGCCGTTACAGTGTCAAAACCAGTGCAAATCGACTTATCATACCAAAAATTCAACATAAAACTGCGGGAATTTTCCAAGAGTTTTCCAGATTGACAATTTTCCAGGAGTCATGCCGGTTTTCCAGATGAGTGTGAACCCTACGTATACATTGTCAGCTGGACACAGCAAGTGTAACAAGTGTCCTTCCTGTTCAGTCTACTTTACTTACTTGTTCTCGTGAAATCAAGCCACAAGACACACAGAGAGAGAGAGAGAGAGAGACAGACAGACACACACGGAGTCAGACCGAGAGAGATGAATGCGTGACGTGATTTGAGCAGTGCAAGGACGTGATGTCCGACGTTGCGATTCATGACGTAGTTCTTGGAGTGATACGTGTGACGTTCCACACAGAATGTCAACAGGTCCAGTATCAGCGACAGTGTCTCCGCACTTACACACTCGTCTACACAGCCAGCCACCAGCTCACAACAACAACTACGACACTTGTCGTTGTCACTGAAATGATCTGTGATTAGGCTATCCCTACACACATCAATCACCATCTTTATCTGTGTTCCGTCAGCGGCTCAAGACATTTCTTTTCCGCTAATCCTTTCCCCAAACTTTACTACGACATTTTTGTTTTTACCGTACATTCTTTCGTGGATTTCATAACAGTGTACTATTTCACTGACATCGTCTCCGCACTCACACACTAGTTCACACGGCCAAACAGCAGCAGCTAAGAAGAAGATAATTTAAAAACAAGTTGCTGCAGTAATACTAGTGACAGGCTGCATTGCTGCCAAGCTTGCATTGTTCAACCGTATTCCACAGCTGGCGCCCACAGGTACAGTACCTCCATCTAACACACGGTTCCTTTAAAATGTCTGAATCAGCTGCCGCCACCCCCTCTCCCACAAAAAATGACACCTCGATTGGTTCAGTCATTTTTGTATGGCTTGCCATGTGACCAACAGACAGACAGACAGACCTTGCCATACTGAGATGGGTGCGGGAATAGCCCACAACTAGTACTGCCAGTAGTGCTGGTGATAAGTCAGACTCAGAATAAAGTAAAATATAGATGTTTGTGTTTAAACAGTGATTACTGAGGCAGCGAGAGTCACCCGTCACTGGTTGATCACGTGACTGTGCTGTGACGTCAAACAACGGCGACGTCAACACGTGAACACACCGCGAGTAGAACAACGACAGAAACGACGTCTTGTGATTACGCTGAAATCAACGACAAACGCAACGTAGTGACGAGCCACTCACACTGTAATCAGCTTCATGTACACAATACAGACAACGGACAGACACTAACAGCATTTGAATGCTTCAACACTGTGTCGATGGAAGCAGGAAATAAATCTATACTGCACAGATTTACTCCAACAAGGTCATCTGGAGCAGCCTCCTTGTGTCGGGATAAACAAATGCACTGACAATATTTTTGCTAAAACTGAAATCATACCCATAAATTATTTTGCAAAACTACGGCCATAGTGGACCTTGAAGTTTACTTAAGCTACTGCAAAATAATTCTTGTGTGATGTAGAATGCAAGATGAGACCTCGAGGAAAGATGTTCGTTTGAGAGACGATCCTGCAACGGCCGACAACGTGTTGACCATGTTATCAGGGTCGACAAGCAGACGGATGACTGACGACACCGGAACTACACAGACACAGACAGACAGTCATACAGAGACACACACACAGAGACACATACAGATAAATAGACACAGACAGAGAGATACACAATCAGAGACATACACAAATAGATAGATACATAGAGATGTAATGTTCCATTGTAACCATGCACCGTTGATGAGCTAGTAGCATGGAACAGACAGACAGATAGACAGACATATCACAGCATTCCTTAACGACACCCCCACAGTAGGCAGACAGCATAGAAACGGCAACAAACCTGGATCAGCGGCAGACATCATCATCTTGATGATTATGTTCATCATCAGCTCGTCCTGTCGACATTCAGTAAGTAAGAAACTAACATACTTCATTCACGTGTATAACATGCGTATAATCTGCATCTATTATTACACGTCAGACGTCAGCTACCAATAAAACTCAAAGAACTCAACCATCAGATAGTGTCGTGAAAAAAATAACACACAAAAATGCCACGTACATCACCGTAGTAGTACACACGCTACATTACAATTCTGACAACAAAAGCTGCAGTTGACTGTAAAAATTAATTTCTATAACAACCACAACACAGAATTATACCACATACCACAATCATTTTGTATATTTGAACAGAAAACAGAAAACACTAAAACAGTTTCCCAACCAAAAAATAATTAAAAATGTTAAAATACTTTACAAATTGTCTTTCAAAGAACTAAAAATGTTAAAAATACATTTTTCCTCAGAGATAAATAAATTTCAGTGTTTGCAGCATGCTACATACATCGTTGTGTTGTGGCGTTTGTTGAGCGTCAGTCAAAATGAAGTCGTGAATGGTCGACGGATTAAACTCGGCCACAACTGACAAGACGCCAAGACTGACGGACTGTACAGCATCATCAGTCGACTGCTGCACAGACCACACCACCGCGCCAGCCAGCGAATGTGAAGCCGTCGTACGATCTCCAACAAACATGGCCGCCGCCAACATTGCGACTGTTGACTTCATAGACTTATATTCAACAAAATGAGGTCAAAATGATGTTACTCTACCGGCGGCCTGCTTGCGGCCATGTTTGTTGGCGTGTGCTAGCCAATCGAAGGCTTCAAACGCTTCTCCTGGTTTGACTGGACGTAAGAAGTCTAGTGAATATTTAATATGTCTGTGGTACAGACAGACAAACACAGACAATGTAAGACACCAAAGGCGCTTCGTGCCGCCACTTTAGGGATGCACAGATCATTTAACTTTGAAACTGTTTAAACGAAACATCTACAGGCTGTAAACAGTTTAAAAGAACGTTTAATGGTGGACAGTTATGACAAAGATGTTTCAACGTTTAATCATGTTCAGCAATTAACCAACCCGAAATTATCATCAGCACATACTGTTGCAAAATACAAAACTCAAAAATTAAAAAAATGAACAGCTAATGTCAATACTTATGCTCAGTTGACAATAGCAAAAATTCAAACCAAGGCTCCAAACTGTATGCCATTACCATCACACGGTCATCACCCCTCCATGTTCTACAAATGAATATGCATTAGACAGATTATTGTGCCATTACTATCACCAAATTAACGGCGTCAAAGCTGTGAAAAAAAAAACAAAAACAGCAGCAGCCGCAGCGACATTAATACAACACAGACTAACCAGCAAAGACTTCAATGTAGTCAGCAGTCCGTAACCACACAACGTCTGCAACAACAAACACAATGAGATGCGGCTAAATCAGCTAGGTACTAGATATTTCATGACGTCCTTAGTAAACAGCGTCTCAACTGCGCATCTGCACATTACAGGCTATTCAGTGTCATGAAAAGCTGATAACAATAAAAACTGTGTAATAAGTAAGTAAGTGAGCTTTTAAAGCGCACAAAAAACAAAATACTAACAATCTGCAACTTGTTATTGGCTGATCAAACCTATGATGAATAAACATTTGCATAATGACCTTGAAGAAGCCTTCTCTATTCTGTGGTGCAAGCGTCTGAGAGAAGAGACAGAATTCTTTGAGGAACTGTGCCACGTCGCGCCGCCGACGCCGACACAACTCACTGTCGACACCATCATGTTCGCCGCCGACATCATCAATGTCATCGCTGGAAAGTTCTTTAAAGAGCGACTGCAGAAACGACTCATCGGCCTGAATAACATCATCAAATGCCTTATGCATGCATGTTAGAGGGGCATTCAAAGAGTCCATAAACTCATACGGTTAATAACAGGATATTTACCAGTACATCACATTCTCTCAATGTTTAACATAGTGTCTTGCAACTAAAATGCACTTGATCCAGTATTTCTCCAGAGCCGGGATTCTGTCGCAAAAAATTGTTGATAAATCTTGCTCTTATAGCCGGCCATTTTTGCCGTGCAAAAAACATCATCGTCATCAGTGAATTTGTGTCCTTTCGTGAATTTCTTCAGTTTAGGAACTACACAGGTCACTCAGAGCAAATTCTAGTGAACGTGCCAACAGGGGTAGAAAGAGACAGAGACAGACAGACAGGCAGAGAGACAGGCATACCTGCAGCAGGCTGACAATCTCCATCTTGTTGAAGTAGATGAAAGACGTGAGAGTTGAGAGAAGATTGTCCTCAAACAGCGGCACCGGCAACACAACGTCGTGAATGTACTGGACACGATACGTCTGACGAATCTTTGCCACCAGCTCGGCGCTCTTCAATGGAATGACCTGCCAGTCACCGGTCGGTCCGCCAGCGTGTACGCAGATAATTCACACTTCAGTCATGACTAGAAGAAGAGGAACGACAGATTCTCACAGACAACTATGAGATCTGCTGCAAAAGTCAAATCAGCCCTTTGCAGCACTTTGCTTACTTTAATCTGATTGATTTTTAAAGCCCCAAAATACACGAAAACCAATTTCTTCTAGGGTTCTACCCCAAACTACATTAGAAGAGCTTACAGCATAATTCCCCACATTCACCCTCTTCCATACACCGATACCCAAAACCAACTACCTACATCATCCCTGGACCCATTCTACCTACCATCCTAAACTGCATCCATATCCGATCAACCACTTTGCCACAATGCACCAAACAGACAGACAGACAGACACACAGACCAACAGAGGTTGGAGGGAATGACTGATGACTATAAGCCGCTTTCACAGATTACCTGGCAGAGTCGGCTGCCGTTGAGTAGGAACTCACGGTGAGCAGTCGGCTTCGGCAGCGAGGGATCATACTCTAGAGCTCCGACTACATCAATTATTGTCTCAGCTGATAACATTCTCTCCAGCAGAGACGTCTTGTTGAGCATGAATAGTGACCTGAAATGTTGTAAAATCCGTCGATTCAAAACTTCCAACAAGGCACTTGTATGCTAAATACCCCAAACCATTGTCTCCACACCTTGGTATTTTTCCCAAGATCTTGTGAGTGGGAGCATCGACATTGGACTGTGCTCACTGTACAGTATCTCACCATTTTACTCGAGTCAGAACAGAAGATTCTTGGTGCTGATTGTGAACCACATCCGGTCCACCGTAGATTGAATCGGTGATGGTCTGATTTTAAAGATCGGCACTGGTCCAACACTACCAGTAATTAGTGTTTGCAGCATGTCTCCTTTGTCATTGGCTTGTCATAATCAATGTGAGTGGTTGGTCTGCATGCTGAGTTTGATCACTGCCTAGATGAACCAGTGCCGATGCCATCAGTCAAACTATTGCAGGACTGGATTACCAACTAATTACCACCATCAGCTGCAGGAAACACGGCACACTTCATTGCCATTTGTCACTACTGGACCGAGTACTAAACTGGCCGGTCTAAATAAGATAAAATTACTGAATCGGTCTGGTGCAGTGTTTGGTGGATCATTCTAACTCTAGATCTTACTTTCACTACAAAAGTATTTACGATCTGCATGCAATGTTACACATAAATATAGAACAATATAAATCATTCTAAATAGTCACGTAAAACATGTAACAAATGACAACCAGTGGTAGATAAGAATGCTTTGTTATTCCATATTTATTACTGCAGACAATTAAAACTGCATGCAAATTTAAACTGCTAACAATATTACTTGACATTATCCTAAAATCCCAAGTAATTAAAAAGTCCCACAATCTTGAAAAAGTCCTGAGGAGTGGAGACAGTGGACCTGAATATGGCATAGAGTTGATGGAGTCCACAGGTGTTATCGAGGTCTTCGCAGCGGTGAAACACGTCGATCAGTTGCGGGATGTAGTTGTCACGTTCCACGGCTGTCGCGAGACGATCGCGGCGAATCGGCGCCGACGAAAGAGTTGACGTAAACAGTCGAGCGATTTCGCCGAGTCGTGACATCTCGCACGGCGGAAGCACCGGTCCTCTTGACGGTACACCGGTGGTTGATGATACTGCTCCATGGTCGGCATCGTCGGCTGCGGCAGCGGGACAGACGTCATCTTCGTAGTCGTCGATGATGTCTTGTGTAACGTTTACTGACGGATCTTTGCCCTGTACCTGACATAACAAATGGTCAACTGAGTAGGTAAGTAAGTAAGTGAGTTAAACTCTTGCGGCACCGCAATTTTGGTCATTTCCGGTCAGCAGCATTTGTGGTTTGCTAGACACCACCGGCTGTTCTTATGATGTCATCGGTATTTGGCGAGTAGTTGTCGGGCCTGCTGCGTGGCGGGCCCGATGGCCTGCAACTTGTTACCAGACACTTTGTGTCATCCGACGTGTTCATTCGACAGTTTCTGGCATGATTTAAACTGTTTTATTTTCTCAGTCTACTGACGTATACAACCCAATATGGGCTTTGCGATAATGCACCATATAAATCATCCACTGACACCAAACACTGACAGTGAAAGTGATTGTCTAAATACACAACAACATACAGCTAAACAATTGTTATTCCCGGTCCACAACATAGTCATACTGCAGTAAACAACAAATGAACAGCAGAAATAAAACATAAATGAAATATTTTAAGCTACGGTAAATAAATTTGGTCAATTAATCGTTGTGGACAAATGACCTAGTTGGTCGTGGAGTAACTGATTAATGAGTAACGGTACTAACAAAAGTTATTTTTAAAATGGCAGCAATGCAAGCTATTGCCACCACAACAACTGTAGAGACTTGTTATCATCCGAGTGACATGTAATATGTGCACGTCATGTTTAGCTACTAGCACGACATCCATCTCTAACGTTTGTGGATTGTGATCAAATGGTGTAACAAAAAGTGGAAAGGTCAGTGTCTTGGCTACCTGGACACAGAAGCCGATCTAGATCGCAGTATCGTATGATCCTATATTCTACTAATGAAGACTGATGGGGCATCCAATGGCTCACGTGTTGTGCTATCTCAACACCTGCTGAGCTTTCTTGTTATATTTCTCACAATGATACTGGTGATGGTACAAAAGCAGTGAGTTGTTCACACCTGACAGATCACGTCCCAGATGTCGTCACAACCGGCACGATCTTGAAAACTCAACGCGAGGTCACGGTCCTCGCCTTCCGACCAGACGATCAGCGTCTCCTGTCAGACAGACATGCTGATTAAACGAGTTAACGATTCACGTCTCACTCCACACACGACAGATCACACCGGCAGAAAACAATGTGTGGGTAGCGTAATGAGTGACACCTCTGACTCTGTGTTGTCCGGCTGTGTTTCCATGCTCTTAAAAGAAAATTGCCGCAGCTATCAACACCTAACTACATATATATTCTATAGCAGGACAACCGAATGCATTGAGTCTGAGGTCAAAAGGTCAAAGGTCAAGATCACATGGTTATCAAATGTGCTGCTGGTGTGGGTCTGCAGGTCAGTATGACTGCTTAAGTTTCTAGTTGCAGACATGTTCTTTCAAAACAATCTCTTTGCTAAGACTGATGCACACATAAACTGCTCGCGTATATCACTAAACAC
>Ga0209782_1002141_pt1 | contig 10859 bp, 8 predicted proteins | sample WorMetmaBAHAMAS1_FD_187390 | JGI IMG/M metagenome (GOLD analysis project Ga0209782, IMG submission 187390) | Marine gutless worms symbiont microbial communities from Max Planck institute for Marine Microbiology, Germany - Inanidrilus... | ecosystem: Host-associated > Annelida > Digestive system >...
GGGGCAGTGGGGGCCAGAGGTCTTCGAAGGAGGGCTGGTCACTAGGAAAATTTTGTCGGTCATATAGTAAAATTGCAGTTTTGGCATAAAACCAACATGTAATCAGTAAATTTTCATCCCAGATGTCCAGTTACACTCATGAAAATTTTCATTTGGGGGAAGTTGGAGCATACCTCTGACTAGGGGCATGCCTCCCCCCAGGACCCCTTCTTAGAACTGCCCCACTCATATATTTACATGTTTTACATATTTTTGCTACAGGTTGTTGGCAGTGACAGCGATGATGTTTTTTATCATTTCAAAGAAGTCCGACAGTACTGCCAAGGCACATGTGGACAACATATCGATGACATTCTTGACCGCATCAACGATGCACTGAGAGTAAGTTGCGTGACTGCATGTCTTGAATATTCAGTTTAGGCATGTAGTTCGTTCATTTGTTTGTCAGGGGCGGTGGTAGGCCGTTGGCAGTCTTTTGACGTGCCTTCAGCCTACCGCCAGTGCTGAGGCATAGACTTGGCCCTGTGTGCTATTCCCCTCTAACCCTGGGGCTTGTACTATATATTTATAGAGCCTAGCTTAGCCGGCGGGTTTCTCTGGCAGAGTGCCGATACGCGGTCTTCCTATAAGACCGCTGACAAGACCGCTGACCCCTACCATCTGTTATCCACACCGGCGGCTCTCACCACACCCAGACGCCCCCAGTCCAGGTGTGATGGCCTGTCACATTTTAAAGAGGACACAGGTGAACCCTCTATACCTGTCCGAGAATAATCTCATAGCATGCAGAAACCTGACTTGACATGCCGGCAGGGGTGGGAGATGAACCCATGCCCTGCCGAACTAGCCAGCCATCCAGGCTCACTGCACTGCAGCTCCGATAGCCTTAGCCCTCTGAGCCACGTAGGCAGGTTTTAGGCATGTAGTATTACTCGGACCTGTTTTGGTACTGACTGTGTAGGTCCATCTCAGAAACCACATGGCCTGTTGACTGTGGCTGTCTTGCTCTGATGGCATTGCAAATAAGTAGTGTACTTCTAGATGGACATCACGTGTTTTCATAGAAATGGCTGTATAGAACATCGTGTGTATTTCTTCGGCAGGATGAGAATAGTTAACGGCTAAAACTATTGCATAGATTTCAGCCAAATTTTGCTCAGTGATAAAGGTCAAGTACTTATTATGTTACATAGTTGGTTTAGTACGTGGAATTTCTGTTAATGGTTTGCATTGCAGCTAGAAATGTTAAGTTGCATACTTGGGATATGCATATCCTGTAATTTTGTAAACATGTACGCAAAATCCTGTAAATGTTTACTAATTGTTTACACGAATATGGTGGCCAGTAACAAAAACAAATGGTTTTCAGTTACCGGTATGCAATAACAGCATTCTAATGAGTAACGAAAAGCCAGTGGCTGCCTGCGATGTCAACTCGGGAGCCCTTAGTAAAGTTCACTCATGTGATTATTGCTAAATTTTGCAGTCAGCAGCAAAAATTGCCATGTTGTGCTATTGCCTGCTTTAGTCTATTCTTAATTTTAGCACCAAATTTTGTCTTGTTGCCATATTGATGTACACTGACGTGTAATTTTGTAAACGTGTACACTATTAGTTATCATGTACACGTGCACATGTGTACAAGCATGCATCTTTATTGCATAGAGATTAACTTTGATTTGATGCTGTAGGCACAAGGAGATGGTGCAGATGGTGGCAGTGAGAATGAAGGTGAAGACAATGAAACTGATGATGCCAATGATGACGATGATGATGATGAAGGTGACCTTGAAAATTTCTATTACGCGGGTGACGATGCTGATGCGGAGAAAGTTCTTGACAGGTTCAAGATTTAGTTTGATAACACAAATTGGATATAACTGTGAGACGTTTTGTGGCACCGATGTTGTAAAGTGTTGGATATCCGTTGCATTTTTCCTGGTCATGTTGTATTAACGTATATATTTCTCTGATGTTAATAAACTTTTTAAACATTCAGTTTGCAGAAGTATTCATTTGTTGTTGTGATTAAGGACTGAAGAAGAGGAAGAGGATGATGGCGACTGCCAAAGATTTGCAACAGGTGGCAATCCTGTAGCCACAAGTCGCCTTTTCTCTGGTAAAGAAAGAAAGTTTGCTTGCTGTTAAGCTCTCCGCTAAATATTCTTGAACTGTGAAGTTCTAGCAGCTCCATCTTGGGAGGCCAGTGGTGGGCCAGGGATCTCTGAAGGGGATGGGGTGGTCACTGGAAAGATTTTATTTGTAATGTGTTCAAATATACAGCAGAATAACAATGTACTCAAATCTGATAACAAAACTGCAAAAAATATATATATTGAATAGTGCTGTTTATATATGTACGTGATATTAAATGTGACAGAACAACAATTCCCAGAGTGATACGAAGATGATATTACTCAGCATCACATTTACATTCAGGCAGTGTGTTAGTGGGTAATATTATCCTTTTTGGATTTTGTTTGCAGTTTTTGTCACACTTGCCACTTATGTTACATGTAAAGGTAAAGGAAGCGCATAGCAGTTTGTGCTACAAGCACCGCACCGCTACGGGAGGCTGCATGCCATATGGGATCACACAGAGTTATCTGCCACTCGGCAGAAGCAGTACTCCCGCCCTTACCCCGGCTGTGACCGGGCGGTACTTGATTTATCCACTAATTAAGGATGAAAGGCCAAGTATACCTGAGCCGATGCAGGCAAACAACTTGCCCAGAGTCACTACAGAAGTGTCGGCTATACCACGTGTCAGTTGGTTAAACGGGCCTACTGCCCCACTAGGCACAGTAGGTGTAAACAACTAACCCACAGCTGCTACACAGTGACCGGCTTTAGCGGCATTCGAACCCGTGTCCGTCAAACATGAGTTGAAAGCGCTATCCACTCGGCCACCAACGCCACCCAAATGGATTTCAGTGGATTTGGTATGCATAAACCAGTGATTATATATTGATTATAATTGAAACTGTAAATAAAGTTATTAATTTCAGTTAACAGTCAAGCATAATGACAGTGGAAATTATTTTGAGAACAATAACTGAAACGAAACTGAAATTATGCTTCAAGAACAAAACTGTATTTGAAATTATTGTCAAGTCTCAGTGGAAACGATATTGTGTCGTTGCATTGTGCATTGTCAAAATCATGTACTAACTATACCAGACTTTTACGATCTCATTACATATGACAGATGGTCAGTTCATTAACTGTGTGTTTAATGTGACCTGGAGTTTTCATTTTTCTTTATTTCCTGTTTACTGTTTAATGTTTCTTTGCTGACATGTGTAAGACAGTTTCGTAAGGTGTTCTAGTAACGAGTAGTAGCTAACTTTTATGGGCAGAAAATGGGATTTAGAATTATGTTGACTACAATAAGTATGTGGAATGTTGAACTGTTGTCACTCAGTACAGAAGAAAGTGTGGTACATTGCTTATGGGTAAAAATTGATATGGAGTGTTGCGAGTAATCTCTGTGACATCACAACTTTTTTACTTCATTGGCATCAATGTTTAGTTGCTGATTTATTTTAGGTTTATCAAAGCATGTGGCAACTGATTTGTTAGACGAATAAAGTGTCAAGGAATAAGTAAAATTTGTTAGAAATGTTGGTGAACTGAATCATGAGAATTGAAATGGAAATGAAATTGAAATAATAAATCTGAACTGAACAATAAGTGAAATAGAAATTGTTATGATAATATCACTGGTATAAATGCAACCTTTTGTATTTATTATAAAATTATTAGTGCCTGCATTTTTGAGACACATACTTGGTATGTTCTCAAAAAAATTATGTACATCGTTATACCTGGATGCCAAAACACTAAATGTACCAAATGACCCTGTTATAACTGTAATTGTAGAGTTGTAATTGAGATTACTGGCTGGAAATGTTTGTGTAGATATGAAAGCGTTAAAGAAATCCAAAGGAAAATTTGGTATTGACGGATCGCCGCGTGGAGACAATCTCTTCATATGGGTTAGACTCACTTATAGTCATTATACTCTGTTTAACTTTAATGCACTTATTACGGAGTATAACATACAGGGTGTCACAATAAAGGCCACTAACATTTTATTTTTTGGCTTCAAATTATAGCTAAAAGAAATGACATTATGCACATCAACAAATGAATCAAGAAGGTATAACAAATCACTACAGAAACAATGGTAGTGACAGCTGGCATTGTCGCTGAGCACAGATTGTTTAGTCATATTTGCAAGGTGGCATCCATATGTTCCCCCATCTGATAATGGTTCTTGGTACTACAGTCTTTCTGCCAAACAGCATCTCAGTCGGTTCATCCATTTTAGCAGGGATCATGCATGTTCCGAGCACACAGACCGAGACCAAACTATGCTCAACATTTGTAGCAACAGCCCATGTCTATGTACTGAGTGCCGGTGATTTGGGATGATAACTATCGTGCAGTGTTTGCTTTTGTGTATCACAGTTTACACTTAACATCACTAGAATTACACATATATTTGTGCATGAAGTGTATGTATAATATACAAACTTACTCTCCTCACATGCAGTCACTGTGTTGTCAGATACTTGCTGCTATAGTTGGTCTTTAGCCTCAGGCATCGAGGAGTTCTGCTGGACCTAATGTCAATGATCCAATCCATTTTCTGTGTCACACCGTCCATTGACTGGAATGCTTTTCAATTTTTACTCTGAACTTTTCACAAACGGCACGCTGTTTTACTTTTGTTGAGTTTGTAGTGTTTTGACCGCAAAGTACCTCTACATTACCCAACTGTCCCGTTGCATTCACTCACATTAAATTTCAATTTTATAAATGACCAAAATTAGCATACATAGTTTAGATGCCGCACGACGGCATGCATGACTCCTGATGGTCGTATTATAGCATTTAAATTCTGAGGTAGCCTACTTTTGTTCTTTTTAGTTGTGAAATAATTTAGTCACTTACTTCCTGGTGTCATTGCATGATGTTGAAGAAGTTACGTCACTAGTGGGACTGGACAGTGGAGACCATAATTACACCTCTATATATTCCTCTATATGGCATGTGAGTTCTCGTAGTGGTGTGGTGCTTGTAGCACAAACTGCTATACGCTTCCTTACCTTACTTTACCTCACCTCTGTGCTGGAGACTGAACTATTATAGCCAATGGGCCACGGCACCTCACAGCTTACAGTTTTGGTGTGGGCCCATACTTTCACGGCCTCTTTAGGATTGTCTGTACAGCCACTGTAGAATTTAATGGAGTATGTGTCACCAGATGGCTTGTTTGTCATTCGAATTTTACAAAATTAAATTTCAGTCGGGTGTCTGCCCCAGACCCAACTGGGGGAGCTTACAATGCTCCCCCGGTCCCCTAGTTGGCTGGGTAGGGAGGTAGCACCTCTCCATTCCTCACTTCATTTATGCTTTCAGCTTTTCACTCTCGACACCTTTGGTGTCCAGGTTGGTGTCGAGGTTTGGTGTTGAGTGCTCATGCTTCTCGAGTCCCATATTTCAGATTCAGTTTTGGCAACCCATCCTGGACTTCATAGAACTCCAGAAATTTTTATTGGCCTATGTTGTTTTGGGTGAAATAAAGTCATACATACATTTCATTTCTGCTTTTATTTCGTATATATCAATCTTTAGTGGACATTGTATTGAATGCTAGTGTTACTATTATGTTTTTAATATCAGGATGTCTCGCTGTCCGATTTCTCTGCAGACACAAGGCTTGGAAGTGATCTTCGTGACTATGCCAAAAAGTACTCTCGGAAGGTATGGAAGAAAGTGTTTGTACTTAGACCAGTGTTTACTTAACTGGTATTTATTATTGCAGCCAAAGATATTTATTGCCATGGAGATGCCTCTGCAGTATCTTGAATGTCATATCTTGTCAGTGGAATGGAATCATTGACATGGTGCTGCTGTGAATGGATATTGTTTATTTTTGGTAAATTCTGACTTTGGTACTGGATACCCCAGAAATGATGCAACGTACACGTTAGGCAAATTGGTACTTCATGGGTAAACCGTACAGAAACCCTATTGAGATGTCATTTGGTGGGCCCATGCATTTAGATGAAATGCTAAAATGCTAGATACGTCACACTTGTATCTGCATCACTGCATTAGTGTTTTGAACTTCTTACCCAAAACCGTGCATATTTCTCTACAACATTTCAGGCGATGCAGCCTCTTTCCAAATTACTGTGGGATTTCTTGTTATTTGTATTACACACTAAAGGTAAAGGTTTTCTGCTCTGTTCAGTATATTATTGTTTCATGTTTTACATTGACCAGCTTTGTTGGACAAGAGTTCATATTAAAAGTTAACGCTTCGTTTCTGTGTTTGTTTTAATTACTCTATAAATGTGATGTCTCGAAAATGTGAAGGATAGAACTTTGCACAATAGCAGTTTGTTGGCTGATAAAGAACTTGTAGTGGACTGAGAATGAACTTATTATGTTTTAGAGCAGACATGTCTGTGTTAAAATAAGCCAGAAAAGTGTGTGCCAACTGAATGTCGTTTTTCTTTATTACATATTTTGCTGTTAGTGTTTCCTTAATAAAACAAATTGCATTAAATTTTAATAAATTAGAAAAAAAGGTGCTGTCTGGTTTATATTCAGTTTTGTTACTGACCAATTTAATGTCCAGGTAGAGTAACTTGACTGGTGTGCGTGTGTGTGTTGTTAACAGTCCAGACAACAATTTTTTGACTGAACGACCTTTGACATATTTAATCAGCTTTATAGTCACCTTGACACACTCTCTAGGTAATGTTCAAAGGTCAAGATTATAGATCAGAGTTCAAGTTTACAGGAGAAAGATGTGCTAAAATGGTCGATGTATCCTTGAGTGAAGGCTTTCTAGTTAAAGCTTGCATGATCAATGTTCTGTGAATCTCGTTGTCCGCTGATATATGCGACTGAATGTGGCAGCCGGCTGTTGAACTGGAAATGACATTTCCGAACGAGTATCCAATGAAGCCGCCGTTTGTACGAATCATTCGACCGCGTTTCAAATTTCTCACCGGGCACATCACCGTTGGAGGCAGCATCTGCCTGGAAGTGCTGACAGCGTCTGGGTGGTCTCCGGGCAATGATATTGAGGTTTACTAAATCTGCATATCTACACATTTGTTTTGCTGTCTGTTGAGAAACAAATTATAACATGATGAAACATATGCATCGGTTGGTTAATTACTATAAAAACTGATTAATCAAGACACAACCAAACATTTTTTAACCTTTGACGTTTCGGTCTCTACCAGAGACCTTCCTCAGAAGAAGTTTGTTTACTTCCTCTTCCGGTTCTTGCCACGATAGTGATGCGACGTGGCAACACGTACAACCGATTTCTTGCCACGTCGCATCACTATCGTGGCAAGAACTGGAATAGGAAGTAAACAAACTTCTTCTGAGGAAGGTCTCTCTAGACCGAAACGTCAAAGGTTAAAAAATGTTTGGTTGTGTCTTGATTAATCAGTTTTTAAAGTATAACATGGCTAAACGATATTACCGCTGCCAATGTCAGTTTGAAGGGGGCATGTCAGTTGTGCAGCCACCCAGCAAGTAGTAGCTTGTAACTGTAGCCCTAAAATGCACTGTTGTTCAGCTTCGGGCATGGGACATAAAGATGGGTGGACAAATCACACCTGTGCTTAGTGTCCTATCCTACTGTAGGCAGAGGTAGAATAACTTGATGTTTTACAACACTGCAGGCCACTTTTGAAAATTGGACAAACACATTTTTCCTGCTCATATTCTAATGACTAATGACTAAGGCATCGGACTGGTGACTCAGTGGTCGCGAGTCCGAGCCCCAGCTGCCACACTATCGAGTAGCATCCCTGGGCAGCCTCTGTAACCAAGCAGCATAATTTGGTATTGGCCAATGGGTGGTGACGCTCTTTGGCTGGGAAGGTAACCTGCGCAGGCCTGGTTGAAAGTAATGGCAGCCTACCGCTGGGTGGATGGCTTAAAGTCACCTGCGGGCTGACTGCCTGTACACTGGAATCAGCTCCAGGCCCAACGCTTGGTAACGAGTATTGGAGAACTTTACCAACAGCACTCTTGAGTGGAACCATTTAGCCCGTGTTCACCAGAAAGATGGCCATTAAAATGATATTTGTGTACGTTTGTCGTTTCTTTGTTCAGAGCCTTCTGATCCAGATTCGTTCGACCATTATGAGTGACAGTCAGGCACAGCTTGCCCACGACGCTAACCGCCCGTACACAGAACGCGAGGCGAAGGACTCATTTGCACGCATGGTTGACAAGTACGGATGGAACAAATGAACGTCGTCAGATACGCTCAACGCTTGGCTCGGCTACGAATAGGACTGTGATAATCGATCGTTGTTACTTTGTGTTTTTGTTTAGTTTATTTTTTTAGTTGTTCCGTTTCACAAAGTTTAAACATCACTGCACATGCAGAAGAATGTAACATCTGCCAGTGAGTGTACAGTATGGATGTAAACTGATGTTGATGAAAGTCGACTTAATAGAGGTGCTCATGTGAAACAACATAAATGTCTGCTAGAAACTTGCAAATTCGTTTGAGCATTCAAAATGTGTTGGCAGTGGCATGGCCCGCTTTTAGAGTCATGTAGTGTAAAGAACATTAAACATTTTGTTAGGACAGTTATACATGTATGTCTCAGTCTGACCAATAGCTCTATCTGGGCCACTGAAGTGGTTGGTAATTAACACGATATACTTTGTACGTTCCAGTGTTTTTGTGCTGTGTGCTTATTGTTTCTCATGTTTGACAATTAACTATTGCAGTCACTAGTTCAGCTGTATCTGTTAAAGTGCATATAGCCTATTTTGTTATTGAAGTTCAACATTGTCGTTTATTTGTTTTTAAAAACAAGAAATTCTGAAGTGATTTGGGAAGGGGCCGTGACGCTGCAAACTCCCCTTTGGTTACAGTGGGGCACTCCACATTTGCCCGAAACAGTTATCCCTTCCCATTGACGATCGCCAAATCCAACTACCTGCCTCATCCTTGGACCCATTCGACCCACCATACCAAATCACATCCATATCCGATCAGCCGTTTTGCCACGATGCACTGGACAGACAGAAAGACAGACAGACAGACGCACTCACAGAACAACTGATGGTTGGAGGGAATCGTCGATGACTATAGGCTGCTTTTGCTCTATAGAGAGCGACGCGGCGTAATAATACAAAAAAGTATACAACATGCAGTGCACAAACGGGACAAATAAGGCTTATTGGGCAGTAGCTTTAAACGAACTGTTATAATTTCTATTAGTTGAACTCGTGAAAATGCTAAAATTAATAGAAACACGTAAAATATAAATAGAGGACAGTACAGACACTGCCGATCTTATTAAACACTTTTAAAAAATTTAGTACATTGATACATTTGCCTACGTTTGAAATGCACCAGAGCTGACATCAAAAGTATGCTATTATGTAAAGTTAATTTGGTTGCTAGCCTGCAGAGCCCCAGCTGAAACTGAATTTCGTAAAATGCCAAAGAAGCCATCTTGTGCAGAAACCGCTCATTTTATTGCGTTGTGATGTACAGTTATAACAAAAACTTGCAATAGCATATCACTGTAGAGTGTAGACCAAATGGCGTTAGCCTGTCAGGAGTCATCCATAAAGACGTCCACGCAGGGGGTGTTAGGTCAAAGTGGACAAATGTGGACATGGAGAGGGTATTTAAGCTACAGTGGACGTCCACAAGCTGTCTTATTATACTAACCTTTGTGACAGTTTGCAGTTGCTTTGACACTGCCATTCCAAGAAATGACTGATGTATGCTCGAATAGTAAAATGCAAAATGCCTAGCTTTTGTCGACTGAACCATCCATGCGTGGTTACAACACAGATTTAATCACAATTCATCTGGTGCTGCCAAGATCTTGGGATTTTGTGTGCTTGGAATTTTTAGTTAGAAGCGGGCCAATTTTAACGTGTACTGGCTGTACAGACTCGTATATGATGACAGTAGAGTGACCAGTAACAAGTAATGACATGGAGTGGACGTCCCTCCACAAAGGTTGAGGGAGTTGGCAAAAGTGAACATGGGGAGGGGGTGAAATAACGCGAGAATTTTGTGGAGGTCTTTTATAGATTTCCGTTAGGCTTGCACCGCATGCTAGAACGATGATCGTTTGCAGATACCGTGTCGAACGACGACAAACACGCTGTTGCAGTACTCCACACTCCACAGATGAAACGGATTCGGATGTGAGCTGTTCAGTTGGCTGGCCAGTTTTGTAGTTCAGGGTCGTACATGTAACGCCTATACAGCTTATTCCCAGGACTCTGCGTAGGCTAATCCGTGTTCGAGTCGCATTAACTGATCGAAGTTAACGGGGTCCGCCGTCCAGTTCAGTTTTGTTTCTGCAGTGTGAACACGGCTTTACAAACAGCTCTCTGTGATGAGCAGATAAGAAGCTCGGCAGATGCTGAGATAGCGCGACATGCGAGCCATTGGATGCTGCGGAACCAAAGTGAAAAACTCGACGTTTTTCACATACATGTTTCACATACTATTACGGCTTCAGCATGCAAGTATAGCACTGACCCAGAGTCAGTGCCGGATTAAGGTGGGTGCTATTGATGCTGCAGCATCAGGCCCATTCCCAAAATAGGCCCATTATACACCAATGATGGTTAAAATGCATAAAATTTGATCAGTTGACCCCAAGAAAATAATATAAAATGGTAGCCACCAGATGTCATATTTTAACGAAAAAATGCACCAAATTCGATTTCGGCTGGGGCTGTGCCCCAGACCCCGCCGGGGGAGCTTACAGCGCTCCCCCAGACCCCATAGCTTGGCTTAAGGGGAGCCTATTTGCTACTTCTAAGGA
>Ga0209782_1002142_pt1 | contig 10856 bp, 7 predicted proteins | sample WorMetmaBAHAMAS1_FD_187390 | JGI IMG/M metagenome (GOLD analysis project Ga0209782, IMG submission 187390) | Marine gutless worms symbiont microbial communities from Max Planck institute for Marine Microbiology, Germany - Inanidrilus... | ecosystem: Host-associated > Annelida > Digestive system >...
GTCACACTCCAGTATTGTATCAAAACGGCTAATTGTAGGATCATGCAAATAATGCAGCGCGATAGGTTCGGGACATTAGTTTTCAAATGAGATGTTTTGTAGTTGCAGGATTTCTACTGAGAAGCGCGTCGCGCAGTCCCTCTGCAATAGCAGAGCTTCTCGTAGTGATGTGTGGTCAGAATGTAGGTAGTAATAATAATCTGTTTTATTTGCCACTTACGCTAACTACTGCTTCTGCACTACATAGCAATAGTAGACAGAAATCACGTCTTTTTATTCATATGCTGTATTACTGCTTGGCTTTAACTAGTGGATAGTGTTTTATTTTTTTTTTATTTCTTTGATCCTGTACTTTCATAGTATTACGTTCACCGAAGGTAAAAAGTTGGCGATAAACAATATAATATGTGCTTGTCTGTAAAACAGTGAACTAGAACATGTTGTTGAGGGATCCCAGAGTTTCGTCTGCCACTTGTATGCATGTTAAATTCACAGAGACTGTCATGATTAACTGTACTTTCCACACACAAAGCATCACTGTCGTTTGACGAGTGCCAGATTATACTGGTTGATAACAGAAGTACATTTGCATGGAGGTGTTAAATTGTTAATGCAATAGTGTAGTGGTTAGGAGCAGTATCAGGACCTCATGATACAAGCCCAACACTAACTGCTATACCATTGTACTGACGGTAATGTGGCTTAGGTATGCATTTTGTGTGTGTGTTTACTGTGGCCTGGGATTTGAATCATTAATTGTCAGATGTGAAATTGTTGCTAGGACCACCAGTCAAGAAACGCACACACAAGGTGAAACGTTTTGCATGTCAGCATTGTGGTGAGAAGTTTACTTACCGCAATCAGTTGACAAAACACATTAGTCGCGTTCACAAACAGAGTTCTGGTAATGCAGCAACATCGGGTGCCATCCCAGCAACTACTGAAGGTGAGATTAATTATTCATTTTAAATTAATACTAATTATGTCAGTATTTGTCGTTAATATTACCGGTAGTCGTTCTTTAAGCCTGTCATTTATTTTAAGCTTATTTCTGGTATATTTGATGTTTTTCATTGTGTGCTATCCAAAATGGAGTGCTGTTTCTTGAGCAGCATATACTTCAACATATTCCAGTTGATTCACCGTTGTGGTCTTGTAAATTTTGTGATGGTTTGTTGAATTCGTCTGCTGTAATCCTGTCAGTTGTAATTTGAAAATTGTTTCTTGCAAATGTTGGTATGTTTCATCTATGGGAGTGATGTGTATGGATGAGTACATTCGCAGATACTTCACGATAGATGGCACGTCTTCCTTAAAATTGTCCCTTGATATGCAGAATCAGAATCCCCATCTAATACATCATCTCAGTTGGTTCAGTCAGCTTTTTGCACAGCTCATGGTTGAGCCCAGTGTACAGAAAGACACACAGGCCACACTGTCTGTCACTGCAATAGGCTGCATCTGCTAACTTTGTGCAGGTAATGTGGCTTAAAAACAAAATGAATGTAGTTGATCTCAGTGCAGTACTGCAGTGATGATAATTTATACAGTGTGCTAAAAATCAGTCTGCTTTGAAGTGCTATAATGTTAGCAATTTTTGGAGCAACAACAATGTAACATTGTAAAAGCATTGCATGAAGCAGAATTACTTTGGGAATTTAACACCTGTATTCTTATTCAGTTGCTTCAACAATCCAAGGAAACAACACAAATGTCAGACATATGTAAAAATAACATAATTTTAGCTAAACATTAGCATGTTGACAAAACCTTTGACACGGAGAACAGAATGCTGTCTTAGTGCAAAAAAATGTTAAAACATGCATTCTTCAAGCCTGAATAACCAGAGAAATATTGTCAAGCCACTGATTAGTCGCCTTGTTAAATGACCGTATGCAACGTTTTCGTGCATTTGCACAGAACATGGATGACTGCTGCCTGAACCATGGTCTGTTGAGATAGCTTTGACAAGTTTATTGATAAGATTATTTAACATGCTTTGTGCAGTTTTTAAATGGAAGTTTTCACATGATTTGCTAAGTGCTTCTGCCATTTCCAGTCATGCTTTTACCACATCCGTGCATTTTGCCACATACAAGTCTACAGCAGCAGAGATAGCTGCTGCTTTGGCTTCTGGTTGACTTGATTGTGCCATCTTTGTTCTTTACGGCTTGCGATCTAAGTACCTGACATGTTTACAGCACATTCAGAATACTGTCACAAGGATTATATTACAGCAGCAATCACTAACTTCAAGGGACACACTTTAGCAACTTTATTGTTTTCCTGTCAAATAGTGAATGTAGTTAAAGTTGGTTTGCCTTGCCTATAAAGTCCTACACACCGGTAGTCCTTCATATCTCTCTGATTGCCTTCATCCCTTCTCAGTCTGCGATCATACTTATCCGCCAGCTTGCATGTCCGTCGCACTAATCCTTATTTAGTATCACACTTCTATCATATTTCATCTCTTCACTGGTCTGGAATTCTTTCCCGTTCACCATTCGTTCGTCTCAATCCTTAAATAAATTTTGAAAGCATCTTAAACCAATCTGTTCAAGTGTGCTTTTAATAGCCTCTAGCAACTAGTCCAACACCTCTGATTCGTTCTACTGAACGATTATGGACATAATCAGTTTTATTACTTACTTAAAACATTTAATCAGATAGAAGTCTCCTGCTGTTAAAGGTGCTATGCTTGCTCAAAAGTGACAAATTTATGGCATGGAATTCTTTAATTTTTATGCACAGTATTCAGGGTTCAAAAAAAACGTTTTTAAAGCCCAATCCAGCAGGTTTTGGGGTTTTATTGAGTTATGTGTTTTTTGGTTTTTTCCATGGACAAATGGGTCACACCAAGTATAGACAGTCTTGACAGGATGTAATGAACTGCACTTTTGATAAGGTTTGATTGTACGCTTTGTTGTTTAATTTCATTACAGAGTTGTATTAATTTTAAGAATAAAGTTACAGAACTTAGATTTGTCATAATTATATAATATAATCATTTATTATGTTAAGTGGCAGCAGAACACACAATCAGTATAACAGTACATGATAAATAACACTAAAACACAATTCTATGCACTATAAAATCTAAAAGAGATGTAAAAACAACCTAAAAACTAAAAGTAAAAACACAGACAAAAAAAAACAAAGAATATAGGAGCATAACGAAACACTATCACTCAATTGTTAAGGTCATGATTTAACTGTATTCAGTGAATTACTCGTAGCTTACTGAACTTATGGCATTACTGTAACTGTGAGCCTGCTATAGCCTGTTGCTGACAGAAAATTTACTTATTTATAGCAGACTTTGTGGGTTCACTCAGATGATTAGTTCTTGTATGCCCCAGTTGACTCTAATTTTTTAAACGTTTGAACCTAGTGCGGTAAACTATTTCGTTATTACTGTGGCATAATATATCAAAACTTGATTTAGTTTTGGGCCAGGTTTTTAAGTTGGTTTACCCCAAAAAACCCACCACCGTGTTTTTTGGATATGTGCCTGGGTGTCTAAACCCTAACAGTATTTAATCGAGAAGAATAAGTTCAATGCAGCTTGATTTCTGAGAAGTACCCATTATGTTTATATCTTTGTTTCCTTACTGTTCCTAAAATTATGATAGATATAGCACTTCAAAGTAGACCCATTTTGACACACCCTGTAATAACTGTATTTTTAAGAATAAGGCTGAATATCATTAGTCCATATGCTGAAGTGTAGTGAGGTTTGTGGCTGTGAAGTGTGTAATTATTGACTGTTTGTGGTTGTTTTGTATTATTATCTAGCTAGTGAATTTTACTTAAGAAAGACAACCATTATACTTTAATTTCAGTACATGGTCCATATAATAATTTAAATTTTATATTAAGTTGCTCACTAATTCTAATTCATAATTTTTGTTGGCTTAATTTGCAAAATCCCGTTCAGTTACAACGAGCAGTGTACTCTGTAATTTGCATTCCACAAATGCACGTAAAAGCAGGTTGACTGGTTTTATTTTGTTTTTTTTATTAAAATGTTCAGAATAGCTTTATCTTATCTTACTTAAGGCTAAATGTAATTTGACTTTTCACTTCCCATTAATAATGAGTGTAACATTGAATTCAGCGTCAGTCTGTGTTTTGTCAGTGCTTTTAAAGCATATTATTTATTTAACGTAGTAATAAACCTACAAGGCTGCAGTGCAGGATTATGTACGTTAGTAGTTCTATTTCCGCTCGATGTGTCATGTAGTTTTCGTGCAATGCTAGCTGTTTGATGTTGTTATAATGTTAAGATTTAGTGTTGTTGCTTACCGATACTTACAGAATATCTGTTTTTATAACACTTTTGCATACCAAATTTACCAGTTATATGTATCCTGGAACTTTTTAATCTTCCTTTATGCCATACATTTTGTGATGTTTATAGTTATTTTGTTAAGTAATTTGTCATTTGTATTGAGCATGTCCATAGACATAGTTCTGTTTAAACTGTGTTATGGTTAATTAGTTATGAAACTATGCAGTGAAAACTAGAAGCCTAAGTAGTCATACTGATCTGCATTCCCATGCCTGCACCACATTTGATAACTGTATGACCTTGACCTTTGACTTAGCAGCTTCCATGGACTATATGTGTGCCAAGTTTGGCATTGTTCGCTCGAGTTGTTTTTCTTTTAGAGCATGGATATACACACAGACAAAATTACAGACAGCACTGATTATTTTACCCGTGCATCGTCGACTGCCGGTATGGGTAATGGGTGCATGTAGTTAGGTATTTGAACTTGAGAATCAGTGGGCCTTTTATTTTATAACGAGTTCTGCACAATCCGAAAGTTCTAGCAATTCGTGATTGTTATAAGAAGTATAGAACACATTATAATGAACTGTGCTCAGATATTGCTGTTAAACTCACAGGAACTCTAAAAACACAATCCATTTGGAATTCACAGTCGAATACTACTGATGAAAACAACAGTAATACAGCAAGTGTTCTGTTATGTTTACTAGTCCACTTAATACGTATTTCTAATACTTGATTTTAGTATTGAAATAAAACAGATAAAAAACAAATCAGTTCGCATTAAAACATATTGGCAATCATGGTGTTCGATTTTTGTTAATTGCAGTGTGGAAGAAACACAGTTAGTAAACATTCATGCTGTCGCCATTTTCATTTGCATTTACATTTTGCACGACAGCTAGGCTTACTGGTATTGTGTACATAATGTATACATAAGTAAGTAAGTAAGTAATTAACTTATATAGCACCAAAGTCAAAAGAGCATCATGGTGAGCATCCGTACTGGTTTTGCTGAGATGACTCGGTCTGTCTACTTTGAGTGTGTGTTAGTAGTCAACATTGCTGCCGACAGATCTTTCAGCTAGTTTGTTCGACCTATTTAAGATGAAAATGCCATTATAGTTTAACACCATTAAGATAGATTTGGCTCTTTTGCATTGCTGTAATTGTGACCCTGAATGCACTGCAGTTGCAAGTTTAGCTTTTCTTGCCGTGATTTGACTGTAAATTTTTGGCTGCAAAATAATTATGACCGTGATAGATGACAAGTGAGCATTAACACATAGTAGCATGCTGTGCTTCTTTCCTGTGCCTTGTTTGTGTACATAGTAACCAAGTGATAACGATTTTAATGTGTTTCATGTGTTTGTTGGCAAAGCATTTGGTATTTGATCGAAACACATTTTTCTGGTTTATTGATCAGAATGTGGAATAAAACTTGCGTTGTGTCGACAGTGATGTTGAACTCGTATGAAAAGTATCATTTTGTGCTGTGTGCGATGTGTTTATCAGCGGGCATATTGGCATGCAGATGAATTTGCCTGAGATTAAAACTAATTGTGCCAGTGACAACAGATTACAGATGTTATAAAGTAGTTATAGTAATAGCTATGTGAGTGTGATTATCAGTATGCGTGCTACTTGGGCAGTATTGTTTAGTGTCCACGTTGTAACTTGTAAGAGATTATTATGCAAATATATCATAAGGGAATTAGGAATTACACTGCACTCACCATTTGACGTGCTGGTTGAATTACCGTGCAACTGCATACTAAGGAAAACAAAACCAGCTCATACCGTATGATTGGACTGAATATGTTGTCCAGTGGTCCTACATAGATTGATGACTTGCTCTGTGCTTGATTGGTGATAGTGGTAGAATAGAAGTGAGAACTGATAGCAGTGCAGAATTCATGTGATAAGGTAGAGAAGTGAAGTGGCAAAAATGCAATGAAGTGGACTCTGTAAGTGACGGCAGTTTATGTTGTTGGTGTATTGCCAGAAATGAACGGAGTATTCGATCTCGCACACACGGCCGATGGTCAGGCCTTCTCATGTACTGTCTGCGAGCAGGAGTTCACATCAGCTCTGGAGCTTCAGAACCATGACTGTGTAGAGGCTTGTATCGCTGTGGCAGAGAAACAGGGAACAACGTCGTACTGTTGTGGAGTGTGCCGGCGTGGATTCATACGCCTTGACGAGTATCGGAAGCATCTTCAGTTGCACGCCAGTAATGCGTCGCACGTGTGCCTATCATGCGGAAAACGTTTCCGCAATCACAGCTCGCTGGTTGTTCACATGCGAAGACACACCGGTGAACGCCCATATTCTTGTAGGGTGTGCGGCCGTCAGTTCTCGCAGCATGGCTCGCTGAATGTTCACGAACGCATCCACTCTGATGCTCGGCCCCACGTGTGCGCAGTCTGCGGTCGTGGCTTTATCCAGCGCTCGCTGCTACGCTACCACATGCGCACGCATACACAGGAACGTCCTTATGGTTGTACGACGTGTGGCAAAGCCTTTCGTAACTACCATCTGTGGAACTTGCATCAGCGTGTGCATACAGGCGAACAGCCGGTTGCATGTGAGCGCTGTCCTGCACGCTTCAAGACGCGCTCGGCTCTCGGCCGTCACATGAGAACACATGCCACCATCAGCCACTGCTACTGCGAAATTTGTGGCAAAGGCTTCTCACAGCGCAGTAATCTTCGCACTCACATGAGAGTTCATACGGGAGAGAGACCATTTGTTTGTAAACTGTGTGGACAACAGTTTGCACACAACAGTTCATTGAAAAAGCACAATCTCGGACACAGTAGTGACGCTTTACTAAGTGTGGCTCGTTCACTGGCACAGTAATTGTAACAGCAGAGTAGTAGTACTCTGTTAAGTTATCGTATAATAAAGTCTGCTATGGACGCATGGTAAAACAGTTGCTGTGGATTTGCTGTTTATATGTCTTCATGTTGACTGTGTTGGCAGTTTAGTATATGTATCGGTGACAATCTGTGGTTGTAAGTGGCTACTGTGATGATCTCAAAATAGTGCTTTTTATTTTCAAACCTCTGAACCTTTCGTTGGCTTTTTGCACACCAGAATTGCTTAATATTTATTGCATAGTATCAAGACTTAGAAAAAAATTAATGGAAAGTCTGTTAGTACATCATATTAGTGAAGTTTTAGTTTTTTTGTTACTATGATTGTAGACTAAGGTAATCCATTTTGTTCCAGCTGCACTGCACTGTGTGCATTAGAGACTGTGATAGCAAGGGATGACACAGTTTTATGTGCCACTTTTATTTATTCAGAAATGAAATGAACCATATCTTGTCGTCACCAGATTATGCTGGTTCATATAGGGGCACATGAACAATTTACTGGAGTTGTTAATTGGAGTCTAACTGCAACATTCTAAACATACAGTGTATATCGTCACATTACAGACTAATATGTGCAGTTTGTGTATTTATTGTGGTGTGGGATTTATCATTGTTTGTCAGCTGGCATGGTTGTCTGTAACAAGATGCAACTGATTTGCATACAGATGGTTCGTTTAGTGGCAGTGCCACCTCATCGTCTGTTGCTTTATAAAATCTAGAATGGTTCACCTTTTTTGGTGCCAGATTTTCTATGCATTCCTGAAAAAAGAGGCCATTAAACTGGTGTTGGTGGTGGTGTCATGGAAATTGTTGCCGTGCTCTCCTTCATATGCTCAGTGCATTTTCTTAGTAAGTTTGTGTCTGTTTTGTAGTGTTACACTCTTTTGTGCCGGTTTACTTGCTGAAGTGATTGCGTGGCATGCATGTAGTTCAGCCATGCAGTTTGCAGTAGTATGAAGACTGAAGTAAGCTGAAGATCTGAGAACAGTTTTTGTTGGTTGCTTGTCAGATGGTGAGTTCAAGACAAATTCATCATCTGCGGAATGCAGTGATTGCATCTGCTGTGCGTGCGGCAGACGATATCAAAATGAACAGTTGCTCCGAAGGCATGTCAAGAATAGACATAATCCACCGAAGCCGTGGTTGAAATGTGATAAATGTGATAAGCAGTTTCGCTTTTATTCAGACCTCAAGAAGCATTCAGTGGTCCATAGACGTAAAGAGGATAGATCATATGTGTGTGAAGTTTGTGACCAGGGATTTCCTGAACGCATTTTACTGATTGGTCATAGGCGTTCTCATGGTCCAAGCTGCACAAATGCATGCCGTTACTGTCACGAAACTTTTGAAGAAACAGAGGCGCTTGCAGAGCATGAGAAGGTGCACGCTGATGCAGGAGAAGAAATGCTGAGCCTTGATCAAGCTGCCGGTTCAGCAAATGATCCGTTTGAATGCTACGTATGCAGGAAGAAATTCTCTGCATTTCGTTTACTGAAGCGCCACATTAGATACACTCATGACCCACCAAAACGGTGGTACAAATGTGATAAATGTAGCAAACAGTATCGCTTCCCGAGCCATCTTAAGAAACATTTGTTAGTTCATGTTTCTTATAATGAGCGGCCTCATGTTTGCAGTGTGTGCAGCCAGGGATTCCTGCAGCATCATGCCCTACTTGATCACATGCGCTGTCATACTGGTGAACGTCCATTTGCCTGTCGCGTCTGTGACAAAACGTTTGCCCAGGTTGGTACCAGAAATACCCATGAAATGGTACACAATAATGTATTTCCACACATATGTAGTGAGTGTGGAATGCAGTTTAAGTTGCGTGGACATCTTACCATCCACACAATACGAAAGCACCAAGACAGTCGACCTCATGCATGCCCGGAATGTGGAAAGAGGTTCAAGATGGCATTTTCACTGAAAATGCATCACAGACGTGCTCATACTGATGACTTTCCGTACGTGTGTTCAGAATGCCCGCGACAGTTCAAGGAGTTGCACGATTTGAAGAGACACGTCAATGCCGTTCACCTCGGTCTTAAGCCATGGCATTGCAGCGTGTGTAATAAGAGATTTACAGTACCGGAGAATCTTCGTACTCACATGCGGGTGCATACAGGAGAGAGGCCATTTGTTTGTGCTGTGTGCGGCATGCGTTTTGCACATTCAGGCACTCTCAAGTCACATCTGACAACACACAGTAACAGTGAGATGGTGTCTCCACAGTCAGTCCAGCTCCTGCATGTAGCGTGATATTCTGACAGGTCCATACCAACAGCTATGTTGCTGGTGAATTGTGGGCTTTTGTTTTGCTTGCTGTCTTGCTTAGATGGCAGTATTTTGAAATTGAAATTTTTACCGCATGTGTTTTTGTCGTCGTGTGTGTCAGTCTCAGGTTGGTTTTCTGAAACGGCTAAACCTAGGATTATGCAAACAGTGCCGCACTGTAGATAAGGAACTGTAATTTTGTGATGGAAAATATCGTTTTGAAATTCAAATGGAATCATCCATAAATGGCAAATTGCCCTCTAAAGGGGTGTTGTTATGGTAATTTCAATTTTTGGGCCCAATAGATTATTCAGATTTTGTGTAAGTGTAGGTTGTATTAAGTTATTAGTTATTGATGACAAACCAGCCCATAATGAGAGTTGTCAGGATAATGTGATAATTTTTTTTAATATTTCCAATGAGGCACTAATTTGGTGTGCAGATTATAAAAGCTAGTGTATGCATGATAAACCACCACAAAGGGGATGTTCGCAGTCATTGACGTCTTTGAATTGTGGGAAATGAGTGATAATATCGTGAAAATAGTACAAGACAGAGATATAGTTACATTCGAAGACTAATTTAGGAAATATGGACAATCAAATTGCACTAATACTAATGACTTTGAAGGTCACTTTTGCTGTTTGAAACCTTTCTAACTCCCATACCTTTTGAAATGTAACACACATGATCTATGAGATGTTTACACATTAGTCAGAAAGTGCACATGGCTTGTAATTTCAACTGTATTGTTGTAACTGAAGAATTCTTAAGGACAGAGGTAGTCATGTATACTGCAAACATGTCATTTTGAAATAGTGTAAGATAAGTATGTTACTGCAGACCAGTAATAGGAATTGATATATGACCTATCAGTAATTGCTAATTTTGATTACCTTGAATGATCTTGAAGGCCATTCACCTACTGCAAGACCGTTTGAATGAGATATTTCATACAGTTGTGCAACAGTGGACAGGATTTTGACGTGACATGGCTTTTTCAGTGCCTGTGGAACAGCAGAGCTTCTTGTTTGTTTACATATTGATCTTTAAGAACATTTGAATTAGCAAAAAACCTGTTGTTCCAAGATAAATCAAAAGGCTGTATTTTAATGCCATCATCATAGATCAAGATCTGGTGAAGTCACAGTAAACATGTGCTATATTTATTGTACCCAACATAATTTAATATGTTTATGTGTGAACAAAAAGGCAGGTGTTTGTCATGTATAATATTGTCATATATTATTATTTTTAGTACTCTACACTGTGTCTCAAAAAAAACGACAATGACGTTCTACGCTATAACTTCAATGCACATCAACCGATTTTGATAATTTTTGGCAGAGATATTGCTGAATGAATATGCTATTAAATGGTAATTTGTTATCCCACCTCTCCTA
>Ga0209782_1002143_pt1 | contig 10854 bp, 11 predicted proteins | sample WorMetmaBAHAMAS1_FD_187390 | JGI IMG/M metagenome (GOLD analysis project Ga0209782, IMG submission 187390) | Marine gutless worms symbiont microbial communities from Max Planck institute for Marine Microbiology, Germany - Inanidrilus... | ecosystem: Host-associated > Annelida > Digestive system...
GATCCACCCTTGAGCTGATTTTAGTTTAATTTCTTGCTGTTGCCGTGTCTTGTGATATCTGTTGATTGACGTTGTACAGTGCCAGCCACAAAGAGTGAATATCATCGTATCCAGCAGCAGTTGGAGAATGAGAAGTTTCCGCCGGCAGTGCCGGGCGGCCCGCAGAGAGCATTTCATCAGCTGACTCGAGAAGAACAGGCAAGCTATGAGAAGAAAAGACTTGCAGGTAGTCGACATTAGATTTATAAGTAAATGGAAGTAGGTAAGAACTAATTACTAACATAGGGCAAAAATGTGGACAGACAGTTTCTGCACAGTCGGTTCGTTACACAGAAATGTGCATTAGTAATATATTGCGAGATATATAATCTGTTTACGTTCGATTTAAGTGTGACTATCACTTTGTATATAAAAATGTATTTGAACAGTTGCTTGTGGTGCTATTATTATGGCAAGCTATGATAACTGATTCGTGAATTGATGTTTGTTGATGTGTTGAATATTTATATTGTTATTTCCCTGTGTGTATTGCAAATGTCACTTGTGTTCTGTTCCGTTTTAATGTTAGATTGCACTCCAAAAGGTTTGTTTAATGTGAAATTTGATCGATGTACTATCCACGTAGCCTATAGATGTGTACCTTGAATATGTGTGTTTTTGAGTTTTCGACATTTGACATATGACCTTTGAGGTGTAATGTCGCCATGTTTGTGTGAAAGCACCGTAAAACCCCAACCAACCAACCAATGGCAAGCCTTTGCCTGTGTTCACCTGGTTTGTTTGAGTGGCTGCCAACCCTCAGATCAGCCGTCTGACTTCGGCTGTGAGTCCGCCAGTAGGCTGCTGCTGTCAATATCCACCATCGAGTTTTTATTATTAGTATTTAGCCAGAAAGCTGATTTTACATTTTATGGTTACATGGAGAGCAAAAGATTGATTCAACCTTTGCACTATAACAAGGCTGTAGTGTAATACTTCACCTGCCCAACTGGCCCATCACCTGATACCTCAACCGGTGGGGCATTAGCCGAACCAAGGTTGACTCAACTGTAGATTATTTTATTCCCACCGGTGTCATGAAGTAATTTAATCTAAACCACACCGCTATTTCATAAACCATAAACACTACACAAGCTGTAGTTTATGTTGGCTTTGCATTTTGTCAAAGTCCTATCAAAGTCTTATTGATTGTTTGATTGATTGATTGATTATTCTTTTTTCAATAGGTTAATTTGTGTAATTTCATAAGACATATTTTGTATAGTGTCTGCAATAATGACAAATTTTAATAATGAGTAAAAGAAGTATAATTTTGTTAATCCCTTGGCAATTTTTACTTTGCCCCCTGGATAGTAATGTGATGAGTATAACTGTCTCTCTGCTCACATAACTTAAAAACGACACGGCAGAACTTCACCAAAATTCTTGTGCATGCTGCCTATGAACGTGGCGTCATGTGCAGGCCACACCAGGGCCAGTTCAGTAGACGTTGGCTCGAATAATGCCCCACCGGCGCCATTGAGGCATCAGCCGGTGTGATCCGGTGGAGTAGTAGACTAGACCGCTTCAGTGATGCTGTGCAGCCCATGTTCAAACCTGTGTATCACACTGCAGTGTTGTAATAAAGACTATGGCCTGTGGTGTAGCCACTAGACCATTGTGACCTGTTGTTGTCGTGTGTAAATAGACTACTGCAAGAAGGCGTACAAGAAGGTTCACATAACTCGTGAGGAAGAACGACAGTCCATGATCTGTCAGCGCGAAAACTCGTTCTATGTCGACACCGTCCGAGCATTCAGAGACCGCAGATATGAATTCAAAGGACTGACAAAGGCAAGCAAGCTTGGTTGTTGTTGTTGTTGTGGCTTTATATGTTTTGATGGTCTGCTACATTTGTGATGTTTTAGTACAAATTGCTGAACTGTAGTTGTGTGTTGGTGAAGGTTTGGAAGGGAAAAGTTACGGAGGCGGAGAAAACAGGAGATGCTGTGGAGATAAAGCGTGCCAATGGCATGCTTGTTCTGTATGATTCATTGCAACTTGCGCACAAATGTATTCTCAATTCATTCTATGGCTATGTCATGCGTAAAGGGTATGCTATTTTAATTTATTTTTATTTCTTTGCCTAATGTTATCTGTGAGTCACTCGAGATACATTTATACATTGTCGTATGTCTCAAATAAATCCTAAGCAGATAATGACAGAGAGACTGTTTGTGTGGTCAAGTTGCAATGATGCAATGTGGTGTGCGATTATTTTGGTAGCTGCAGCTGTGTCGAGAGTGTAAGTGATCTAGAATTTAAGCTAACAGAATTTCCTGAATGACAAAGAGTGATGTGTAGTCTATTTACAGCAGCTAAGCTTCTTGTCAATGTGTTTGTATTAATTGCTGCTTGTGTCGTGTATTTATTGCACATGTTCACATAACTGGTCGTTACAGTGCTCGATGGTACAGCATGGAAATGGCGGGAATTGTATGCTACACTGGCGCAAGCATCATTATGCAGGCTCGAGAAATCGTTGAACAGATTGGGTATGATAACTTTGTAGACTTAATTTTGTCCGTGTATAATTAAGTGTCAGTTCATTGCAATTTTGTGCAGTTTTGTTTACAGAAAAGGTCTTTATTCTTTAGTACAGGATACGTTTAAGGGCATGCTTGGTTTTAGGATGTCATTCAGTCTGCAAATATTAGTGCTTTGTTGAGTTATTTATTAGTCTTTGAAGGTATTCTTGAGATCCATTTGATGGTTATTCCGATAAAACTTAATACAATGTGACTGTCGAGTTGTCTGGAAGAAATTTATTAAACCAATTGTATAGCATTATGGTGACATTGTGAGCTTTTTGGCAGTCAGTCGACGGCTCAAAACAGATGGCTGCAGTGGTTGTTATTGCCTGTTTACGTGCGCCTGTTCTGTAAGTTTTTCTTCAGTGCATCGACACTGTTAGATAGATAACAGGAAGAAATCTCGGCCACTAGAACACATCTGCTAGTTGTCTCGAGGTTCTCATTAGAGAACCGAGCCCAATCTGAAGTAACGCAAGAAAAGTAGAATTGTTAAAGACTGAAAAAGTCGACAGCTTTCTCTTGCAATGTTGAATTGTTCAGGCGTCCACTGGAGCTGGATACGGATGGAATTTGGTGCGTGCTGCCTGCTACATTTCCCGAAAATTATGTGTTCAAAACAAGAAATGCCAAGAAGCCAAAAGTTACTATTTCCTATCCTGGTGCTATGCTCAACATGATGGTCAAGGTCTGTTTCTTTAAAATCAGCCATTGATGTATGCTTTTTTATCTTGCAGTGTTTTTGGACTGTAGAATTTAACATGCTTTGTTAAATGGCTACTTTTTAGTCGCGTGACTCAACCAGTCAGGATGCCATGTGTGTGTGTGTATCTGTGTGTGTGTGTGGAAATTTTTTTTGCGCAAGTAATAGAATTGTGAAATGTATACGGGTTGATTTTATATAGGCATTGTAAACTCTGGTTATGTTATGTTGACATATTTAAGTTTTGCATATATGGTAACAGTTGCAAAAATGAAATGTTACTTTTACCTACCTGCATTTTAATGACTGTTTATGAGTAAACAAGTTGTCCAGTCACTCAGTTTTCTTGCTGTAATTGTGATAAGTAGCACGATCTTTTGTGTGGGTTGAGTGTCGTTGTCACACGTTGACGAGCTCTGTCAAAGCATTTAAGGAAATACACTGTTAATATTTGTTTGTTCACATGTAGTCGCCTGCTGCTTGGTACGACACGGCCAAAAAAACTGGCATATTTCGTCGAATATCTCCGGATATACTGGACTGATTTTCGCAATCTTTTCACCATATGCAAGCGCTTTACGTGCAGATGATGGACCTGTGCCTTATTTTCCAATTTGTCAAGGGACGTTGCCATGGCAACCAAATAATGTTGCCATAATGAAGGCAAACTGATACTACGTGCATTCTTTGCACGTTCGCCAGATGCTAGCATGGTTTTGGTTCACTACTACTTGCTAGGGGGCGACACTGCGACGCCGAGCGGGCTATACGCTAGGCTTTGTCACGCATTTCTAGTTCACGTGTAGTCACCTGCTGCTTGCAGAAGGTCGTAGTGTGATCTGTATGCAGGAACATTACACCAACCGTCAGTATCACGAGCTTGTTGACAGCGACCTGCTGCAGTACGATGTCCGCAGTGAGAATTCAATATTCTTTGAAGTGGATGGCCCGTACCGAGCAATGATCCTGCCGGCGTCCAAGGAAGAAGGCAAGAAGCTGAAGAAGAGATATGCTGTCTTCAATTTTGATGGCTCGCTGGCTGAACTGAAGGTTTTCATTTCGCTGCATTTTGCATCTACTTGTGTGTAAATGCATCGCCATTTGTAATATTTTTCTTTAAAGAATTAACCTACTTTTAAGATCTAGGGTCACCTTTTGAATTATCTTCTTTCTTGGGCCCTTATTACTTCTTTTGTTTTTTACTGTATGCAATGTCAGCCAGTCTGTACTGTATTTTTCTGCAAAGTTCTTACCTTGTTTAATAAAATGTCTTCAATTCAATTCAATAGCAAATTTATATAGCGCCGTACGTCGATACTGAATCAGAGGCGCTGTGGCGATGACTAGGCGCTAGACTGTTCACGGTAGGCTAAATAAAACAGTTCAGATTTAAGCTTGCACTTAAAAGTAGTTACAAGTTCAGCCTGTTTACAGTTATTAGTTATGCACAATCAGTGATGTTGGATCTCATTGCCCACTCGTCTGAGTACTTGAATAGTATAAATGTGAGTACCGGCATCAGAGAGCCGTCATGAAGGGAGTAGTGCCTCAGGTGTCGTTTGCATATGAAGAAAGGAGTGAATGATTATCTCTGAGTGGGTTTAGCGCTGGTATGTTTCCTCTAGTGCTTTAACGCACTGTGGGGAGACTGAAAGAGCATTTGGCCTGTGAAAAACTTGTTCGGTTATTCCTGGAAGTTTTCTTCCAGAACTGGTGATAGAGAAGCACTGATGGGAGTTGGCTATGTCAGATTCACGTTGAAAACTGCCATTGAAGGTGAACTGACTATATGGAACTGTTTTTTAAGGTCCATATCATTGAGGTTGGGTTTTGTCACACTCGGTACATTTCACTGTGCATAGCCTAGATTTGTTTATCTGTGTGTATTTTGTGCTTTTGTTTTTCATACTGCATATATGTTGTGTTACTGTCAGCACAGTGGGGTGGATCTAGTGGGATTGAAGCCCAGTCCTTACGACTTCTTTTCCTTCAGTACTTTGACACTGTTGGTTTGACACTATAAAACCCGTCTCCATTATGACCTACAATGTGTTTGGTGGGACGTTAAACCCTGCTCAGTTCAATTCATTGAGGTTTAGTATTCGTGATTATGTTTGCTGTCAGCGAAAGATTTAGCTATCGAAAGTTTCTACATGAAAAGGCGGTTTTTGGGTGTGCAGGGTTTTGAGGTGAAGCGGCGTGGAGAGTTGCATCTCATCAAGATATTCCAGTCGTCGGTGTTTGAAGCTTTCTTGAAAGGCGAGACACTGGAGGAATGCTACTCCGCCGTGGCCCGAGTTGCCGACTACTGGCTGGACGTTCTCTTCAGCAAGGTGGATATATGCCAGTATATAGTGCCAGCTGCCGGTTCTCTGTGTTATGTACAGCTTCTTATTGCAGCCAGATTTGTGATTCATGTATCTGGCATGTTAAATCTATGTTGCTGGATCATAACTTATTAATATATTTTGTTGAGAATGAGTTGGTCTGCTAGGTACAGATGGTGAACTGAATTAGCCAGATGTGCCTCGTGTGGGTCCGGGGCAATCCCCCTTATCCCGTCACTTCCCCACCTTCTTCTCTATCTTTTCCTTTTTTCTCTAATTACGTTAATGTTACTCAATCACTGCACCTAAACTATACTTTAATCAAACAATATATTTAATTACGACTTCTTCATTCAATCTAATTCTAGTGCTATTATATATATATATATATTTTTTCTTTTTTTTATTTACCTTACTTCAAGAATTAATCTTTAATATTTACAATATAGTCTTTACCTTAAAGGCGCGATATGACCTAAATTGTGTTAAAAGCGCCGTTAAACCCCAACCAACCGACGTAAACTATACCTGATGAATGTTTGCAAATATTAGTTGGATGTTGCTATGGCTGTGTAGAAGTAGTGAATGGATTGCTTGACTTATGCGTACGTTATCATTCTTACAGTGTGATTTATGCCCGTGTGTGTTGAGATGGTGTAAACACTTGTGTGGGTGTCAGGCTGTCGACTTGCCCGACTCGGAGCTGTTTGATCTCATCTCCGAGAACAGAAGCATGTCTCGCAAGCTGGAAGACTACGGTGTACAGAAGTCGACGTCAATCAGTACGGCCAAGCGACTTGCCGAGGTGACTCATCAGTTATTGTGTTGTTAGCTTCAAATTTTCATCTTTCATACTTTGTGCATTTCTGCTACAATGCTGTGATTTCATTACATAGCTAATCTTACGTGTACTTAATGTTCACTGTCGTAGTATATATTTCGGTGGAAAAACTGCAGCTGTGATGACAGTTTCTAATTTGCATAACTTTTAAATTTACAGAACAAGGTTTTATTTTAATTACGTCATATTCCTGTAGTGATGTTATTGTTGACAGTTTAAAGTAAATGCCGTACAGTCACGTGAATGTTGATATATGCATTTATTGTTTACATACTGATACTAGAGAGCATATGTAAAGCTAGCACAGTGAGTTAGTAGTTAAGGAAAGAAGGCTGACCAGTATCACAAGTCATCTGACCACAGTAAAATTTTGTCACGTTTGATCGTTGAGAGGAAGTCAGCTGGTTTGCTTAGGTTTAGTTGTCTGTAACCAGTGTGTGTATTTGTGTGTCTGTGTGTATGTTAGCTGCTTAAGCCACTTTTTGTGTTATGTTTATCTTTTGCTGCATTGGAAATTCGTCTCACACTCGTGAGAACAATAACTAACTTAATAAATACAATTGAGTGTTTTGAAGCTGTGTGTTCGGTAATGAAATGTAATATAAAACTTCTATTGACATAGCATTGTTGTCTAAACATATAATGCACTAGTGAATGTCGTGTTTTGTGTTGTAGTTTCTAGGTGATCAGATGGTAAAGGATGCCGGTCTGGCCTGCCGATTTGTTATCTCCAAGAAGCCGCAGGGCTGCCCTGTCACAGAGCGGTTAGATTTTGCCGTCTTTTGTCTTTCTGACTGCTATAAAGATTACTGTAAAGGCTGTGGATACAAAATTTTCATGACATTTTGGGAATAAGGAACAAATGAGGTGCATTATGCAGATGAGATGTCTGCATTTCTAAAATTTAAATGTCAGAAATTAAACTTGCAAAAAAAGTGTGCGATAATTGCTAGCACGTATTTGAGTGTGCCTATGATTTAATTATGAAAATGATTGTGTGTTATGTTGAACATATTACAAGCAGTTAATAGCATACTGGACACTGGTTTCCAGTCACCCAACTTGCCCACGCTTGCCTGGTGAGCTACCGGGGACATCTCAGCTGAAGTGTTTTCCTTGAGCAAGCCTTCTGCGTGGACGTCGCTAGTGGGAACAGTGTCGTCCATTCAAGGTCAAGATCATGATGATGATAGACACTGCATAGTCTACTGAGAGAAGGGCTTGGAAAATCCAGACAGACTGGTTAGGACAGTAGAGCAAAAGGTATAGCAGTATAACAGTTTGTGCTAGAATCACCGCACCGCTATACGGGATCCTGCATGCCATGTGGGATCACACAGAGTTACCTGCCCGCCCGGCAGAGACAGCGTCTCCCGTCCTTATCCTGGCCGCACTTAACTGGCTGGTACTCAATTTATCCACCAATTAAGGATGAACACATTATACATTAGGAGACATTATACATTTTTTGTTGAGTCTTCAGTGAAATCAGTGTAATTATATCAGCCAGTTATTTGTCAGTTGTGGCCTAATGATTGTCATTGTATGCATGGTATGCTGTATGAAGCATTAAGTGTGTGCGGTCTGGCTTGTACGCAGTGCAATACCTCTAGCCATCTTCCAGGCGGAGCCCAGCATCTCGAGACATTACCTCAAGAAGTGGTTGAAATGTCCTGGAATGACGGACTTTGATATTCGCTCGGTTTGTGCTGCATGCTTGCCATTCCGTCAAAGTGTTGTTTGCTGCTGATGTATGTGTATAATGTGCTATATGTGGTCAGTATCACAGCCAGCGAAGGTGAAGCCATCGTACGATCCCGAAAAAACATGGCCGCCGCCGATATTGTGGCTGTTGACTTCATAGACTTATATTAACTATTCTCGGTTGACTTCAACAAAATGACATCAAAATAACGCCACTCTACTTGCGGTCATGTTAGTTGGGGAAGAGGTAGCCAATCGACGGCTTCAAACGCTTCTGCTGTTTTGATTTGACGTAAGAAGTCTAGTGAATATTTAATATGTCTGTGGTGAGTGAATAGTCAGTGGTGTCAGAGTTAAACTAGGCACTTTGTTCGTTGTTATCACGAGGATATACACCGGTTCATTTTAGCTCAAAGAATCGTATCTGTGTAATGCTTGATGCATTGATGAAGAATACGACATGTGTTGTGATTAAAATTTCATAGTATGTTACATATATTGATGCTGTATTCTGTTGCACAGATTCTGGACTGGGATTATTACATCGAGAGACTTGGTAACGCCATACAGAAAATTATTACGATTCCTGCAGCTTTGCAAGCGGTACTTTGAGCTTTGGCTTCTGTTTCGCTGTCTGGTTTTTCATTTGCTAATTACTTCATGATATTTGTAATTATAATTGAAAAGCTCGAGTAGCTTTTCGGCATTTGGTACTATCGAGCAGCATCATGCATATTTCACTTTAACGATTATGATAAATGGAAATGTAAAATTTAGAGACAAACTGGCTTGGATTAGCTGCAGAGTTAACAAATAAGGCTTGTCAAACCTCTTAAAATATTGCATTTGCTGTTGCGGTTGCAAAAAAATTTAATGCTGCGTATCTTTTTTACATAGTAATGCTAATGATAAATGGTAACAGCTGCATTCGTAAATACCTTATTAATATCCAGAATGGTTTACCTTTTTGAAGCCGGCTTACCTAGGTTGTCCTTTTCCTGAAAAAGAGGCCATGAAATAAATGTCTGTCTGTCTGTCTGTCTGTCTGTCTGTCTATCAGTAGCTTATATGGTAGTCTTAATGTTAGTTAATGGCCAGAATTTCTGCAACCTTTCACATTTTACAATCGCAGTATTTGCCAGCAAATAGTTGTGTGGCTGCGCCAGGTTTCTAATCCGGTTCCTCGCATTGCACACCCCGACTGGCTGCACAAGAAGCTGCTCGAGAAGAATGACGTCTACAAGCAGAAACGCATCAACGAGATGTTCAGTGTTGTGCTGAAGCCGCAGCATCAGCAGCCGGAGGTGACGATGCACTCGGTTCTGTGAATTTCCTAGCCACATCACCTTGTCGGCCCAGTGATGTCTGGCTTAATGTTGTAGAAGAGTTATTTGCAAGTTTTGCATGTTACGATTGTGTCTGCAATCATGAAATACTGTGACAGCATCACTGTGCTGTCCTTAATTCTAATAGTCGCAGTCTCAGCGGCATTTCAGCTTCTCTGTTTTTACGCTCAATCAAAAGTTTGAGCTTTTGTCGGATGTAGTTAGACCATCTTACCTTCGCCAGAAATTTATTGAAATTTATTTCAAGGTGTTTGCAGTTTATGTGACTACACTGATGGTAACCTGTCAGCATACATTGTAGCAGTTTTCCCACTAAGCCATTACTGCAGGGTGATGCAGAAGGATAGCTAACTAACATTTATCCAGTACTCCGGAAGTAAACATCTAGCTAAATAAGTGTAGCACATGGTGTCGTGTGGATGTTGTCTTGCTTACATTTTGCAACATTATTCTACAGTATAGCAATATATGCACTATGTCCCAACAAGCTGTTGATATACTGTTTGATATAACGGTACTTTTATTATTAGTGTTTCGCATACTATTTTATTTAGCATTTTATAGTTGCTATTGCCGCTCTCTGTGTTTATCCATTAAGCTGTCGGAAGAGTTGCCGTTGGAATCGTCGTTGAGCGCCGAGATGAGTGTCGGTGATATCGAAGACTTGTCTGCGGCTGGTAGTAGCCGCGTCGCCGCCACTCGACCTGTAGTGAGTGTGAGCGGCAAGAGAAAGAATCCGGCCGTGTCTGATGAAGACCTCAGTCAGAGTTGGCGCACCGTGCTTGGACCTCCACCTCCGATGGGCCGCTCGCGTGTAAGTTGAGTGCTTAGTATCGTTTTTTGACAGTTTAGACAGCACGACTTTTGAGATACTGGCTTCGGAGACGGAGCAACACCCCTTCCATTAGTAGCCCAGTTTTAGCTGAAAGAAGGATGACAGTAGGCCACTGTAAAGCATAGTGTTTTTTGTTTTCTTTACGGCTTTGACACTGATGGCTGGATGGCATGAAGGACATCAGGAACATTAAAACTCAAATTCTGCAATCCCAGAGGTTCTGGATAAGGTGCCGAGCCAAGAGTTGGTGATATTGGCAAACCTAGATTTATCTTGAATATTGACTGCTAAATAGAAATGCCAGTACCAGTAGCGGTAGCAGTAGTAGTTGTACCATCCTATGAATTTTGTGTGTATTTAGTTGTTTATACTCGTTCAGTATATGAACTTAACATTTCTCTTGTATGTTTTGTGTCGTACGACGGCAGGAAATATAAATTCTGGAAATAAAACAAGTTTCACGTGCACCATTTAGCAGTCATAATTTTAGTAAGTATGGTTCGTAATTTACATTTAGCACTGCTGATG
>Ga0209782_1002144_pt1 | contig 10850 bp, 3 predicted proteins | sample WorMetmaBAHAMAS1_FD_187390 | JGI IMG/M metagenome (GOLD analysis project Ga0209782, IMG submission 187390) | Marine gutless worms symbiont microbial communities from Max Planck institute for Marine Microbiology, Germany - Inanidrilus... | ecosystem: Host-associated > Annelida > Digestive system >...
CGGTTGGTGATTTGTGATTTTGGTGATTTTGGTGGTTTGATATGAGAGAATAAAGGAGAGTCTGACAGGGACAGACTTATTACTCCGATGGCACAGACACTAGCTCTGTAGCACCATCACAACCTTCATTCGGCAGGCTGGCGTTGTGGAACGGGTAGGAATATGGAAGTTCCGATTCAAAAATATTCAGTGACAATATTGTAGCTATATTGTGCAAATATGATAAAGATCGGTCCAGTAACTCCAGAGATAGTGAGTGTAACAATTGCACCTTTTTTTAACGATACGGTAAAAATCGGCATGTTCCACCAAATATCTCGACAACTACTGGACTGATTTTCACCAGACTTTCACCATATAAGTAGACACTCGTATGGGAGTTACAAAACTGATATAAGTTTTGCGATAGCCCAATGGACGTTGCTATGATAACCAGTTAAATTTGGGGGCTTTTTGCAGAAATCAAAATTGACTGCCTTTACTCTTTGCTCTGGCGTTTGAAAACAGATTGGCCTATCGTTAAGCGGCTTTAAAAAGATCACATAGCAATGATTCGGCTACATTGTGTAAAAAAATTGGTGAATATTGGTCTAGTAACTGTGGAGTTTAAGAAGGGAGTTTGTGGAATTTTTGCCGTGACTCGGTTGCATTTGACGACCGTTCTACATTTGGCTACTGGCGTTCTGAAACGAATTGGAATATCGCAATTTCGATTGCAGCTGGTTAATCAGCAATGATTTCTGTACATCGTGTAGAAATTTTGTAAGATTTGGTTAAGTGACTCCGGAGTTTAAGAAGTAAGAAGTTGTACGGCTGGCATCGATAATCGTTACAATGCTTAGTTCACTTATGCTTGCTATGGGGCGGGGCTGTTACTCACTGTAGTGATCATTATTTGAGTGTTTTTCATAAGTATTTGCTAGGGGGCGACACTACGACGCCGAGCGGGCTATACGCTAGGCTTTACCACACATTTTTAGTTATTGTTATTATTATAAAATTCGAACACGGAGTACAAATATAAAGAAGTAAAAATAAAAAGAACGAGAGAAAAAATGATTATGATGATTAGTCGTGTTTGACCTTACATACGACAGTACAATATAAAAAGTTTATAGTGTTTAGTCGACACGAAACCGGAAAAGAAAAGCATAAGGTTTTGTCTGCTGTGCATTGTAGATCCATTGGCAGACTTCTTGATGCAGTTGTTGATGGGAGTGCAGTGTGCAGCAATGAGTCCTGACAGTCTTGTCAAAGAAGCTGCACAAGGACACGTTGATAGCGTTCGACGCATTCTCTCTCAGCATCCCTCACAGGTTCGTTGATCTCACAAGGTTAAAACTTGTTTTCTCACTTTTCATGTTCCCATGAACATGCGAGCACGACGTGCATATCTGTCAACATTACTTTACGAAATAACCTACCAAATAACTTTTTTTTACTTAACAGCATTTTACTGCAAGAACATATACTATTATTTTTGACACCATTGTGTCTGCCACAATTTAAATTATTTAACATATTATCGCTTCTGGTTGAAGTATAACTAACTGTTGTGTGTTTCCAGCTATTATGCTATAAAGTGAGAAGTGTGTAGGCCTATGCATCAGTTAAGCTGGGTGAAATGTGGTCATGTTAAGTAAAAATGGTTAGTCAAAGAGCATTGCAACTTTGCATCTGCACCTGTATCATGTATGTATAATGCAGAACGTGTCAGTGACCCAACACAACTTTATTATCTAGAAAATGGTCTGTTACGTTGTTGTGAATGTGTATTATAGGCTAGATATGCAGACGTTGATATCACCAGTTTCTAGGCAAACAGCCTATAAGTGAGATGAAAGTCATTTACACATGTGCATACTTGGTGGCGGCAGTATAGTATGCTCAGTCAGGCCAACAGTTACCTTCTCAGTAGCAGAGTATCACCACCCTTTTCGTTTTGCCGATTTATGCTGCTTGGTGACTAAGGTACTTGCCACGTGTGTGCAAACATCTCAACCAGGGTTGTTTCCCTGAAAGCGCAGCGGCCTGTAATCGATCACGACAACCTTAGAATAATGAGTCTAACGCCCTAACCATTTCACTACCAGAGCGCATGCATGGTTTTGTATGCATGCATACCAGCAATTCCTATCAGATATCACCATTAGTTTGAGTTGGCGCTAATGCTTTGATTGACAGGTGAACATCAAGGTGGAAAACAGAACGGCATTGCAGCTGGCTGCTCATGAGGGACATCAGGACGTCGTGCTGCTGCTGCTGAACGCAGGCGCCGACACCAAGATACAGGATGAGGATGGAGACTCGGCGTTACACTACGCCGCTTACGGGTTTGATACTCCTCTCCTTCTGCCACACTTTTGACGACGTAATAGTTTCTTTTGATCACTGTTTTTTTATGTTCAAGCACGATAACTCAGAAATTATGGATAAATTTTTATGAAATTTGCGAATGAGATAGATAAAGGACGAGAGAAAAGGATTCTAGTTTGGAAAGCATGATAGAGGTTATGGTCAGGGTTACTGCATCTGCTGCTCGTAACGGACAACCGATAACTGATTGGGTGAGAAAGTCTGACATATAACTGATCATACTGATGATATCACAGCTTTTTAGGAGTATGATGCAAAAAGTTTATAAAAAAAATTACAATTGGGTGTCAGAATTTTGGGGTCTGCTGTGCAAATGAAAAAAAATCAAGTTAATATGATACAGTTTGAAGTCTTTGAGCTTTAAACAATTAAGGTATTATTTGATAAAATTGGAATCAACTTGGGACTACTCGTGCCCCTGTGTTGGAGACGGAAGTGATCTAAGACAGCTAGCATGGAAATGGTGCATATTCTGTTACAGTAACAAGCCGGATGTGATGGAGCTGCTGGTGAAGGGGTGCACGTCAGGTATGAATTTGGTGAACAAGGCAGGACGGACGAGTCTTCACGTGGCCGTGTGTAAACAACACGTCGACTGTGTCCGCATACTGCTCAAGTTCCGCTGTGATGTCAATGTACAGGTACCCATTATGGTCTTATCTCTACACTATGTCTCAAACAAGGTAGCGCATGGCGAAGTGATATGCCGCATCTGATAGCATCTGGATGCAAGCATATCCTATACCGTGCTGTTTTCTGTCAAATGTATTTAAAGTGGCGACACGTGCGTACCGCCAGTCCGCCATCTGGTAAACTGGACACAATCAGAAAACGGGACAGACGGGTGGACAGACGAATTGCTTTATGCCCCTACTGTAGGGTGAAGCATAAAAACAAGCCAGATGCTTGTCATTTAGATCTGTGTCAACAACTTCTTAGTCTTCTTAGTTACTGTTGTCATCTATACAGTTTTACGTCGCTGTCTTCATCAAGTGATTGATCGATTGATTTACGTTTTTTAAGTCCCACTTAACACAACAACATTTCAGAGACGCTTGGCTTGTCAGATTTCCAAAAACATAAAAACGATTTTTGCAGTGACATGTTAAACAGTCGGAAGCAATAGTGTAGTTCTCAATCCTTCAAAATGAACAATAAATGTCGAGTTTGGTAGCCTATTTTTTGGTTCCCAGCTCCTTGATTGTAACATCCCCATTCATTGCCGAATGCAAGCACAAAACCAGGCTGTGCTTGGTCGGGTTGGTCTCTACAACTATTCATACATATTTTTTTTACTTTTTAAATACAGAAACGTGACAAACTAACTTTTGAGTGCAGTTATATTTCATATAATTGTGACACGTTGTATGGTCCTTCTGAATCTGCAGAGCTTCTTGTTTGGAACATCGATGATGGTAGATGTGACTGATGATTGTGGTAGGATGTGCAAGGTGACACGGCACTGCATGACGCAGTTAGACGAAACAACGACGACATTATCAACATGCTGATCGCGTGCAAAGACGTCGACTTTAAACTCAAGAACCACAAAGGCTTCAATGCATTGCACGAAGCTGCTCGTCACGGTGACGTCAAGTTAGTCCAGGCTCATCATCCATAACTTCCTCATTTCCAATTTGTAACTTATACCTGTTTCACACATCATTGCTACCATATGTTCTATTCCGGCTGCATGGCTTCATGGAGTGATGTTGTTTCTTAATCTGAGCCTCATCGTTTTTTGTTTGTAGTTATTTTACTCATTATTCTTTTTGGCTTCTGGCTCAGTGCAGTAGAACAAGCTAATTTAGCTGTAAACTGTTGAGCGAACGAGAAATATTCCACGTCATATTATGGTCATGACAACAGCTGCCCTGTTGTTGGATGATGCTGTTGCATTTCGTTGGTTTTGCTTCCACACAAATGAACTTACGTAGAGTTACTTAATGTGAATGGATTGCTGTTATTGTAGGTGCTAAATTTAGCAGCCAGTGGGTAGCTACATAGATCTAATTGCAATGTTCAAAATTGCTTTCTTTAGCCTGCCATTGTGCAGACCATAGTCTGGAGACTATCTGTAGGCTGTGTGGCTATGTGGGACTTGTTATGTTGCTCTGATGTTACTAGTCTGGTGTGAATGCTGGCAGTGCTGTAGAGAAAATCATTCAAAAAGCTCCACAGTTCATCAACGTTCCCAAGGACGACGGTTTCACACCTCTTCACGTTGCTGTTGTGAATGGCTGCATCAAAACTGCTACAGTTTTGATTGAAACGGTAACTACTGTCTGCTGTCTGCCATAATTAACCCACAAATGAACTTGCGTAGAGTTGCTTATATGAACGAATAGTTAGCCAGTAATAATTTCACCAGTAATCAACGAACATAATTATTTATCACCTTTTGTTTATTGAGCATAATCAACGAATGCATTTTCTGCACATTAGGATATGTCTAAGATGCAGTTGGTTACAAAATCTAGTTACTGATTGCGTTAGATTGTATGGTAAAGCAATCGGTAGCGTCTGTCTATTTGTCCATCCATTTGTTTCCACTCTGTCTTTTGAATTGAGTGATTTTTGAACTCGAATTTTTGCATGTATATCGGACATGACCACAGCTCATTTAGGGTTGAAGTTCAAAGTTATAGGTCAAAGTTAACTGAGTTGAATCTACCAGAAACCCCAAGTTTTGGGCCGTGAATACGCGTTTTCAAGCTAAACGTGCAAAATATTAAAACTGTAATATTATCGAAAGTACTGCATCGATCACAACCAAATTTTGCACAGTGATAAAGATTGCCAAGTACTTTTTTGTCAGTTATCTCATTGTGCATCCAACAAATTCAGGAGGGCTGACACCATCCAGGGTTAACTGAAACGCAGAATGCTAATACGGAAGCTAGTAGATTGTAAAGTTATAGATAATTTTTCTCCAGTCTCGGCACATTTATTTAGTGCGACGTGCGTGAAACATGAGCAGGGCAAAGCGAACATGGAGATGACGACTTCCAAGTACAACACTGCACTGTTGCTTGCAGTCAACAATGGCCAGACTCCACTGATCGAACTGCTCGTCAATCAAGGCAACAGACTTTACATCTGCATGTGTTATCTCAGATATCTTGTTTAATTAAAAAGACACACGCAGAATACATGCACGCATGCACACGTGTACACATCTTTCGTTCAATTGGTCTTCTTTTGCAGAGTCACAAAACAGAACTTTTTGGAAGTTGCCTACAGGCTGATTGTTCTTGCTGCCGAATCAACTGCATTAAAGCACTGAATAGAACACAAAACATCTTTGAGAGAGGACAGCAATATCAACTATAAAACAGGTCAGCAAAATTAGTTATAAATCAGCAACATGAGTGTTGATCACAACCGTCACGAACAGACACACCCAGACAGACAGACAGACAGACAGACAATCAAGACGTCTGTAGCATAGGCCACATCTAGTATAGTCCTGCAATGCAGCCTAATAACAGTTAAATGTGCGTGTATGCCATCTTCATATCATTTATTATACGTCATAGATATAAGTGGCAATTAAACTAGTATTTGTTAGAGAAATGCCTGTAATTGTGCACGTGTATATGCAAACAATAATAAACCTCCTCGTTTTGGAAAAAGAGACTCAATGTCTGTCGTTTTTTTCTATCATAAATTTGCTCTATAGTGCATAATGATACGGTCTGTCAACTATTGCGCATGCATGTAGTCAAATATTTTTAACGAACGATTATAAAACAATTGTTATTAGTTGGTGGGAAAAATATTTCTGAGCTAGTTAAATGATGTGTAAACGTCAGGAGCAAACGTGGAAGCAGAGGATGCAGACGGTGATACAGCACTGCATCTGGTCCTGCTGCAGATGAAGAACAGCAGAGAATCCTCTTCAACGATGACGTTCTTGCTCAACGTGTTGTTCCATGTTCAACCCAAGAACATTGAGAAGGCTCCTGCTATCAACAAGGCATGACATTATCTGTCAGTCCCACACAGAGCAGTAGCACTAATACAGCGAAAGTAGTAGGAATTTCTTCTTGAATTCAGCATGGACTGTAAGTCATGAATGATTCAGTCTGTCTTTCCTTCACCCTCAGGTAGCACCTGCCAGGTTTGCAGATGATGCAGTGATCAGATGTGTGACAGCCAGTTATGTCATATCCAAAGATCACAGCAATTTACAAGCAGAAACCTAAGCAGTCATAACGACATGTATATCCATGCCAGCAACACACTTCACAACCCTGTGACCTCGATATTTGACCTTTTGACCTTAGGGTCATTGCATGCCAAGATTTTGCCATATATCATATGAGTACCAAGTTTAGCCTTGATAGCTTAAGTCGTTTTTTCCTTTTAAAATGTGGACACAGACACACTAATGGGCTTAGGATGCACAAAGTCATAGATGCCGCTGATCACCCTAGCCACTTATCAGCTATCACCGACATGGGTAACAAGTTGCTACAGTTATGGTAGAGACAGCCTGCATGGCCACATTTTTTTGATCAATCAATTTTATTGCCATGAGGCAACCATAAAGAAACCATGGATGTATATACATCCATTGTTCCTTTGGCCCACGGGTGTTTCCTCCAAGTGGTGTCCCAATCATTTCACCTTTGCAGGGTTCACAGATGTGACCAACAAACAGACAGATCTTGCTACGTCAAGACACCTGTAGCAACAGCCAGCATCTAGCACTAGTGCTGGTGATGTGGCCTAATAATTAAAATGGTTAAACACAGGGTGTAATAATTTTGTGACGGGAAGATGAAACACCAACCGATTTGAGCTTGGTTTGTTTTGCTCGCCAGTTTTCTTAGGTTTTTACAATTTTGTTTGTTAGATATACCAGCAACTCTCATCAACTTCAAACGTGTCGATGGCATGGCTTGCAATTGGCTGTTTCCTCGTCTCGAACGGAGCTGACATTAATCACAAAAACCTCGCCGATAAGTCTCCGATCGATGAGGTTGCTGATTCCAAGATCAAAGACGTTCTTCGAAAACTCGTAAAGTATGTCTCTCAACAGTCTACACTACTATCAGGCCTACTGTTTATAGTATGAGGCAAAGATAAAACTTGAAGCATCCGGACGTCACCCCCTCAAAATTACCCATTCTTGTGGAGTAATCTGGAAACATATCAAATCTGACATGGTTCTTGCTCCCAAATGAGTCTACGTCCCACGTAACATCTCGATCGGTTTGGCCATTCTTCCACAGTTCATCCATATGCCAGACACACAGACACACAGCATCATGTGCAGCAATAGTTTGTATCTATGCACACAGCATGTGGTCGATGCAGCAGATGACTTTTTGAGTGTAGTCTATATGGAACAGTTGAAGAGTAAAGTTCCACATCTCACGCATTATGTAACTGTATTTGTAAAAAAATAAGTAAATTTGTGAGTGGACTGAGTAAAGCTTGGAAATTCACTCTTTAATTATGGTTAGCGTGTGAACTGTGAACAGGCCAGCAAAGCAGGCTCAGCCAGTGGTAGCACCAAAGCCAGCTTTACGTCAGCAGCAGACGACAACTGGAGGGGCTGGTGATGGCAGGAATCTGTGCATGATGTGTACCAGTGAAACGGTAGCAGTCACGTTTCGTCCTTGTGGTCACCAAGTCGCGTGTTCGCAGTGCAGCTCACGCATGAAACAGTGCTTCAGCTGCCATGAACGCATTCAGGAGAAGATCCGAATCGACATACGTAAGTCGCGTGTATCAATACTGCAGTGCACTACTGTGTATTACGATGAATAGAAGTACCGATGTTTTAGCGCCCACTAACACAAATCAGTAGCCTAGATCAGATCGACTGTGCATGTATAACACTAGATCAGTCAAATATACTTTTTAAAAATTTGAGAGTAAGAGCAGTTTTTAAAAAGTGTTCTAGAGTGTTGATAAAGGTGGCAGTAGGTAGGCCTGCATTATTATACGGTAGGCTAGCGCCCACGCTGTTTTTACACATTAGGAAAAGTTACCCATTGACCCCACTTTTCTTCACCAACCTCCAGACTCGTGAGGGAAGAAACGTTGCTGCCTGAAGTTTCAGGGGTTCGGACACCTCCCCCTATAGAAACGACCAGAATGACTTGTGAGATTTCAACAAATTCGTTCTGAAGTAGTGGGTAATGGGTTTACCGCCCTGGCTGCTGTGATTTTGTGTTTATATTGTGGCAAAAAGTGCATAGTATGACTCAATATAGCCAAAAATTCTTGGCTGCGTCTCCGGCTGCCTTTATGCCAGTTTTACGATATAATAGCACAACTCATCCGTAATCGAACTGTACGACAAGGTGGTCCGTGTTGTGTATAGAAGCTCACAGCAGGCCGGCAACAGCAGGTGCGAGTATATCCAACAACACTACATCACCGAGCAGGAATCAGGGCTCCTCGGCTAGCAGCAGCAGCAGCAGCAAGCCACTGGCAGACACCGTCAACTGTCCTCTGTGTGAATGCAACGTGCGCTCGGTCGTCTTCCAATGTGGACACAGCTGCTGTAAGGACTGCTCCACGACCACCGTAAAGTCATCATGCCACGTGTGCGGCACCACCATCCAGAAACGCATCAACCTCTTCTAGACGCGCCCAGCACATTGCAGTCCCCTACTGCGAGGATTTTTCTATTCTCTCACCTGATGACCAGGGATAGTTACGTGCTGTTCTACCCAAGATACACAGTGTTCTAAATAAATCTGTGCAGTTGTGAATACCGATACGTATGGCGTACTTGTGCAGCTAAACGTACATTTTGTTAATATTTTACAATTTTAGCCAGCATTCATTTGATTTTGAACGGAATTTGTCTATTTTGTGAGTTTGCGTTCAGCTTTTGTGATTTATATTTAACTAGTGAAGGATTTCCGGACGAAATAAGGTAAGGCCGCGTCGCCAATGTGGTGTGGGTGTTGATGTCGCTAATGTTGCTCGTATCGGCTGTACCTGGCGTGACGTCAACACCCGTAGTCATTCCATGAAAACGGAAGTACTAGCCATACCGGAAATGTGATAACCGGAAACAGATGACGGAACCATTCCTAAACCAGAGAGAGGATGACGAGGCTGAGTGGGCTGAGCGCTTGAATCCATCTCAAAACCCGACGATGGTCCTACATCCTGGCGGAATTCTATTTCAACATCCGGTTGTGACGCAACACCTACCGATCCGGACATCTAGGGAGCACTAGCGATTGGGGCCCTCAGGGTAGCCCCCTTTAATCCCGCTGTGTCTGAGTGTGAAAGACTTGCCCCGGCTACATCGGCTATAGAGCTACGACTCATGACACTGACAGGAACTATCTCCCCAGAGCCTTCAGTCGCCGAGGTGGAAGGACCAGGGACACCCGGACTTATGTCCCCAGGTTCCACCTTGGCCAGGATATGGGACCTTAATTCAATGGTGCGGCGTTAGGCTGGAATCTATGTGGCTATATGGTTGACTCAGCGTAACGTAAGGTCCTACCGAAAATGGAAAGACGACACGCGATAGTATACACCGTGAATTAACGCAAGATTGCGGACAACAATCAAGTAGGCCTAGGCATGCAAGTACTAGGCCTATGCACAAGCAAAGAGTTCAACACAATGTCGAAATGTGGGGGTAGCCCCGAAAAATTTATCAAACTTTTAAATAACTGAAGTCCCCTCACGCCTTATGGCTAGAGGGATGAGGTGGAGTAGCACGACTGTAGTTGGCAGCTGGAGGGTGGACCCAGCGTTGACAGCGACTGCCGGCGACAGACGTCAGTGCCGGTGACAGCTGACGACGAAAGTGGATAGTTGCTGACAGTAGCACGGGCTTGGGCCAGCATCGGATGCCGGCCCCTAGGCACACGGTGTACCACAAGTGATAGTGGGCCAGCAGGCCAGCACTAGCTCGACTGTAACTGCACTGCACTGGGCCACGAGACCGTAGACTAATGTCAGGCAAATGCCCACGACAGGCCATGCACTATCTCAGGCCACCGGACCAGCTACTATACTGCTATACTGCTACGATACTGCTCTCTCATAGGAATGCATGCAGAAGTCTGCACTCATCGATTGCCGAAACGAAACTGACTGAGCTCTGCAAAATCTGCCCTATTTATACATTTCCGGAGGTCCATGCATATTCATTAGCAGACTCTGGCTTAGCTGTCAAAAATTTAGTGTTTGCCAATTCTAACTGTCAAATTTAGTGTTCCGAGGTCTGGCGTCTTGTTAGTTTCTAAATTCAAGTTCCAAAATTTAGTTCTTTGAGGTTTGTCAGTTCCCTGGGTCCTTCTTCCAAAATTTAGAGTTCTTGCATCTCAGACAATTTCAATTTCGTGTTCAATGCTTTCTATTCCAGACTCTTTTCCAGGTAGGTGCAATTTTGGTGTCTTAACGTTCCATCATCTACACATACAGTGCCTTCATATGGTGAAAAGATTGCAAAAATCGGTCCAGTATATCCGGAGATATTCCAC
>Ga0209782_1002145_pt1 | contig 10847 bp, 5 predicted proteins | sample WorMetmaBAHAMAS1_FD_187390 | JGI IMG/M metagenome (GOLD analysis project Ga0209782, IMG submission 187390) | Marine gutless worms symbiont microbial communities from Max Planck institute for Marine Microbiology, Germany - Inanidrilus... | ecosystem: Host-associated > Annelida > Digestive system >...
CTTCCCTTGCATGCTGGCCACAACTAACTTCCAACCATGCAGCTCCATAATATCATTGAAGTCGATAATTTATTCCAATTTCGATGCACACTGTATAGGTTACATACTGAAGCCAGATAGATTGCTATTATTATGATTTATTACGCCATAAGGCAGCCAAAATAACTCAAGTACATGCAATCAGTACAGTAGTTATAAAATACTATTAAAAACATAAAAGAACCAAAGACACATAAAAGCACAAATATCAAAACACATTAAAATTTTAGTGTCACAGAAAGCAGTCCATATACTGTCTTTAATCAGACATTCTGATATATTACACACATCAATTCCATATTTGCTGCAAATTGTATAAGCTTATAGCTCATTATGTGAGAATGAGGTCGTTACGTTGTCGTTTACAGATCTTTGTTTTGTTTTCTGACTTATACGGACCATAGTTATCTTACTTTCTTCTTTCTTTTTCTTAGTATAGTTGATTACGTGTGTTTCTAAGGACCTTCTGGTCTGCTTTAAATAAAGATTGATCGATTGATTGCCGCTACAGCGCAACGTTTCTACCGACGAATGAGCCATCTCAGAGGGAAGAAGAAATGAAAACCATCAGAAGAGATTTTGTAATAAACTGTTGCACGCTATAGACAACCAATGGCGTTATAAGTGTATGTTAGGCCTATACAACTGTCTAGAGTGGTATGCTGTCTCATTCGTCTATACCGTTCCCTGCAGGCTCCGTGTTCTTTCTCTCGTCTCTCTGCTCCTTTCGCTCCTCCGTTTCTTCCCCGTTCTCTGCTATGAACGCGCTCTGCGTCCCGTTATGATTGACATTGAAATTTGAATAAATAAATAAATATATAAATAGATACCTTCAGTACGTGTTTCCGAACCCGACGTTCTGGCGTACCATCGTGTCTCCCGTCTGTTGATACGTAATTAAATAAGTAAGTAATGAGCAGTGTTGAACTTGGCACTGCCCACCACCTAAATATAACAACGAGGGACATGCATGCTCTAGTCAGACTCCACTGGCTTTGGTCGCCCAAGAGAGTGACGTTCAAGGTTGCTGTGCTGATGTGCTAAGCCGTACATGGATCAGCACCAACATACCTCAGTCGACTATTTCGTGTTGCTGACCTATCCAGACGTCGTTCCGTCCACTCCACATGTTCTATAGTCGTCTGCTGGTTCCATCCATCAGACTGTCTACTAGTGTCGGCGGCCGGGCATTCCCTGTCGTCGCCCGTCTGTTTGAAGCAATCTACCGGACACTGTGACTTCAACATCTACTCTGTCAGCGACTGAAAACCTATCTGTTCTCTCTCCTTCCCTGACATTATGCTGGACCGATACACCTTACCTCGTCGACAGTGGTTCCTGAAGTGATTTATATTACTTGGACCACCATCTCCAAAACCCGAAGTGATATCCTAATGCCGTTAGGGATTATTGATTGATTAATAGCCTACCTACAGAGAGAAAGAGAGAGAGAGAGAGAGAGAGGTCTGGATTCGAATATCACATGTAGCACGCAGTGGCTGCAGCGTTGGGTGGACGTTGTCATGGCAACTATCAGTTGGATGCTGCTGGTGGGCGGAGTTTGCGTGTATGCTCCGTTAATCACAAGTAGACTGATGTCTCGCATCCTATCACCGTTGATCGTGTTTCGTTCCTTCTTTATTCAGTCATGGACTCGTGTATTCTAGCACAATGCAGGAGTCCCTGATTCAGTATAGCACCGCTCTCTGGCTTTGTCTGGCTTTGCTTTGCTTTGCTTTGCTTGGCTTGGCTTGGCCTTGCTCTGCTAGTTGACTGACGTTAATTAAAGACTGCGTCGTCGTCGTCGTCTTTATAACCACTGCGTGCAGTATAACGCCGACGACGGAGGCTGTTGGTAAATAATTAATCTATATATAGGTCTATTGTCCGTCCGCCGCTGTGACGTTAGGTACACTACCGCTAGGAGACGGACGGCGCCAGAACTGAACCAAACGTAACGACACATCCATCACCACCTTATGTACCATCAGTGATGGCGGCGTGGCTTAGTGGTGGTAGAGCGTTGGTCTCCGACTCTCGATCAACGAAGTTACTCTACTCCGGGCCCGGTTAGTACACGGATGGGTGACCATACACCGCGGTATGTAACCGACCACCCAGGCCAACTCAGCCTGGCCGTCCCTCCTTGGTATGGTTGGCGTCTATTTTAATATTTTGAACACTTTCCTAAACATGACTCAATGCATTCTCAACAGCCCATGGCGCGTCGTGTGCATTCCTAGAGGCAATAGGACATGACAGCCGAGATTCCATTCAAATTTTGCTCGACAATGAAGACCGGAAGTTCTTATCGCGAATTACATACTGGGGGGGGGGCGAAATATATTATCTACTATTGCCTTGGTGTCTGTGCGAATCTCTTTCGCTCTAGTGCACCAGTAGTCACGTTACCTGACTTACTGGTCGTCTCGTATAGCTTAAATTCCACGGGACCGTTTTCCTCGTAGCATCCTCGTGACATCCTTACGGACGTCCGTGCGAGGAGGACGTCACGAGGATGCTACGAGGAAAACGGGTCGCGTGGAATTCCAGCTTATCACGTGTCGGCTACAGCGAAGACTAGAGAGAAAGGGTTAACAAGTGAACTGAATGACCCGATCAACTGACAGCTGGCGGCCTCTGTCGACACACAGACTGACTGTCAGTTACGTTACGTGATGATATCAGACACACAGCCGGCTCGCAGGACTGGACTGCATGGGCGCCGGTGCCACGCTCAACAGTGACTGTCTGAGCAGTTAATAGTCGAGTCAGTTCATGCTGTGAGTGACGTGAGTCGCCGTCGTCGTCGGTCGTCGCTTTGTGATCTCATCCACGCTGCATCCTGCGCATTGTACAATGCACTGATGATCCGTCTCTCTTTGCATTCTCTGATTATTTTCACCGACTGTGTGCGTGTGTGCGTGCGTGCGTGCGCCGGGTGGTTTTTTTGTACAGCTGCCTATACACGGTACAAACCCGGTTTGTTTCGTGTATACAGGGTCTGAGGGTGTCGCTCGTTGCACTGTGTAGCCACCCACCTCTAACTGCATCCGTATAATGCTGCATGGGAGCTTCGCCTTTAGACCTTTCTAGAGGCTTATTGCCACGCTATGAAACAGCTGAATATTAAACAGATAATTATCAGCGATACGAGTCGTATCGCTGATAATTATCTGTTTAATATTCATATTCGTCGTGCGGAGCAGGATATCTCCAGTCGAATACGTTAATTTCAGTGGTAGGGAGAGCGTTCACACTGCTTGAGCGCGCGTCCGTATCTCTGAGATCTCGCAAGTGGAACAATGATCAGCCTCAAATGCGTCGCAGCCAATCACACACGAGCTTCGAGCTCATTTGCATTTCTATGTTGGAAACACACACCGACAAAAAATTAGCATATGTTGTCTACTAAAATACGAATGAATTTTCTGTGCACGTATACAATTTGTGCCTGGCAGTCTGCGACAGCTGCAGTGCTGCTTGCGTGCGTGTCTCGTAGCGATGAGTCATTCTGTTGACAGACAGCCGAGTTGCTGCAATCATTTTCCGTTCCATTAATACCTGCGTGTGTCTGTCATGCAGGTGAGGTGTGATGTATGAGACGTGTAGCCCGGCTGCTGCTGCTGCTGCTGGTGGTGGTAGTAATGATGATGGAGGACGGAGGAAGCTGCTGGTTGGTGACGTCATGGACCACGTGACGTGCGGCCTGTGTGCCGGTTATCTGACTGATGCCACAACGGTCGTCACTTGTCTACACTCGTGTAAGTTGATTGATTGATTGATTGATTGATTTGATTTCTTGATTTGATTGACAGGCGTCCCATGTAGACAGACAGCAGGTGCGCTGATCGCTGATTGGCTGTTGCTGTCGTGCACGCCACTTGTTCTCCACCGGCGTATGACGTAGCTAAGCTGGGGTGGATGTTTCTGACCGAATCTCTGTTTCTTTCCTTGTTTCTATGTTTGTGAACACGATAACTTCCGAACAATTAAACAAAGGATGATGAAACTTGGGAGGGGTGGGTGCACACTGTACTAAGACCTCGACCGAGTTCAAATTTCAGGGACATAGACCCCATTTTCTGGGGGTCCTTATCTCCGAAGTGTGCAAGATCGAACAACATTTCGCACAACGAAAATCATGGCTGTCCAACTGGCGGCCCACGGGCAGCATCCGGTCCGCGACCACCCTCCAGAGAACGTTGTTCACTGACCTGTGATGTACTCGGACGGGCGTGGCTTCGGTGGGCGTGAGTGGACTGTCGGTAACTAAATAAGTAAACGCGTTTGTGCCAGTGAAAATCGGCGTATAGGTCTATGCTGTCTAGTTGGTGTTCTGTTTGTCATGCACATCGTTACATTTTTGACCCGCGTCGCCAGCACTGCATGGCACAGTGGTAGAACGTAGGTTTCTGGCCGGCGAACTTCCCCTGTCCTGCACTCGACCTGCAGCTGACTGGGTAAACCATCCGCTACAAGTCAGCCAGTTAGGCCTTTCATCCTTTCGGAGTCGATAAATCGACTACCAGCTTTAATTGGCTGTGGTAAAGTAAAGTAAAAAGTAAAGTAAAGGATGTGTATAGCAGTTTATGCTACAAGCATCTCACCGCTACGGGAACTCACGTGCCATGGGATCACAGAGTGTTATACCTGCCACCCGGCAGAGGTGACATTCCCGCCTTTACCCCAGGAATACGGGAATGTCATTTTTGCCAGATGAGAAGTAACACTGTGTGCCCTCATATGGCACTTGAGTTCCCGTAGCAGCGAGGCGTTTGCGAACTGCTATACGCATTTACATTAGCCTACTATAGATGCTGGCTATCCTGTAGGCATGTCTAAACGTCGTGGTCACACGGGTGAGCCGTGCAAAAACGGCGGAACCGATCGAGATGCCGTCTGTGATGTGGACTCATCTAGACCGCAGGAACTGTATGTTATAGTTGGGGATGCACATTGGCGCCACCTGGCGAAAACGATTAAACGATATGCGCTACGCGGCGATGCGGGCTGTCGCTCCTATCATTCTAGCAAGTTGTTGAGTTAAATTCCCGCCTTGCGGTCGTTCTACTACAGTGTGATGTATGGCGCATGCGCAGTTTGTCGGGCATGCATCGTGCGACATCTGTCGACCGGAAACGCACGTTGTCCGCGATGTACAGACGTCAACGACGTCCAGCCACCGCCGAGAAAACTACGAATCAAGTAAGTAAATGACTGATTACCAGTGAAACAGACAGACAGACGCAGACACGTGATACTGAACTGTTTCTCTACTCTGAGGTTGCGTGTACATGCAGCTATACTGTAGTTATCGCAACACGGCAGTAGCCAATCAGTCGCGTCTGTGGCTTTGTGTGTCCTCACTCTAAAAGAATAACGACTTGAGCTATCTACATAAAACTTGGTAGACACATACTGCATGGCAAGCCCTCGGCGTGCATCGACCGTGAGGTCAACGGCCAAGGTCACAAGATCATCAATGTACTGGAGGCGTGGGTGGGTACGCAGGTCGATACGACTGCTTAAGTTTCTAGTTGTGTATGAAACTTGCACTGTGCTGAAAAACTGCTGATAGCTGGCAGTATACAGTACTGAATGGGTTGACTGCAGCAGCTTAATTACTGACTTGTTCTGTGTGTAGGCGCGACAGACTACTGCAGACGCTTGTCTACAAAATGATCCCAGGACTGTTGAACAGTAAGTGTCTCTCTTGCTGCATGCTGCAGTTGTAGCCCTACATGCAGTTGTATATGATTGTCTACTTACTGATTGTAAACTGCAGCTGCGTCTGCGGGTCAATGCAGTCGTAGTTCTGTCCTTACGAGACGTTATCTCTGACTGTTGTTTGTACGTCGTCAGTTGTTGTCGGGGGGCCAACAGTCAGTTCACACACTACCCGACACACGACACAACTTGACAGTCGGGCGGTGAGAATTTGCTAAAGTAGCCGTTGTCACATGTGTCTGATAGACGCGTGTGGGATAGCAGTTACGTGTTAAGCCGTCCTCATAAGTAGAATGACATTAAATAAATGTCGCAATAAATGTTTCTTGTAGCAATTATTTTTTTAAATTTAATTTTATTTTACATGTGCAGATGGCTTAACTGAATTACTTGCCTGTCACCGGCGTGTCCTATAACTGCTACAAGAAACATTTATTGCGGCATTTATTTGTGTAGTATGCTCTGTTCGTCTATTGTGCACATGCTGACGGTGATAATTTTGATGGCTGTATAGAAAGTACAGAAATGAAATAACGATGACCTTCAGCTCTTCGCCAAAAATCAAGGCTACGCCACTGATCAGAAAACATGTGAAAGACGACAGTGTGGTTGATCCCTGCATGGCCTAATTAGTTTGATTGTGGATCACGTGGTTTATTTGTCTTTGTGCAGAAGAATTACAACAACGACGACGTGACTTTGCCGGCGTGTCAGCGACAGGTATGCTACTAGCTAGGCTTAATTACACGAACCATACGAGTCTAAGTCTAACAGACTTACTTAGACGATGATTCTAATTGACTGCTACGCTGTAGTATAGTGAAAGGCGTAAACTGCTAACCAGTGCGATAGAGGGGCACCTTACAGTCGAGACGTTTAAAATGACTCGGGGGAGGATCACTTTTCAAAGGGAGGGCGTGGTGTGGCTGTGTGTAGGCTATATACCGTCACCTCGCTTCTGCGGGCGCGATATATGCTGCTGCCGCCCTGTGTCTGTCTGTCTGTCTGTGATAAGGCGCAGTTCTGTGGCAATGAATGAATTCATCGAACTCGTTTTCGACACAATGGCTACTGTCGGTTCATCCTACATTGTGTTAAAAGGAAATTCGGATCTCTCCGAAGCGTTAGGCCTATTACTTCCCCTGGAACCATGTACTTGGTTTTTAGCAATATTTCACCACAGCACGTCCACTTTCGCAAGAGGGGTGTCAGGTTGCGTTTGACCTCGCCAGTTTATCACACTGGACGTCCGCTTTTGTAGACAGCACGATGGGCGCGATGCAGCGCGTCGCGCGGGTTAATCTGCGTCGGCAGCGGAGATTGTGTAAAGACTACTGTATCGGGATCGGTGTCCGTAATTCGCGAATGGTCGAACTCGATTGGCTCGATTTGCACAAGTTGTCTACGACAAACTCACGACAAGTCGAGTCAGTGGAGTTTGAGCATTATCACAATCGAAAGTTAAACAAGGCGATTGACCGGTAGAGAAGAGTGTCGCCACCTGGTGAATGAAAATGAGGCGATATTGACATTAGCGGGTGTGGTCTGCTGCTTGATACAGGCGGCCGAGCAAGCAGTGACACGGCGGGGACACACGGTGATTCTAGTGCTGTGAAGAGGAAGAAGTCCGTGAAAAGATTACTAACAGGAGCAGAGCTGGTTAGCATTGGACTGGAGCCGTACGCAGCACGGTCTGTTATTTTGTGGCTGTTGTTTTTTTTTATACATTTTTAGCGCGACACGTTGTCGGTCTGCTGCTTGACAATCTGTAATGTTTGGTGAATTGTGAAGTTGTGATCACGTGGTGCAACAAAAAGTGGATATTGGCACACGACATGACTGGTCGATGTCTTGTCTGCCTACATCGAAGCCGACCCGGATCATAGCAGGCCCATCAACCACTTTGTTATCCCGAATTTTATTTTACCGAGGAAGACCACGCTCACGCATGGCAATGAAGTATCGAAAACGTGGAGTTTTGCACTTGAAATCGTCCTAAACGGACGCTTTAATTGACAAACTCTCGGTGGAAAAACGACATCTGAGGAAATTGATCATTATCTGCCGGATTTAATGCCGGATTAAATTAACGGGAGATTAATTTGCTGTGGAAAAACCGGACCTAAGAGTAGGACAGTGTAGACCTACGCCCTAGACGTCGTGAGCGCAGTACTTCATTCTGCTGTTCTTATCCCATCTCGGCTGCAGTTACAACGCCTCTCATAGGCTATCTGAGTCCGTGTTAGTATTATGATTTACAGTGGCATGCAGGTTTTAGGACTAATAATTGCCAAGGGAAAATGTTTCCTTTACTGACTGGATTTTATTGTATAAGCTTACGCAACGCGCAGGGAGGTCGGTGCTTTGAGGGACAGAATATCTTAATGATTTTTCTTGAGATTTTGATGTATCGTGTCGTGTAGGGATGATACGTCTGCCGAGATAGAACGAGCTGATGACGACGACGAGGCAGATGTGAGTTGATGAGGATGATCATTTATTTTGTGGTCAAATCAAACATTATTGAACGGGTTTAGCAATGAAAGTTGTGTTGAGTCAGTAATCAATGGTTAGGCTACTACTGTCATGTGCGGGAATATTTCATGTACACAAATTAATGTCAGTTGTATTTCTGATTTCGTTATTTTGTTTTCATATATAATTTTAATTTATTTTAACACTGATTTTTTATTTATACATTAATTAGGCTAATTAAAGGCAATAATTTGGCATGTACAAAACGTAGGCCACTTATATTTGACTGTGTATATCTTCAGAACAGGTGAACAACTTAACTGATTTACATGATTTTTGGTACAATTCAACATGGTATTGGTCTGAACATGCCTGGTAAATCTATATTAAACAAATTTATAACACAAGTGGCACCACCTACTGATAAAATTAACAACTCGGGTTTTTCACTTTGAATGCACCAGTGGTCTCACTTTAAAATACCTGCACCAATTTGCGCAATTTTTATCACAATTGAACGCCGTGATATTTTGAATGTGCCCATTTTTCGGCAGTTTGTTCAGAATAGTTCTGTTAAACATGTTAATGATGTTAAGATATGCTCAACTCCCTCCCATTAGGCAATCGTTGAAAACAAAGTATGAGTTGCTAAATTTGCCATGTGGCGCCACCTTGTATGATAAATTCGAATGAATATGAAATCAACGGATGGGTTTGAAATAAAACGAAGTTGAACTGTGCCGAAATTGAGGAAATTGGTTGGACGTTTTGAAGATGTAAGTAGATTTGAGCCTTCAGATGTGGTGGGCTATAGTTTTTTGGTGCACCGTATACTTGATGGATGGATAATAATAATATTTATTCACTGGAATTAAACCAGTAGCAAATACGAAAAAGAAAAATAGTGATAAGAAACTTAACTAACTTAACTAAACATGTACACATTAAACATTATTATACATTCTAGACATTATCATAACATTTTATGCATCGTTGTTCAACATGTAGCATGATATGATGGATGTTGGCATGTATCTAGCCGTGGCTGAAGCCAAGGTTCCTGCTGTGTCGTGCTGCGTTGAGTGTTTACGTTCTGAAGAGATTCATTCGACTCAAGTTGGACTTAGCACCCGACACCTCCGTAAGCACCATAGACCAGTCATTTATTATACTTGTTATAACTTATTACTTATCCTTGTATTACTTGCCGTTCCCGCAGTTACAGGAAATCATAAACGAGTAATTACAGCGAAAGCCCTCATCGCCATCGCCCAAAGACAGTTTAATCGTATTTGCCAGATGGTGCCAACGTGCACGCTTATCAAGGTTTTATGGGCCCCTGCAGCGAGTCAGCAGTGCAGCCACCAAACGGCGTCTCGATCGGTTCAGCATTTTGTACGGCTCAGCCGTTTTGTACATAGTCAGACGGACAGACACAGCAACACGTCACAGACCATGCTACGTCAAGACATGCCCGCATCTAACACTGCTTGCAGGCGATGCGGTGAAAAAGCCCAGTAACGACTTGGTTTGGACCTTGGACTTCTGGACCACTATCCAACTACATTCCACTGTTGGTCGTTTGCTGGTGGGTATAGGGGCGCTGGTAAATTGCTGAATAATAATTGACGACGACATAACGGATGGTTGTTGTTTATTATTATCACTGCAGGTGGCGCTGCTATTGCGCAATGAACTGCTGCCAGATGACTATACTCTGGTTGATCTGGTTTACATATTCCAACTTGCACCAGAGGTTGGTCTATATCTTTATTCACCAGCAAGTAGTAGTTTAACACGCATAGCAAAACCGAATTAGTAGAACTATTAGGTATAAACTAAAGAAAATAACTTGTCTGTACGTGACTATACTCTAATAGCCAGTTCACACGTCCGACACGACACAACTCGACAGTTGTGTCGTGTCGGACACCTTCATTGCTCTTTTGAAATGTCTAATTCATAGGTTATGCATGCAGATAGGTTGTACCCGTCAAGAAAATTTTAGGAGTATTAGTCTGGTTAATCCCCCGGAAATGGTGCAATCTGGTATATTTTCGTACTAATTACGGCTTTCCACTTTCGTGCATAGAGGGGCTAAATATTGGGGGTAGGATGGTGACCACGGTGAGGGGGCTCAACTCCCAATTATCCCCCTTCACTTTGACTGCTGATGCAGAGTATAGTTTGCGTACTGTTGTCGGTCGGTGTGTAGGACATGCCGGTGATGCTGCAGTACGTGGTTGGTCCAGCAGCTGGTGACGACAGTCTCCCATCAGGTGTCAGTGTCAGTCGTACGTCAACCTTGTCGCGCCACACTTCACACCAGCTACCCGCCGACGTGTCCGCTGTTATACCAACCTCACTGCAGGGCGGAGATTCTGGAGCTCCAGCGTCGACCGACGGTCCCGCTGAACCGGAAGTAGTTTCGTCGGACGGCCGCGACGTCACGCAGCCGACTGTCGATCACGTGACTGTTGTGCGCAAGAAGCGCGGTCGTAAGCCGAAGCGAGGACGCCGCGCTGCGCCGCCGGCGGCGCCGGCGCCGGCGCCGGCGCCGGCGCGCGACCTTGACCACTGCAACGCACTGCAGCTGACTGACG